>Ga0256843_1003847_pt1 | contig 10237 bp, 9 predicted proteins | sample AlvinellametaG_FD_191572 | JGI IMG/M metagenome (GOLD analysis project Ga0256843, IMG submission 191572) | Pompeii worm associated microbial communities from hydrothermal vent at the East Pacific Rise, Pacific Ocean - Alvinella | ecosystem: Host-associated > Annelida > Integument > Unclassified ... | reverse complement strand
CATCTTCACATCTATTTTTTGCGGTACGAACTTCTCTTTAAGATAGACCATCAGGAAATCACCCTCTTTTTTATGTACGACCGTAGTATCGGGCAATATACATCCGCTAAGACTTTGTGTTACGACGCTCACCTGTATGCTGCTGCCTATAGGCAGTCCTACCGGAGCATCGAGTGCCACTTCGGCTGTCACAAGACCGTTGTTGGATGTCGGGTAGATCGCACGGATCTCACCCAGCTTCTTCTCCCCCTGTACGACCATCTGTCCCTTTTCAATAACACCCTGCTGAGAAGGCGCAAAAGAGAAGATCAGTTTCTGCTTCTTGTTACTCATGCTCAAGATCGGTTTGCCTGTGGCAGCAAGATCACCCTCGTGCAGGAAGATTGCATCGACCACACCGTCAAACGGTGCGACGATCGTTAGATAGGTAAGCTGATGCTCAAGCTGTGCGATCTTCTGTCTGGTATTCTCCAGTACAGACTGTTTCATCTGCAGTGTCACACGCGAAACATCCAACTGCTCTTTGGAGAGTCCTCCGATTTGAAACAGTTTGGTATTGCGGGCATGAATGCTCTTTGCAAGTGCAAGATCATTCTCCTGTGCAGCAAGAGTTGCTTTGAGCGCATCGATATTGGACTTTAGCTCCGTCTCGTCAATTCGTACGAGAAGATCCCCTTTTTTAACCTCTTGGGACTCCTCTACCACAACCTCCTGTACATACCCCGCCAGCTTGGTAGAGAGCTTGATACTTTTGTCCCCCAATACCTGTGCAAGGAAGGGAACCTCCTGGTTCATGACACCCTGTGAAGCCTTCACAACCGGAACACTAACTGCATCTGCCATCGGTGTCGGTTGACTTGACACCTCTTCTTGACGCTCTTTAAGCAGACTTTTCCCTTTGATCAGCAACGCTGCCACTGCAATGATCGCTACGATCGTTACGATTCTTTTTCTTGTCATTTTCTTACCCCTTGTTTTCTATCTTTTTCTTCTTATATAGAAGCAAAGCTCCTATACAATTCATCTCACTAAAGCTTTACCTTCGGTAAGAGTCGCTCGGCTTTACGCCTCTCTCTAATAGATAATCCATATAAAATTTACCTTTTTGATAGTTATATTTACTTTCGATCAGTTTTGCCCGTGCCAGCTGTGTCTGTGACGTTGCATAAAGCAGATCATTGATGGTGCTCACACCGTTCTCATAACGTACACGCTCTATCTTTTCACTGCTTTTTGCCAAAGCATACTGCTTCAGGTTCCCCTGATAGTTGGCATACTCCTGACGCATCTTCTCTCGTGCTTCAATAAGAGACTTCTTGAAATCAAGCAGGGTCTGATGTTTGTCGAACTCCGCTTCCATCTTGGCGATCTTCGCCTTCTGGATGGTCGCATCGCGTTTGCCGAAATCAAACACTGTCCACTTCGCATTGATACCTACCTGCCAGTTCTTCTCATTGTCCCATCCGGTACTCGGATTCACCGTTGTCGGTTCATTCTCACCGTAGTTGTATCCGTAGTAACTGTTCAGCGCGATCTGAGGCATAAGTGTGGACTCACTCTTTTGTACCCCTTTACGTGCTTTTTTTACATTATACTCCGCCACCTTGATACGGTTGAGCGAGCCGGCTTTCGCCATGAGATCATCCAGTGCATAGTGAGGCTTCTTGACCGAGACCTTGACTCTCTGGAGTGTACCGATATCGTCTACCCCTGCCAAAGAGGCAAGCGATGCTTTGGTGATCGCAATATTTCCTTTGATCACTTCAAGGTAAGAGATATTGCCGTAGAGATCTTTCTCCGCTTTAAGCAGATCTATCTTCGCCTTTTTGCCCAAAGAGACTTCCGATGCGATTGTGTTCTTCAATCTTCGCAGTGCGTCAACATACTTTTGCTGTGCGATCTTCATATCTTCCAGAGCAAGGATGGAGAGATACAAAGAGGCGATGTTGTATGCCAACTGCTCTTTTGTCAAGGAGAGTTTGCTCTCTGCCATTGCTGTAGCAATGTTGTCCATCTCAACCTGTCTGGTCTGTGCAAACCCGGTAAAAAGCGGTACACTATAGGTCACACCGGCACTGTAAAGATCTTTGGTCGTAGGGACATCCTGTGCACCCATTGCAATGGTCGCAGGGGTCAACGGTGCCAAAGTTCTCGGCAGATTATAGTGCGTATAGCCACCGACAAGATCGATTGAGCCGAACTGATCAGCTCTGCTCTCCTGTCGCTTCATCCGGCTAAGCTCCATCTGCGCCTTGCTCTTTTTAATGATGGTCGAGTGTTCCATCGCCTGATCAATCAGACTCTCAAGTGAAGCCGCAAAAAGCGGCAAACTTGAAAGCATTATAAAAAATATTCGTTTCATCACTTATAATTCTCCCAAAATAATAGATGTAACCTTAGCTAAACAATATGAATTGTACGTGAACCCCATACACTGCACCTATCATTTACTTGTATCTAAAATAAGACGTTTTTTTATATCAAACTTTTTGATATACGCATGTATCTCCCGATGCAGTGTTTTATCATCCATCAGTGTCGGTGATTTCATCGGAAATTTCAAAAAGAACTGCGGAGGCATGATGGAACGAGATTGCAATGGATCTTTAAGATAATCAAACATTGCTTTTTCAATACGCTCCGGTGTACTGTACTTCATTAGGTATCGCTTATAGATCAGATCACTTGGTATCTGCTGCTCTTGATGGCACTTCAAACAGTTTTGCTGTAGAGTTTCACTCCCAAACAAACCACTTGCCATGACACTTATCATACCTATGTTGAGAATTCTACCCATTACGTTTCTTCTGCCCTTTTGGGAATGACTGAGATCGTATGCAGATTTCCCTTTTGTAGTGGGTTGTACCCACCCTACAAAATCCATCCAAACCATGTCGACCATTAAACCCATTTGACCTATCTTCTCTATTCGCCCCATCTGACCCATTTTCACCATATCACCCTCACTGTCGTTCCATGATCCTCTTTAGAGTTGATCTCTAGTTTAAACCCGTAATTCTTGACAACCTGGTTGACAATATCCAAGCCGATACCAAAACCACCTTCACTCTTATTCGCACGCTTGAACCGATGAAGGATCGTTTTCATATCTTTCTCTCTGATCCCTATCCCTGTATCGGAGATAGTCAGCATATGCATATCCAATACTACCCTGAGTGTTCCTCCGGGTTTATTGTACTTGATCGCATTCGAAAGAAGATTGTCAACCAGTCTAAGCGCATCATTTCTGTCTATTGTCAACATAACATGAGCATTGATCTCCTGTTTGACATGCAACCCTTTCACTTCTGCCATTCCCTTAAAATAAACCAACCTCTCCTCGATCAGCATCCCCATATTCAACGTAACCTCTTTTCTGTGATAGTGGTGGTTCAGGTTCAAATAGGTCAGATCATCATATATACGGCTAAGTGTTCGGGAAGCGATCTCTATACGCTTCAACTCTTCATTGGCCCCCTGACACTTTTCAAAGGTCTCTATCATCTCGATATTGGTCAAGATGGTACTGATAGGTGTATTAAGCTCATGTGTTGTATCTTGTATAAAGTGGTTCATCTGTTCAATAGACTGACGCATCGGTGCCACAAAAAGCTTCCCAAGGAAATATCCTAGTATCGCAAAGAAAACACCTGCGATCAGCATAAACATTGCAATACTCCATTGCAGATTTTTCAGCGGAGCAAAATCTATTTTCTTTGCGGTCAGAAGATATGCCGCTCCCAGATAGTAGGGTTCTACTTTCTCAACATGTACCAGTATCTCGGGGGAGATGTCTGTTTCCAGCGCTGGAGGTGAATGGAATGATCCGAAAATATAGCCTCTATCCAAATTGTAAATTGCCGTATCGATATGCTCAAATGTCGGGTAATAGAGTATCGGTGCATTAGATTGATGAAGCTGTCGCAGTACCGACTGCATATGTTTTGCTTCATACTTGAGCTCATCTCTCTGTTTGTCCATGAGGTGACGTTTTGTAGAGGTATAAAAGATCCAGGAAGCAAGTGAAAAAAGCAGAAATGTAGATGTCAGGTAGATGACCAAAAAACGGATAAGACTGCGTTTTTCACTGTGTAACAAAACGGTATCCTACGTTCTTGACCGTTTCGATCTTCTCTTTTCCAATGACAGAACGAAGTGTCTTGATATAAGTTCTCAAAGAGCCGCCACTTGGCTCTTCGTCATAATCCCACAATGCTTCAAAAATCTTTTCGTATTCAAGAAGTTCATTCGGGTGCTGTAAAAAAAGAGCCAGAAGCCTCAACTCTTTTGTCTTCAACGCAACCCGTTTTCCATCGACACTCAAGGTCAGCTCTTTCGTATCGAAAAGCAACCCCTCCTCAATCTCTACTTTCTCATCATGGGTACCGTAACTTCGCTTGATCAGCGCCTCTATACGGACAAGAAGCTCTTTAAGTGCAAAAGGTTTGCGAATATAGTCATCACACCCTAAGGCAAATCCTTTTTCCACATCTTCCACACTGTTAAGTGATGTAATGAAGATCGCAGGTACATCTCGTCCCTCTTCCCTGATCTGTTTCAGAAAAGAAAATCCGTCCATATAGGGAACTTTCACATCCAAAAGCATTAGATCTATATGCTTCTCATATACGATCTCCTGTGCCTGCAAACCATCATAGGCACAAAGAACCTTATACCCTTTAAGTTCCAAGAACTGCTTCACGGTATCACTAAGTTGAAGATCATCTTCAAGCAATAAAAGGGTCTGCTGCATCTTTCATCCTTCTTTTAACTGCCCTATCATACCCATCTTATGTCAATTCTTTGTGAACTATCTTCTCCAGGTCAAGTATGACACGTGTCCCTTCTCCTTTTTGGGAAACAACTTCGATCGATATATCCTCCTGATCACAATAGGCTTTGACCAATGCGAGCCCGATTCCTTCTCCTTCTTTTTTACTGTTCCCCTGATAGTAGCGCTCATAGATCTTGAGAAGCTGTGTCTCATCCATACCGATCCCGTTATCGATGATCTCAAGATACCTCTGCTGTAATCTGACCGTAACAGGGGCACTTTTAGTCGAATATTTCATTGCATTGGTCACAAGATTGTCAAAGATACGTTCAAACCCTATCTTGTCGGTAAAAACACGACACGGCTCCAATTCCAACACGAAAGGATTACGCTGCTGCTCCTTGAATATCTCCACCCGTTCCTTGACTACTTCTGCCAGATCAAACATTTCACGCTCTACCTGGTGCATCTCTTTTCGAATGGTATAGACCAACTCATCATAGAGCTTTTTGAGTCTCACCGATGCATCTTCTATGCGTTTGAGACGTTTTTTTGCTCTTTCATCTTCCTCTTTTCTGGTAAGCATTGCCGTATTTGCCTGTATGGTTGAGAGGGGAATGTTCAGTTCATGAATAATATCTTTGGTCAGATGCAACAGATGATCCTGCGTCTTCCGGTGAGGAATTACCAGATGTGAAGCAATAATATACCCCCATCCCAGACTTAACAGCAATACAAAAGCACTGCCGACAATGAATGTCGCTTCATCAAAGCCTTCATTTTTCAAAAGCCAATAGAGAAAACTCAACAGCAGTGCGACACTGACTACATACCCCAGTGTTGCAAGCCATATCTGCTTTTTCATCTACGCCTCAAATGCCCACTTGTACCCGACTCCGCGTACATTATTGATAGCCCCGGGAAAATACTTCTTCAACTGCGTAATATAGACACGTAACGCACCGTCACTGGCACTCTCTCCCGATGCCCATAAGCGATCCTTGATCGTATCGATACGTACGATCTCACCATTGGATTCCAAAAGCAGCATCAGCAGCATCACTGCTTTTTTTGTCAACTCAATAGGTTCACCTTCTTTATAGAGGATCTTGTTAAGGATATCAAGGCTGTACGGACCAAATACAATGTGTTCCTGTCGTATTTGACGACGAAGAATGGCATGAATACGAAGCAGCATTTCATCAAGATCGATCGGTTTTTTCATATAATCATCCGCACCGATCCCAAACCCTTCATGGATCGAAGCCTTATCATCTCTGGAGGTCAAAAAGATCGTAGGGGTAACATCATTACTTTCACGCAGTTTCTTAAGCAGGTCAAACCCGCTCTCATAGGGGAGATTAACATCAAAGAGATAAAGATCATACTTGTGCGCATAGGTTTTCTCCAGCGCTGTATAGGGGTCAAGTGCTACATCTACAGAAAACCCCTCCTCTTCAAGAAAGTCCTCTAACGTTTCATTGAAAAGTTTATCATCTTCAAGCAGAAGGATTTTAGTGGACACGGAGAGATCCTTTGAATGAGCAATGAGTAATGAGTAATGAGTAACCGAAAAAAGGAAAAAAGACTTTTAAAAAAAGCATTGTGCAACAATGCATACCGACATTACTCATTACTCATTCCTCCGTTACTCATTTGTATATGTAGCGCATGCGCTACATATACATTCCCCCATTAACCTTCAACGTCTCACCCGTAATGTAAGAGGCATGGTCAGAAAGCAGGAATGCTGTCGCTTCTGCTACCTCTTTGGGATCACCGAAACGTCCCAAAGGAATTTTTGCAGTGAAAGCATCCTTGATCTCATCTTTCAACACATCTGTCATCTCGGTAGCAATGAATCCCGGAGTGATCGTATTGAAACGGATATTTCTAGGTGCCGCCTCCTGTGCAAAACTCTTGGTCATCGCAATCGTACCACCCTTGCTTGCTGAGTAGTTCGTCTGTCCTGCATTTCCAGTCTCACCGACAATGGAAGCGATGTTCACCACCGAACCAAAACGCTTTTTTCCCATCACTTTTACCGCTTCACGACATCCGATGAATGTTGATTTAAGGTTTGCTTCTATCACTGCCATAAACTGCTCAGTCTTCATACGCATTGCCAAACCGTCTTTGGTGATACCTGCATTATTGACAAGATAACTCAATTCACCATCTACTTCAATAATACTTTTGATCGCAGCCACAAATGCCGCCTCATCACTCACATCAAATCCGATCGTCTCTGCCTTGCCTCCGGCTGCCTCGATCTGGGCTTTCACTGCCGCTGCTTCTGCCTCACCACTTCTGTAGTTCACCCAAACCTTCAAGCCCATCTCCGCCAGTGTCTTCGCGATCTGAGCACCGATTCCTCGGCTTGCTCCTGTAACCAGTACATTATTCCCCGTAAACTTCATTTATACACCTTCTTTTTAATTTTATTTTACAATGTTGGATTTCATGTGTAGATGCAAATGCGACAAAGGAGCGCTCAACCCGTAGGGCGGCTTTGCCGTTCGCGACTGCCAGAGTATTTGTATCTACACATGAATTTTAGACAGATTCCTTCTAATCTAACACTTAAACAACCGCTCTTTAATATCTTCAAAGATCTTGTAATCCTCTTCACTGATCTTATCCGAATAGATAATATGATTGATCTGTTCAAGCAGATGATATTTTGAGATCCTGTCATCACAGAGTGCCTGATTGATGATATCAATATGCTCATCCAGATCATAATCCTTGTTAACGATCTCTCGAAGAAACGCTTCTGCCTCATCTTCGGAACAGTCAAAATTCTGCCCCATGATCTCACAAAAAAGCGGTGCTTCCTTTTCAATGTCCCGATTATCAACTTTAATAATATGTGCCAGCAGTGTCCCCACCGACTCTTTGATCTTTTTTTCCATTTCGATACCCTCCTGTGAACTCACCCACTTGATCGTGGTATTTTGTATCAAGTGCGACAAAGGAGCGCCCAACCCGAAGGGCGGCTATGCCGTTCGCGACTGCCGGAGTACTTGATGCGAAATACTATACTTTCATCAAACACTGGTTATCATTATTCACTATTCATCATTAATTATTCATTAAATAAGCGGTTCATCCATCTCTTCGGGTATCTCAAGTCCCATCAGTTTGAGTACGGTCGGTGCGACATTGTTCAATCCACCGCCCTCTTTGACCTTCTCCACACCATCAGCAAGAATGTAACACCAGACATCACCCACCGTATGGTTGGTCAGTACATGCCCCTCTCCGTCACACATCTCTTCACAGTTGCCGTGATCGGAAGTCAATACGATGGCATATCCGTCTTCTTTTGCTTTGGCAATGATCTTGCCAAGCTCTGTATCGACTGCTTCAACCGCTTTTTTTGCCGCCTCGTAATTCCCGGTATGCCCTACCATATCACCATTGGCAAAGTTCACCACGATGAAATCATATGCTTCATCCATCGCCGTACGTACCGCTTCACCTACTTCTGGCGCAGACATTTCCGGTTTCATATCGTAGGTTTTCACATCCGGGCTTGGAATGAGTACACGACTCTCACCTACCATCGGCTCTTCAACGCCACCATTAAAGAAGAACGTCACATGCGCATACTTCTCCGTCTCTGCCGTATGAAGCTGTCTGAGACCTGCTGCCGCTATGGTCTCCGCAAGTGTATTTTCGGGAGCTTCTTTGGGGAAGAGTACCGGGTAAGGAAACGACGCATCATACTGTGTCATCGTTGCAATATGCAATGGGATGAACGTACGCTCAAACGCATCAAAGTTAGGATCCCCCAACACGGTCGTAATCTCACGTACCCTGTCTGCACGGAAATTGGTCACAATGACGGCATCACCCTCTTTCATGCCGTCATAACCGCTGAAGGCTACCGGTTCGATGAACTCATCAGTCTCTCCTTTTGCATAACTCGCATCCACATATTCACTTGGAGAGAGCTCGGTTTTAGGTGTTGCCTCTGCGATTGCACGGTACCCTTTCTCCACTCTCTCCCAACGATTGTCTCTGTCCATCGTATAGAAACGTCCGCCAAGTGTAGCGATCTGTATGTCTTCATCACAGATCGTCTCGATCTGCTCAATGTAGGTTTTCGCAGAGGTCGGACTGACATCCCGTCCATCGGTGATCAGATGCAAAAAGACCTTCTTCCCTCTGCTTTTTGCCAATTTGGCAAACCCTATGGTATGCTCAATGTGAGAGTGGACCCCACCGTCACTGAGCAACCCTATCAAATGTACACGCTCACTTGTCTCAAGGATCGATCTAAGCGCTTCATTCTCTTCAATGCTTCCATCTTCCAAAGCCAAAGAGATCTTTACAAGATCCTGATACAACACACGTCCCGAACCGATCGTCATATGTCCCACTTCAGAATTACCCATCTGCCCTTCGGGAAGTCCCACACTCAATCCGTAGGTAGAGATAAGTGCTCTTGGTACATTTTCCAACGCATCATAGGTCGGTTTAGTTGCATCTGCAAACGCATTGCAGGCACTCTGAGGCTTATAGCCAATACCATCAGTAATGATCAAAAGTGTCTTTTGTATATCCATTATATATGCTCTTCATCTTTTTTAGTGAAATCATAGTAAAATAACCTTTTTTAAACCTAAATACAAAAGCAATGAGCCATTATGTTATATACCTTGTCCCAACTTTTCGATATCAATCTTTTCGGATACATCTCAGTACGTGCCGGTTTCGCCTTTATGATCGCCTTTTTATTCACCCTGATTACAATGCCCAAATACATCCGATGGGCAGCTTCACGTAATGCCAATCAACCCATCAGCAAATTTGTCACCGCACATGAAAGCAAAGGGAAAACACCTACCATGGGAGGAGCTGTTTTTCTCATCGGTACACTGGTCGCTGCATTTCTTACCGTTGACCTCTCCAACCCCTACATCTGGGGCGGCATTATTACACTGGTCGGATTTGGGGCAGTGGGGATGAAAGATGACATCGGAAAGATCCTCTCAGGTGACAATCTCGAAGGGCTCAGCCCCAAAGGAAAGATGGCACTTCTTTCTATCATCGCGGCGACAGCAACAGGACTTCTTTTAGTTTCAGGGTTCCCTACCGAGTTCTACATCCCATTTCTTAAAACACCTCTCTTTGATATGGGTTGGTTCTCCATCCTCTTCTGGATACTGATCTTTCTTGCCACTACCAATGCAGTCAACCTGACTGACGGGCTGGACGGCTTAGCAACAGTACCTTCTGTGATCGCACTCTTTACACTGGGCGTTATTGTCTATGTGACCGGGCATGCCATCTTCTCCAGCTACCTACTCATCCCCAATATTAAAGGGGTAGGAGAAGTGATGATCCTTGCTGCCGCACTTGCAGGCGGACTCATGGGGTTCTTGTGGTACAACGCCTACCCGGCAGAGGTTTTCATGGGAGACACCGGTTCACTTGCCATCGGCGGCTTCCTTG
>Ga0256843_1003846_pt1 | contig 10238 bp, 7 predicted proteins | sample AlvinellametaG_FD_191572 | JGI IMG/M metagenome (GOLD analysis project Ga0256843, IMG submission 191572) | Pompeii worm associated microbial communities from hydrothermal vent at the East Pacific Rise, Pacific Ocean - Alvinella | ecosystem: Host-associated > Annelida > Integument > Unclassified ... | reverse complement strand
GTTGGCGCGAAAATATCCGCATGCGACCGATGTCGACAGTGTAATGGATATCGTCTTCGCAACCGAACGTGACGCATCGTTGGTCGACTTTATCGACGGTACGACCGGTAAGGTACTTTCACGTCACAAAGCGGGGTTCGCGGTGCATGTAACGGTAACGAACAAGCGTATGCCGCGCTATGCTTACTCCATTAGCCGTTCGGGTCGCTTGACGATGTTTGACCTTGCCGCACCGGGTCAGCCGGCAATCGCCAGCGTACAAGTAGGGCAAGAGTCACGCGGTTTGGCGGTTTCTCCCGACGGTAAATATGTCATGGCGGGGAACTATAACCCCGGCGGTGCGGTACTGTGTGACGCGTTGACGCTGGAACCGTTGAAAGTTTATCAAACGGCGGGGGTAATCGATCCCGACGGCAATATCGTACCTTCGCGCGTCGCATCCATTGCCGATACGCCGTACGGTCCTTATTTCGCCTTTGCGCTTAAAGACGGCGGACATGTTTACATCGTCGATTACTCCAAACCCGATTTCCCCATTGTCGGCGACGTACCCAATATCGGTAAAGTATTGCACGATGCGTTCTTGAACGAAGGAAAAGAGATCGGCCGTTACTATATGATCGCTTCGCAAGGAAGCGACCTCATGGGGATTGTCGATTTTAAAACCAAAAAATTGGCGGCGAAAGTTTATACCGGTCCCGGTACCAAACCGCACCCCGGTCAGGGAAGTTCTTGGTATAACGAAAAATACGGCCAGTTGCATGCGACTAATAGTATGAACGTCGGTAACGTCGTCATTTGGGATAACAACTGGGAAGTGGTTGCCAACGTACCTACTGCCGGCGGCGGTTTGTTTGTAGGAACCAGCAAAGACACGCCTTATATCTGGAGCGATTGTGTTCTCGGAACGCCGGAAAACTACAACAAAGTGTATCTGATCAACAAACAAACGCTTGAGACTGATCGTATTATCGAAGTCGGCAAGAAAAAAGGTCGTTTGATCGATGCGCATACGGGTAAAGTGTTGCAAGAATGGGATGCGACACAGTATGAAATCGTTCCCGGGAAAGAGGTGGATTCCAAAATCTCGAAAGAAAAACTGGTTACGTATACGCCCAAACACGGTGCGCCCGTTAAAAAACCGGTTCAGCCGCGTCTGTTGCATGCCGAGCCTGCTAACCACGGCAAATGGGTTTTCATTTCCGAATGGACGACCGGCCGTATCGGCGTTTATGATGCCAAAACCGGTAAATTTATCAAGTATATTTACAACTTGACGACCCCCACGTTTACCTACTCTGTGGAACATCGTCAGCATATCCCCGGTGCATAATAGTACGTGCGGCTTTTGCGCCGCACGATGCACAGGCGGGAAGTTTCAAGACTGTTATATCTCTTTTTTTGTGAAGCTTCCTTCGTGTGCATTGACGTTTTTATGCTATTGTCGGTTTCTTCAACGTTACTCCTAAAGGTTAATGATGCGTATAGTCATTGCCGGAGCCGGTACGGTCGGCTATCTTCTTGCGAAGACGCTTTCGTTTAATCATGATGTCATTATCGTCGATCAACAAGCCGTGAAGCTTGAACGTCTTCGTGACGAACTTGACGTGTTAACTTGCGAAGGAAATGCGGAAGATCCGAAAACCTACAAGAAACTTGAGATTGCGGCGTGCGATCTTTTTGTCTCCGTAACGGATGCGGATGAAGTAAATCTCTTGGCGCCTTTAGTAGCGCAAGAAGTACTTGCAATCGAAAAGACGATTGTCAGGCTGAAAAACGAAGATTTTTTGCGTACGCGTCTGTTGTCCAAGCTTTCGATCGATGATGCGGTGTTTCCCGATATGGTCACGGCTCAACGGGTAAAAGCGTTGTTGCGCCATCCTAAAGCAAATAATGTCAAAACCTTTCATCAAACCGCATGCAAACTCATGTCTTACAAGGTCGCATCGCTTAGTCAAGATTTGAGGGTTGATGATGTATGCCGCAAAGACGTGCGTGTTGCGGCCATAGAGAGAGATAGGCGGTTGATGTTTCCTTCCGGGAAAGAGCGGATAGAGCGTGGCGATTTGCTCTATTTTTTCGGTTGTGCCGATGCGATAGAAGCGGTGAGGCGACGTTTTGAGACCGGCATGCCCGATGCTATCGCAAACGTCGTGCTTTTCGGTGCCGACACGCTGGCGCTTAAAATCGCCAAAGCCGTGGCGAAAGAAGGGGTTGCGCTTAAAATCATCGACAAACATGCCGAGCGGTGTCGTCGTGCGTTGGATGTGCTTGGCGAAAAGGCGATGGTTATTCATTCGGCTTTTGAAGATCATAAACTCTTTGAAGAAGAGGGGTTGAAATATGCCGATATGGTCATTGCCGCAACCGCCGATGACGAAACCAATATCGTAAAATGTGTCGAAGCGGGGGAATACGGTATTGCCAAACGTGTGGCGGTCAATAACGATCCTTCGTATTACGGGTTGATGCATCAACTCGGCATCGTGGCGGTACGCGGCAGCAAAGCGGGAGCGCATTATGCGATATTAGAAAAGATCGCTTCTTCTCAGGTAACGACGCAGCGCCACTTTTGCGGCGGCGAAGGGGTGATGTTCTTGCGTAAAATCTATCCTTCCTCTCCGTTGATCGGTAAACGTATCGGAAGGTATGCCAAAGAAAAGGTTTTGACGTTTCTCATACGCCAAGAGCGTTTTATCGAACCGGAAGAAGCCGGTGTGTTTAAATCCGATGATGTGTTGGCGGTGTTTGCGCCGAGCGCGTACAAAGAGGTATTGCAGCGATGGATCGATACGCTGTAATCAATATTGTTAAATTTCTCTCCGTCGTCGGTTTGGCGGTGGCGGTCTTTTTTTCGTTGTGTGTCGTAACGGGGTGGTATTATGGCGAGTCGATCGGTACGTTTGCCCTCTTCGTTGTCGCGTTGGCTTCGGTAAACGGTGTGATCTATTTGCTTTTGCGGCGTTATGAAATGCGTATGCGTTTAAAAGAGGGGATTGTCGCGGTTAACGTTACGTGGGTGTTGTTAGCCGCGGCGGGGAGTGTGCCGTTGATGCTGATGACGGATATCGGATTTTCTGATGCGTTTTTTGAGGCGATGAGCGGCTTTACGACGACGGGAGCGACGATATATCGCGATATCGAAGCGTTGCCGCATGCGGTGTTGATGCTACGCAGTGTGATGCACTGGATGGGCGGTATGGGTGTGATAGTGCTTGGCGTAGGGCTTTTTTCACTGATCAACCCCAGCGGTTCGTTAGCGCTTTTTAAAGCCGAAAGTACGGGTATATCCCTGGAAAAAGCGACACCGCGCATCAAAGATACCGCGTTTGGGCTTTGGTCGGTGTATGTCGGGCTTACGGTTGCCGATGCCGTGTTGCTAAAAATCGCCGGTATGGACTGGTTTGATGCGATCAACCATGCGATGTCGACGATTTCGACCGGCGGTTTTTCGACCAAAAACGCATCGCTTGGTGCGTTTGATTCTTATGGGATCGTTTGGATCACGACGTTGTTTATGACACTTTCTGGCATCAATTTTTTGGCGCATATACGTTTATTCAGCGCCGCATCAACGGCGGGGTATCGTCGTGAAGAAGTTATGTGGTATCTGGGGCTTATCGTGCTGTTGTCGTTTGTACTTAGCGGAGTGGATGCTTTTGTCGATGCCGATAACGGTTGGCATGCATTGACGCATGCGACATTTACCGTTGTTTCGGTCATGACGACAACCGGCTTTGCGACGTTGGATTATGCGCAGTGGGGGCATATTGCCATAGCGGTCGTTTTTACGGCGATGTTGCTTGGCGGTAACGCCGGATCGACGGCGGGAGGCGTAAAAATCATTCGGTATATCGTTCTTTTTAAAAACCTCTCGGCCCAAATGGTACGTACGCTTCATCCTAAAGCGATGGTCGGTGTGTTTGTCGACGGTAAACGCATAGACGGAATGACGATCGCGTCGGTGACGGGGTTTATTTTGCTTTTTGTTTTGGCCAATATGAGCGTAGCGCTTTATTTGTTTGCTTGCGGGTACGATGCGATGACGTCGGTTTCAACGGCGTTGGCGACGCTGGGCAATATCGGTCCGGGGTTTGCGCTGACGGGGCCTGCGGAGAACTATGCGTTTTTTACCGATACGCAAAAGTGGGTGCTCAGTTTTGCGATGATGGCGGGCAGATTGGAATTTTATACGCTCTTTTTGCTTTTTTCGCGTCATTTTTGGAAACGATTTTAAGTTGATACGGCTCAAGATAAATTCGTCGAGTTTGTAGTACAATAAAAAAACATTGCAAGGGGGTGCGGATGCGTTGGAAATATTTGATTGCGATCGGTACGTTTTTGACGCTATCGCTTTGGAGCGCGGAAAAAGTTTTTGTCGTCGAGAGGGAAAGCTCGTCGTTGGCGGTGATTGAAAACGGCTTGGTACAAAGCCATATGCGGGGGTTGCACAATCTCAATCACGGTATTGTAAAGTTTGCCGAAGATGACGGATATTTGATTAGCCGCGACGGGTATGTCGTCAAGTTCGATCCCGAAACGCAACACATAGAAGCGGAATATAAAACCAGTAAATCGGCCATCGGGTTTGTCATCGGTAAACATTACGTCGCGGTGGCCAACTACGACGATAAATCGGTCGATATTCTTACGCGTGATCTTAAGCCGTTGCAAAAAATCACTACAGGCTCTAAAAACGTCGGTATCAAAATTTACAAAAACTATTTGGTCTTTGCCCAAATGGACAACGACAAAGTGACGGTATTAAAAGATCTCAACGGAGGCAAAGGGCTGCCAAAGTTTGAAACGTATAAAGAGTTTAACGTAGGTCAAATGCCTTTTGATGCGATGATAGACGGGCATACCTACATTGTAGGATTTTTTTTGGGCAAAGCGTTCGGGGTAATCGATTTGGATACGATGACGTATAAGAGTATTCCGCTTAAAGCCGAAGAAAACAAACCGGTGCTCAAAGTGCCGCATTTCGGGTTTTGGTCGATTGCGGACGATAAGGTGTTTATCCCGACGGTGGGAGATAACAGCGTGATGGTCTATGATAAACACTTTCGGTTTATCAAGCGGATCGAAACGCAAGGGTTGCCCGTTTTTACCTCGCTTAGCCCGGACAAACGCTATTTGGCGGTAACCTTTTCGGGCAAAGATTTTCCGACGATTCAAATTGTCGATACGGCGACACTGAAGGTTTTTAAAACCTTTACGTTTCCCGGCAAAGTGTTACACGTTCGTTGGTCGAAAGAGCGTCCGTGGCTTTACGTATCGGTAAACGACGTCAATCAGGTGAGTGTCATTAACACGATCGAATGGCGTTTGGTACGCGATATCTATCAAGTCCAAAAGCCGTCGGGAATCTTTATTTATGAAACGCATAGTCCGTAACGCATCGGTATGGTTGCTTGTATCGTTGTTTGTATACGGGAGAATATCGTGGCGTGGAGATTATGACGCGGCGCATCGCGAAGCCCTCAAGACGGGGAAATATCTTGTCGTGTTGCTTGTCGACCCCGCCGCAAAAGAGACGTCACGGGTTGTGCGCCGCTTAACGCGTGTTGACGGTAGAGACGTTGTAGCCGTATTGATAAGCAAAGGCATATCTTCGTATCCTATTGAGATGTATTATACGACACGTTTCCCGGCGCTTTTTGTGGTTGACGGACGGGAGGTGTTTGTTTGTAAGCCGATGTACGGTGATGCCGTAACGCCGGATGCGCTGCGAAGATGTTTATACCGCATAAAAGGAGAGGCGTCGTGAAGCGGAAACCTTGCGCCGTCGTAACCGGCTGCGGTAGCGGAATGGGACGGAAAACGGCACGCTATCTTGCCGTTAAAGGGTATCAAGTCGTTGCTTTGACGCGTGATATGCATACATTCGGTGAGCCCGAAGAGGGGGTTGTGCCCGTAGAGGTCGACTTAACCGACATTGAAAGCATTACACGGGCGGTGTCGGCACTCGATAGAGTGGATGTGTTGGTAAATAATGCGGGATACGGCTATGTATCGAGTGTGGAAGAGGCGGATGAGGCACAGATGATTGCGCAGTTTGACGTCAATGTTTTCGGGGTGCTTCGTATGTGCAAAGCGGTGACGCCGCTAATGCGCCGAAACGGCGGCGGTGTCATCGTCAATATCAGTTCGTTTTTAGGAAAAATGGGATTGCCGTTGTTGACTTTTTACAACGCGACCAAATATGCCGTCGAAGGGATCACCGACTCGTTACGCCACGAACTGCGGCCTTTCGGCATACGGGTACATGCGGTGTTACCGGGCTTTTTTGCGACGGAGTTCGCCCGAAAACATCTGGTCGTCAACGAAGCGATTGACGATAAGGCTTCGCCGTATGCGCCGTTGGTGGAGCGTTTGGTTCCCCGTATCGTTTCCGAAATCAACGGAGGCAACGATGCGGAAGAGGTGGCGCGTGCGGTATGGTCGATTATCCAAGATCCCGCTTCCGCGCCGCGTGTAAGCGTAGGAGATAAAGCCGCCAAATTTTTGCCGATGCGTCGTGAACTGGACGATGAGGCGTTTGAAATGCGGGTGCGGCGTTATTACGGGTTGGAGTAAATATGGAGAGCCTCTTTTTCAACCTGGAGCGGACCCATTACAAACGGACACTGCTTTGGGACGGAGAGGAGGGGACGGTGGAGCGTATCGACATCTCCAACGGGATGGTGCTGTTGCATGGCAAGCTTCATAAAGGACGCTACCGTTTCGAAGCCGATTATATCGATGCTGCGGCGATGGTGGCGGCGGTATCGGAGGGTGAGATACATACGATCACGCCTTCGGGAAAGAGAGCGATTGTGCCCGAAGGTATGTCGGCGCTTTATGCGTCGGGGAGAACGACGTTTACGCTGGAGTGGCGAGCAAAGAGACGTTGCGATGCGTTTGTACTCTTTTGTGCCGACTTCTTTTTGGCGCGCTACCTTTCGGAAAAAGAGGACGATCCCGTCGACAGGCTCTCAAAGCTTATCAAAAACGCGGGGGCTTGTGACATGCTTGATACGCTTCCTCTCGATCCGCTGAGCGAGTATCTGGTGCAACGTATTATCGATGCGGAGCGTTTTGTAACGATGCGAAGCTTTCGTGCGGAGATAACCGCCGCGGAGTATCTGACGCGTCGGTTGGAGTTGTGGGATGTGTCACGGGAGGGAGTCGCACGTGAGGAGCGGACGATCGCTGCACGCGCCAAAGCGATTTTACTCAAACGCTTTGTCGACCCTCCTTCGCTCGAAGAGTTGGCGCATATGTGCGCGACCAATACCGCCCGTCTTAAAAAGGTCTTCAAATCTACTTACGGGATGACGGTGTATGCCTATGTCAGACGGTTACGTATGCAAGAGGCGATGTATCTTTTAACGCATGAACATTTGCAAGTCGGCGAAGTCGCCGTACGTGTGGGGTACCGTCACAAAGGGCATTTTAGCAAGCGTTTTTTCGAGACGTTCGGCATATCCCCCAAAGATGCAAGGCAAACCGCTTTTGCAGAAAAATCCTTTACGTGACAAAAAAAATACTTCCGTTGACCAAAATGTCTTGCCGCATGGGACGGTAGATGTTATACTCGGCGTATCGCTCATAAAGGAGGAGAGATGAGACGATACGGTATACCTGTAATGGCTGTCGTGTTGGTGATAGGGGGCTTGATCGGATTGGACGCTTGGTTGAAGCGACCGTCGGTTCGATTGAACGACGAGGAGTTGCGTAAGGCGGCCGAAGCGCACAATCTCAAGCCGATACCGCGTGACTATAACAAAGCGATTGCCTTGGTCGATACGCCTCGACATCCGCTTACTTCCGCTAAAATCGCGCTTGGTAAACGCCTTTTTTTTGATCCGAGACTCTCTAAAGATCGTAGCGTAAGCTGTGCTACGTGCCATAACATATCTCAAGGCGGCGATGATAATTTGCCTACGGCAATCGGTATTAAAGGACAAGCCAACCCGTTTCACCTCAATTCGCCTACCGTGCTTAATGCAGCGCTTGCCTCACGGCAGTTTTGGGACGCACGTGCGGCCGATGTCGAAGAACAAGCGGGCGGCCCCGTACAAGCGCCTTTTGAGATGGGGATGACGCCCCAAGAGGTAGAAGAACGTCTCAATGCCGACGCATCGTACCGACAAGCCTTTGCCGAAGCGTTCGGCAAGGGGCGCGTAACCTTTTCAAAGGTGCGCGAAGCTATCGGCGCGTTTGAACGGACGTTATTGACGCGCGGGGCGTACGACCGTTTTTTGGAAGGAGACGACAACGCCATCTCTCCGCAAGCCAAACGCGGCATGACGCTTTTTATTACCCGCGGATGCGCGGCGTGCCACAACGGCTATGCCGTCGGAGGATTGACCGTACAGCGATTTCCGTTACGTCGGTATCTGAGCGACTATCTCGGGGTGCTCTTTACTCCCGACGTACGGCTTAAAGATTCGCCTTTTCCGTTTGAAAACACGGGCGGATTTTTGGGACGAAACGGTATGCTGCGCTTTCGCGTACCCATCTTGCGCAACATTACCAAAACCGCCCCGTACTTTCACAACGGTGCGGTCAACAAGCTTGAAGAGGCGGTACGCATTATGAGCAAATATCAACTCGGTGATGAGTTCAATCGCACCGAAATCGCCGATGTGGTGGCGTTTTTGAAAACATTGGAAGGGGAGATAGTGAACAATGAACAGTGAAGAGTGAAGAATGAGAAATGAAGAATTGCGTTCCGTTCCTCATCATTCCGTTATTCGTTCCTCCGTTGTTTCTTTCTCTTCACTCTTCACCGCTTTTTGCTATAATACCTTCTCTCCTTCCTCCCCGTCGCTTAACAGGATAAAGCAGGGCCCTCCTAAGGCCTAGCTCGAGGTTCGAGTCCTCGCGGGGAGGCCATCTTTTTATTCTCATAGATGATACGGTTAAATATATTTTATGATATAGTTGGCGTATATTTTCAAAAAGGAGGAGCGATGATACGAAAAACGGGATGGATGTTAATGGCGTCGTTGCTATGGGCGCAAGTGCCCGCAGAGATGGAAAAAAGTGTTGCGGCACAAGAGAAGCACCTGATTGATACGTTTAAAACGATTCACCAAAATCCCGAGTTGGGATTTATGGAAAAGCAAACTTCCGCGCTGGTAGCCAAAGAACTCAAAGCATTGGGATATAAAGTGATTACCGGTGTGGCCAAGACCGGTGTGGTGGGGATATTGGAAAACGGCAAAGGGCCGGTGATTATGTTTCGTGCCGATATGGACGCCAATGCGGTCAAGGAAGTAACCGGATTGCCTTATGCCAGCAGCAAAACCGTCACACGCGAAGACGGCGAGACGGTACCGGTGATGCATGCGTGCGGGCATGATGCGCATACGACGTGGCTGCTTGGAATCGCTAAGACGATGAAAGAGCTAAAATCACGTTGGCACGGAACGTTGGTGGTGGTCTTTCAGCCCGCCGAAGAGCTGATCGAAGGGGCACGGGCTATGGCGGCGGAGCTTTATAAAAAAGGAACGCCTAAACCCGACGTGCTCATTACGATGCATACCGCGCCCATACCGACGGGAACGGTAGTGCTCGCTGAAGGTGAACGGATGGCGGGTACCGATCAGATCGACGTAACCTTTTACGGGGTCGGCGGTCACGGATCAACCCCGCATCTGGCCAAAGATCCGGTAATGATGGCCGCTTCGGCGGTGGTGCAGTATCAATTTATCATCAGTCGCGCCATCGATGCGCAACACGCCGCCGTGTTGACGGTAGGCTCCATTCAAGCCGGAAGCGACAACAACGTCATTCCTTCTACCGCACTGCTTAAGCTCAATTTGCGTTGGTTTGACGAAAAGGATCGTAAGATCATGATCGATGCGATTAAGCGCATCAACGACTCCGTTGCTTATGCCTACGGTATGCCCAAAGAGAAATATCCTAAGATGAAACAAAAAGGCTGGGCCAAACCCGTCGTCAACGATCCCGCACTCGTTAAAGCCGCGCGTCCCGCGCTTACGGAGGTCTTTGGCGACAAAGGGGTGCTGGATAAAGCGCCGCGTTCGATGGGATCGGAAGATTTTCATCATTTGGTGATTGACAATACCGGCGCGAAATATCTGCACTTGTTTATAGGAACGGCCGATCCCAACGTCTTTGCCAAGGCGCAAAAAGAGGGCAAAGCGGTTCCCTTTGCCAACCACAACGGCAACTTCGTCGTCGATCCCAAAGCCATTCCTTTAGCAGTTAAGGCGGGCAGCAAC
>Ga0256843_1003844_pt1 | contig 10247 bp, 10 predicted proteins | sample AlvinellametaG_FD_191572 | JGI IMG/M metagenome (GOLD analysis project Ga0256843, IMG submission 191572) | Pompeii worm associated microbial communities from hydrothermal vent at the East Pacific Rise, Pacific Ocean - Alvinella | ecosystem: Host-associated > Annelida > Integument > Unclassified ... | reverse complement strand
CAAAAAGTATAAAAAAGCTGGAAGAGTTTTTATTTATGGATAAGACAAGGAAAAATATCCTTGTCTATAAAAAAATTAGCAAGAGTAAGTAGAGATATACTCATATGGAGTTGGTCTTCCCTCAACTGGGATAACATGTCTATCAAATTGATAGTCAATATATGTTTGAATAAAATCTTCATCCATAATTGGAGCTAGGAAATCGTGGTCTTTTTCTAGTCCTTCTAGTGCATCTCTAAATGAATTTGGAAGTTCTGGAATTCCTCTATCTGCAATCTCTTGTCTGCTTAGTTCAAATAAATCTTCATTAATTGGGCCAACTAATGGGTATCCACCTTTTTCTATTCCATCAAGTCCTGCCATCATTAGTACAGCAAATGCAAGGTATGGGCATGATGTTGAGTCTGGGAATCTTGTCTCAATTCTTGTTGATTTTTCACCAGCACCATATGGAATTCTACATGCAGCACTTCTGTTTTGGCTTGAGTATGTCAAGATTCTTGGAGCTTCAAATCCTGGTAAAAGTCTTTTATAAGAGTTTGTACTTGCATTTGTAAATGATGCTACTGCTTCTTTGTGTCTAAATATTCCACTTAGATAATCAAGTGCAGTTTTACTTAGATTTGCGTATTCTCCCTCTTTATAGAATAGGTTTTTACCATCTTTCCATAGTGATTGGTGAACATGCATACCGTTACCATTGTCATTATAGATTGGTTTTGGCATAAATGTAGCTGTTTTTCCGTTTAGGTGTGCTACCATTTTTACAACATACTTATACTTTTGAACATTATCAGCAGCTGTAATAATATCACTAAATACTACACCAATTTCACCTTGTGCTTGTGCAACTTCGTGGTGTCCTAAAACAACTTCGATTCCTACATCTTCTAGAACTTGCATAATCTCAGCTCTTAGGTCAACCATACTATCTGTTGGCATTACTGGGAAGTATCCACCTTTGATTCTTGGTCTGTGACCCATATTTCCAACTTCTGGATAGTCTGCATTGTCTGCCCAGTGACCCTCATCTGATTCTACTTTAAACATTTGGTGGTTGTCAGCATCAACAATTTTTACATCATCAAAAATAAAGAATTCATTTTCTGGCCCAAAATATGCAGCATCTGCTATTCCTTTTTCTTCAAGAACTTTTAGAGCTTTTTTTGCAATACTTCTTGGACACTTAGCATATAGTTCATTTTTATAAATGTCATAAACATCACAAATAACAACTACTGTACTATCTGCTGTAAAAGGGTCAAGGAATGCTGTTTGAATATCTGGCTTTAAAAGCATATCAGATTCATTAATTGGTTGCCAATTTTCTATTGAAGAGCCATCAAAAGGTAATCCTCCCTCTAACTGTTCTTCGCTGATTGCACTCATTTTATATGTGATATGATGCCAAGCACCTTTTATATCTGTAAATCTAAAATCAACAAATTCTACTTCATTATCTTCACAAAACTTGAAGAACTCATCTATATTGTTTACGAATTTACCCATTAGTTATCTCCTAAATTTTTAAGTTCCACTGATTGTATCGCATTTTTTTAAAAAAAGATAGTTTTTTTTGCTTAAAATTTAACCATTTGTCGTTCTCTTTGTTCAAAAGTAACAGCTTTAGTGTATCCGATTGATTTTGCCAATCTGATAGCCTCTTCATATCCAAATCCAACTTGCTCAATAGCATGGGCATCGCAAGAGAATGTGATAGGTATATCTAACCCATAAGCTACTTCTAAAAGCTCTTTTGAGGGATATATCTCTTTGATTGGTTTTCTAAGTCCTGCACTATTTAGCTCTATTGTCATACCCGATTTTTTGATAGCCTCTAGTGCATTTTTTGCAATTATTCTAATATCTTTTTTTGGCATATATTTAAAAATTTTTATCAAATCCAAATGTCCTACTATATCAAAGTATCCACTTTTTGCCATAGCCTCTATCGCATCAAAATATTCTTGCCAAATATCATCTATATCTCTATTTTTCCATTTTCCTATAAATTCAGGATTATCAAATCCCCATTTATCTAAAAAATGGACTGAACCTATTAGATAATCAACTTTTGCATTAATAACTCTATCATCTATATAACCTTTTAGGTAATCAACTTCATAGCCCAAAAGGATTTTGATACTATTTTGATACTTTTGCCTATACTCTTTTATCTCTTGTTCATATATATCCATTTTATCAAAACTCAATCGATACTTTTGGTCAAAGTTCATAGGTGCATGTTCACTAAATCCATAAATATCTATATTAAGCTCGATAGCTTTTTGGATATACTCTTCTATTGTGCCTGTTGCATGGTTGCAATATATTGTGTGGTTATGTAAATCTACTCTCATATTATTTTTATGCTCTTATTGGGATTAAAGTACGAATTTTTATAACTTTTTTTGCTAATACAATAAACTTGAATATAAAGTAAAATAATCCAGAAAATACAATAGCATAAAGCACAGAGGTTGGGACTATCTGTAATAGTTTTGCAAATAGTGTATCAAAGTTACCTTTGTATGTAGTTTTGGATACTCTTGATATGACTTTTACTCTTTTGAGAAATTTTGCTTCTCCAAGTCTTTTGAGTCCAATTAGTCCTTTTTCTCCATATGTTGAAGCGTATAGTATAGTTTTTGGCTTTACTGATTTCATACTATCTATATATTTGACTGATTTAACTCCTACTGTTTTGATTAGTCCACTGCTATTTTTTCCAAATCTTTTAGAGAATTTTACCAAGCCATTTAGCTCTTTTAGGTTTTTTGTCTCTTTTAGTAGGTTGAGAGTCTCTTTTAATCCAACTTTTTTATATAGTGTATAGATTGGTTCTAATATTTTTTCTATATTTTTTATAGATTTTGTCTCTTTTGATATTTTTGCTTCTCTAACTATTGCTTTGCTTAGCCAATTTGGTATTTTATCTACTCTTTTGGCATATTTTAGTATAGATATTGCATCTTTTGCTGGGGCTGTTGTACCCAAAGAGTATATAGTAGAAGCAGTAGCAATAAGTCCAACTGAAGAGAGTGCTACTATTACTTTGTCAACCTCTTTGTCATTTACATAGTTATTTCCTTGGATAAATAGGTCTCTAATATCTCCTATCACGAAAAAATCTGATGCAATAGCTGATATTTTTCCTATATTTTCATCACTTTTTCCTTCCAAGATTCCCTCTAAAATTTTATCTTTTTTATATTCATAACTCTCTCTTTTTTGTTGTATCTGCTGGAGGAGTTCTTGAGCTTTTGGGTCATTTTTGACATAGTCAAATTGCATAAAATAGGAGAGATACTCATAGGCATCACTATATTTTTGTTGAGAGATTAGAGTTTGAGTTTTTGGTATTGGGTCGATTTGTCTTAGTCCTCTCGTATCAAACTCTTTTCTCTCTTTGAGAAGCATAAGTGATAATATCACAACTGTTAATATGGTTATTTGTATAAAAAGTTTAAATAAATATCTCATCTAAAATTGTATTTACATACTCATCTGCTTTAAATTTTATAAGGTCATCAGGTTGTTCGCCTGTCCCTATATAATATATTGGTATCTTTAATTCATCTGCTATCGACAAAATAGAACCACCTTTGGCTGTACCATCAAGTTTCGTAATAATTATGCCATCAATTCCTATCATCTCATTAAAGACTTTTGCCTGATTGATACTTGAGCTTCCTTGAGTACCATCCAAGATAAGTAGCTTTCTATGAGGAGTTCCTTTTTTGGCTTTGTTGGCTGTTCTTACCATTTTTTTTAGCTCTTCGGCTAAATTCGTTTGAGTGTGGAGTCTTCCTGCTGTATCTATAAGAACATGGTCTATATTTTTTGCTATGGCAGAACTAATAGTATCAAAAACCACAGCTGATGGGTCATGACCCTGTTTTGTAGCTACAATAGGAACATCTAGTCTCTTTGCCCAACGACTCAACTGTTCAATAGCAGCAGCTCGAAAAGTATCTCCTGCACCAAGCATAACTTTTTTACCTTGTTTCTGGTAGAGTTTTGCTAGTTTTGCTATTGTTGTTGTTTTCCCTGCACCATTTACACCTATTATCATATCTACAAATGGCTTATCTTTTGTATCATTTATAGGATTAATTTCATATTCAAATACTGAGATAAGTTTATTAAAAGCTCTCTCTTTGTCTATATTTCTGGGCATATCTTCCAAAAATTTCTCTATTAAGTCATAGTTTACATCAGCTTCCAAGAGAATCTCTTCAAATTCATCTCTTGAAATTCTCTTCTGTTTGCTAGGAATTACATCTTTTATCGCTTCATTTGTTTTTTTTAAAACTTTTTTAAAAATATTAAACATTATTGCCCTTTTATTTGATTGAGTGCCTGTTTAATGTCACTTTCTATCATCTCTTCTGGAATGCTACCTTCATAGTGCGTATAATATTTACCTTTTACAAATAAAATCATTAATGGTAATGAAAATTTGGGTTTAAGTTGTAATTTTGGTGCTATAAAGTTACCAAATTTTACATTATTTTCTGTATTTTTTGAAACAAAAAAATTTATTTTCTGTGAAACTAAAAATCTATCTAGTTTATTATCATCCAAATCCTCATCATACATCAATAGTCCAAGGATATATAACTTATCTTTATACTTTTTTTGAAGTTTATTTAGATGGGGTAACTGTCCAATACATGGAGGACACCAAGAGGCAAAAAAATTAACTAAAACTATCGGTTGTTTAATATTTCCAAAAATATAATAGTTTTTTTTGACTTTTAATTTTATAAATTGGTTATCTATATCTTTGAAGAAGAAGTTATACTCTCTTATTGGTTCTGGAATAGGTTTGATTTTTTCTATCTTATCTTCTACAATTTTTATTATTTCTTGTTTTTGATGTTCCTCTCCACAACCCCAAAAAATCAGTGTTATAAGTATCAAAAATATATGTCTATTTTTCATTTGCAAAGTAAATCTTTAGTATTTTTTGGTGATTATATCAAAAAAATATAAAAATGGAAGTTTTAATTATGGATAAAAATAGTTTTAGAAAAGAGTGCATAAAAAGATTAAAAAAGGGAAATAGAGTTATAAATTATTCTTCTGACAAAAGGGTATCTAATTTTTTATATAAATACATAAAAAAACATAAATATAAAATTATAATGCTTTATGTTCCTTTGAAAATAGAAATTAATATTACTAATTTAATTACACAGCTAAGAAAAGAGAAAATTACACTTTTAGTTCCATTTATGGAAGGTAAAAGCTTTAGATTGGTAAAATATAGATTGCCTATAAAAAAGAAAAACTTTGGTGTAAAAGAACCTAATATATCAAACACTTTTTACAAAAAAATAGACCTTTCAATTGTCCCAATTATTGGGATGGATAGGAGTTTTAGGAGGGTAGGTTTTGGTAAAGGATTTTATGATAGATTTTTTAGTAAAAATGGAGATAAGGTAGATAAAATCCTTTTTGTAGGAAGGAAAATTTGCATATCAGATAAGCTTATAACTGATGATTATGATGTAAAAGGAAATCTTTATATTACACCAAAAAAAGTTTTTAATAATAAAAATAAATATATTTAGGGATTTAGGCTCCTTAGAAAAGGAGAAAAGATGATTGAAGAAGTATCCGTATTAGCCACTATTTCGGCTATTTTAGGCGCGTTAGCTAGTTATCTTTTTGTAAAGAATGATAATAAAAAACAATTTAAACACTATGAAACAGAAGCTAAGGCAAAAGCTAGTGCCATAGAGTATGAAGCAGAGCATCTCCTTCAGGAGGCTCAAATCAAAATAAAGCAACAAGAGGTAGAGTTAGAAAAAAAATTTCAAGAAAAAGTTTTGGAGGTCGAAAAACAGAAAGCAGAGTTATCCTTGGAATTGAAGTCATTAAATGAGAAAAGAGAGGAGTTAACCAGATTTCAAAGAGAACTTGATAAAAAAGAGAGATATTTAGACTCTTTGGAGGAGAGAAAACAGCAAGAGATAAGTAAAAGTGTAGATATTTTGCAAAAAAGTGCGCAAATGACAAAAGAGGAGGCAAAAAAGCATCTTTTAGAGCAAGTAGAACAGCAGTGTCAACTTGAAAAAGCACAATTAATTAGGAAGTATGAGAAAGAAGCTCAACACGAAGCCAAGAGAAAAGCAGACTATATTATTTCTCAAGCAGTTACTAGATATGCAGGTGAATTTGCAGGAGAAAGACTTATAAATATTATAAATTTGCCAAGTGATGAACATAAAGGGAGAATTATTGGAAAAGAGGGTCGAAATATAAAAAGCTTAGAACAGCTTTTGGGAGTTGATATTATTATAGATGAATCACCAGGTGTTATTGTGGTTAGTAATTTTAATCTATATCGCAGAGCTATTGCCACAAGAACTATAGAGCTTTTGATTGAAGATGGCAGAATTCACCCAGGGAGAATAGAAGATATTCATAAAAAAGTTATAGATGAATTTGAGCAAAAAGTTTTAGAAGAGGGTGAAAATGTAGTAGTAGAACTTGGACTTTTACCAATGGATGAGGAGTTAATGAAGCTAATTGGAAGACTCAAATATAGAGCTAGTTATGGACAGAATGCTCTATCCCATACAATAGAAGTTGCAAAACTAGCTTCACTTATGACAGCAGAGATGAATGGTGATTCCAAATTAGCACTTAGGGCTGGACTTTTACATGATATAGGAAAAGCACTGACTCAAGACATTGGTGGAAGTCATGTTGATTTGGGAGTTGAGGTTTGTAAAAGATACAATGAACATCCAACAGTTATAAATGCAATATATGCTCATCATGGGCATAGAGAACCAGATAGTATTGAGAGTGCAGCAGTTTGTGCAGCAGATGCACTTAGTGCTTCTAGACCTGGGGCTAGAAGAGATGTATTGGAAAACTTTGTAAATAGAGTAAAAGAGATAGAAGAGATAGCTCTAAAAGAGATAGGTGTAAAAGATGCTTATGCAATCAATGCAGGTAGAGAGGTTAGAGTATTTGTTGATGCAGGAAAGATAAGTGATGCTGAAATGACCGTTTTATCTAAAAAAATTGCAAAAGAGATAGAAAACAAAGTTCAATACCCTGGTGAGATAAAAGTAACAGTTATTAGGGAAAAAAGAGAAATTAATTATGCTAGATAGAGTTTAAATAAAAAATTGTAAAAAAAAGTTAAAAATAAGGTACAATATCATATTTAAATTAGCAATATTTTTTAAAAGGAAAAAAATGAAAAAAACAGGATTTATTTTTTTAATCTTTTGGCTTGTTTTTGCTATTAGTTGTAATGCAAATCCAAATCAAGATACTCAAAAAAGTTTAGAAAGTAATAAGACTACTACTCAAAGTAGTAAAAAAGAGGATACAAAAGAAGCACCTATTGTAGTACTTGAGACAAATCAGGGGAAAATAGAGCTAAAAATGTTTCCAAAAGTTGCCCCATTAGCAGTTGAAAACTTTACAACTCATGTAAAAGAGGGTTATTATAATGGCTTGATTTTTCATAGAGTTATCAAACATTTTATGATTCAAGGTGGAGACCCAACTGGAACTGGTAGAGGTGGAGAGTCTATTTGGCACAAAGAGTTTATAAATGAATATGCTCCAAATGTGGTGTTTGATAGACCATTTTTACTTGCTATGGCAAACCATGGGCCAAATACAAATGGAAGCCAATTTTTCATTACAACTGTCCCAACTCCTCATTTAAACGGTGGATACACAATATTTGGTGAGGTTGTAAGTGGTCAAGATGTAGTTAGAAAGATAGAGAACACAAAAACAGATAGAAGAGATAGACCACTTAGTGAACAAAAAATTATTAGAGCTTATATAAAATAGCCTATGGTTGATTTAGATGTTCTTAGGCAAGAGAGACAAAAGTGTATAGAGTGGAAAAATATTAAACCTCGCTGGGAAGCTATAAAAGCTCTTCCTGATATAAAAGATATTAAAGTAGAATTAGGGGATATTATAGAAATATCTTCTGATTTTGTATCTGATAATTATAACAAGCAGATATATGAAACAGCAAAACTTTTGCAACCTTGGAGAAAAGGGCCTTTTAAGGTTTTTGATACTTTTATAGATAGTGAGTGGAGAAGTTTTATTAAATATAATCTAATATCTACACACTTTGATATAAAAGATAAAATTGTAGGGGATATTGGGTGTAATAATGGTTATTATCTTTTTAGAATGCTCAAAGAGAAGCCAAAAAAAATAATAGGTTTTGACCCTTCTGCTATTCCTTATTGTCAATTTAAATTTATAGACCATTTTATACAGAGTGGTATAACTTATGAGCTTTTGGGTGTAGAGCATGTAGAATTTTATGAACATAAGTTTGATGTACTTTTTTGTCTAGGGGTTTTATATCATAGACCAGACCCTATTGGAGCTTTGAAATCTCTCTATAAAGGGTTAAATTTCGGAGGGGAACTCTTTTTGGATACTTTTATGATAGATGGAGAGGATGAAATTTGCTTGACTCCAAAAAAAAGATATTCAAAAATTCCAAATATCTATTTTATTCCTACTATTAATGCTCTAAAAAATTGGTGTTATAGAGCAGGGTTTAACGAGATAGAGATTTTAGAAATTTCAAAGACCAAAATTGATGAACAGAGAAAGACTGAATGGATAGATACAGAATCTCTTAATGATTTTCTAGATAGCAGAGATAAAACTAAAACGGTAGAGGGTTATCCAGCCCCAAAACGAGTGTATATACGAGCTAAGAAAATTAAAAAAAAGAGTTGATTTATAAAATTTATTTTAAAAAATGAAAAAAATAAGGTATAATTAAAGAAATATTTTAAATGTTTACAGCTTTTACTTAATTTAAATAAAAAATTTAATATCCATGCTTTATTTTTAAATAAGTTATTTTTAGATATAAACTATAAGATAAAAGCTAAACTAAGAAGATAATTATTTAGGATTAAAATGAGAATATTGACCATAGGGTTCGAAGATGAGTTTGTAAAACAGTTGGAAGTCGAACTTGCAAAATATTTTATATGTATAGTAGATAGTGCCAAAGACTTATATGATGCTACTAATTTTACCGATTTTCGTCACTATGAACTTATTATAATTGTTGATGAAAATCAAAAATATTCACTTGAAAAGTATAGTAATGAGGTCAAAAAGAAAAAAAGAGAGACAAAGATTATTATCTTGACAGATAATGAAAAAAATCAGATACCTCTTTTTAATTTGGGTGTTGATGATGTTTTAACAAATCATATAGATTCACCTGAGTTAATAGCAGCTAGAGTATTATCAAATATGCGTAAGTTATTTGGTACAAAAATAGATGTGGGAAAACTTACAATAGATATTGCTAATAAAAAGATAGAATATGATGACAAAATAGTTTCTTTAAACGGGAAAACTTTTGATATTTTGGCATATTTGGCACTTAGAGAAGAGAGAGTTTTTTCCAAGGATGAGATAATTAATGCTCTTTGGGAAGAACCAGAATATGTAAGTGATAATACCGTAGAGGTAGCTATCAATCAAATTAGAAAAAGACTCAAAAGTATTTTGGGTTTTCAAGTTATTCATACCGTTAGAAGAAGAGGATATAAATTCTCTTATGAAAAAAACACCTCCTCTTCTTAGAGGAGCTTTTTTATATCTTTGTTCTACATACTATTTCTTATATAGTCAATCCATTGAGGCATATATTTTTGTTCCCTTTTTAAAGTAGTACTAAGTCCATGACCTGTATAAAGTGTAAAGTCCTCTTTGATTTGCATAGCTTTTTTTAGACTCTCTATCATCTCCTCTCCACTTGAATAAGGAAAATCCCATCTACCAATAGAACCTTCAAATAAAAAATCTCCACTAAACCATACATCTTTGATTTCTATGATGCTATTTCCTGGTGTATGACCTGCAAATAGTCTATATTTGACTTTGATTCCTTCAATATCTAGTTCTTGGTCGCCATCTACAAGTACATCAGCTTTGCTTGGAGGAGTACCTCTACCTAGAGGGTCATTTTCTAACATAAATGCATCTTTTTTTGGTGTATATATTGGAATGTTTAGTTTTTCTTTTAGTTCTCTATTACTCCAAACATGGTCAAAATGTCCATGAGTGTTTAATATAGCAATAGGGTTTTTAGCATTTGCCATAACCCATTGGGTAGCCCCTATACCTGGGTCAATTATTATATCTTTGTTATTTTGAGTGACAATATAGCAGTTTGTTTGGTAATCACCCATAGGTTTCATTTTTATTTG
>Ga0256843_1003843_pt1 | contig 10247 bp, 9 predicted proteins | sample AlvinellametaG_FD_191572 | JGI IMG/M metagenome (GOLD analysis project Ga0256843, IMG submission 191572) | Pompeii worm associated microbial communities from hydrothermal vent at the East Pacific Rise, Pacific Ocean - Alvinella | ecosystem: Host-associated > Annelida > Integument > Unclassified ... | reverse complement strand
ATAACTGGAAGTAATGGACAGCTTGGCAATGAGCTAAAAGCTGAAAGTCAAAAGTTAAAAGCTAATTGGTATTTTACTGATAAAAATACTTTAGATATAACTAATTTCGAAGCAGTTGAAAAATACTGCGAAGAAAAAAAAATAACTCATATTATAAATTGTGCTGCATATACCGCAGTTGATAAAGCTGAAAAAGATAATATTAATGCAGATAAAATAAATCATTTAGCAGTTAAAAATTTAGCAATTATTGCTAAAAGAAGTAATATTATTTTAATCCATATCTCAACGGACTATGTATTTGATGGAACAAATTATATTCCATATAAAGAAAATGACAAAACTAATCCTCAAAATGTATATGGTAAAACAAAACTTGATGGGGAATTAGCTTTTAAGCAAAGTGGAGCAAAAGGGATAATAATTAGAACATCTTGGGTATATAGCTCTTATGGAAATAATTTTGTAAAAACTATGCTTAGATTATCACAAATAAAAGATAAATTAGGTATAATTTTTGACCAAATAGGAACTCCAACTTATGCAAAAGATTTAGCAAATACTATTATCGAAATTTTAAATACTCAAAAATTAGATTTGTTATATGCTGAAATCTATCATTATAGTAATGAAGGTGTATGTAGTTGGTATGATTTTGCAAAAGAGATTTTTAGCTTATCTAATATAGATATTGAAATTAATCCTATAGAAACAAAAGAGTATCCAACTCCAGCTAAAAGACCTAATTATTCTATTTTAAATAAAAGTAAAATAAAACAAGAATTTAATATAAATATTCCTCATTGGAAAGATTCTTTAAAAGAAATGTTAAAAAGGTATTTGAATGGATAAATTTGATATGTGGTGTAATCAAAAAAAAGAAATAGACAAAAAAGATAAAATTATTGGATTGAAAGAGAGAAATATTGTTTTTGTTAATATGGGTAAAAATATTGGATATGAACAAAATGGAAAAGGTGAACTTTTTTTAAGGCCAGTAATTGTGCTAAAAGTATTTAATAGGAGTCTATTTTTAGGAGTGGCATTAACATCAAAAGATAAAAAAGGAAGCTTTTTTTATAAAACTTTTTATAAACATAAAGATAGAATATATCAAAGCACTGCTATTTTATCTCAAATAAAAGTATTTGATACAAAAAGAGCATTATATACTAAAGGAATGATTGATAAAAATGAATTTGAGATTATAAAAGAAAAAATAGTAGAATTAACCCTCAAAAGGGAGCCCCGAAGGGAATTGATAGGGAAATTATATCATAATGATTTACCAAAGTCAAATAAAAATATTTTAGTAACAGGAGGAGCTGGATTTATAGGAAGTAATTTTATACCGTATTTTTTAGAAAAATATCCAAATTATAATATTATAAATTTAGATTTACTAACTTATGCAGGAAATTTAGATAATTTAAAAGAAATAGAAAATAATCCAAGATATAAATTCATTAAAGGTGATATTTGTAATAGAGAATTAGTAGAATTTATATTTAATGAATATGATATAAAAGGTGTTATCCATTTTGCGGCAGAATCACATGTAGATAATAGTATAAAAAATCCAGGAGTGTTTGTAAGAACAAATGTTGATGGAACTTATACTTTAATAGATGTAGCAAAAAAACATTGGATGGAGAAACCTTTTAAATATAAAGATGAATATCAAAATTGTAGATTTCATCATATCTCAACTGATGAAGTATATGGAACACTTAGTGATGACCCAAATGATTTATTTACAGAAGATACACCTTATGCTCCAAATTCACCTTATAGTGCATCAAAAGCAAGTAGTGATATGATAGTTAGAAGTTATCATCATACTTTTGGAATGAATACAATAATTACAAATTGTTCAAATAATTATGGACCAAAACAACACGATGAAAAACTAATTCCTACAATTATTAGAAATGCTTTACAAGAAAATCCTATTCCAATATATGGAGATGGAAAAAATATAAGAGATTGGTTATATGTATTAGACCATTGCAAAGGGATTGATTTAGCATATCATAAAGGAAAAGAAGGAGAGACTTATAATATAGGTGGAAGAAATGAAAGAACAAATATATATATCGCAAATAAAATATGCGAGATACTCGATAGACTATATCCACGAAATAAAGAAAGCTATAAAAATTTGATTACTTTTGTAGAAGATAGACCAGGACATGATAGAAGATATGCCATAGATGCATCTAAAATAGAAAATGAGCTTGGATGGAAAGCTGATGAAAATTTTGAAAGTGGAATTTTTAAAACAATTAAGTGGTATTTAGAAAAATATAAAGGATTAAAATGAAATGTGATATTATAATGATTATTTGGAATGAATTGGATGTTACAAAAAAAGCATTAGAAAGTATCAAAAATAATAGTAATTTTCCTTATAGATTGATTTTAATTGATAATAATAGTGAACAAAATACTAAACAATGGTTAAAAACAATAGAAAAAACACAAGAATTTGGAGAAACAATAGTAATATTTAATAAAGAAAATTTAGGGTGGATTAAAGGTATTAATAAAGGATTAGAAATTGCTGATTCTAAATATATATGTTTTATGAATAATGATATTTTATGTGGTTATAATTGGTTACACAATATGATTGATACAATGGAAAAATATCCAGAAATAGGATTAGCAAATCCAAAAGGTAATGAAACAAGTGAAAATAAAAAAATAAAAGATTTAAATGAATATGCAAAAACATTAGAAAAAGAAAATAAAAATAAATTTATAGAATTAGAGCATTGTAGTGGATTTTGTATGCTTGTAAAAAAAGAAGTAGTGGATAAAATTGGATATTTAGATGAAGTTTATGGATTTGGATATTATGAAGATAATGATTATAGTTATAAAGCTAAAAAAGCAGGTTATTTATGTGTAGAAATAAGTAATGCAATAGTGTATCATTTTATAAGTAAATCAGTAAATAAAAATATAGAATGGAAAAAGAAGATTATTGAAAAAAATAAAAAAATTTTTGAAAAAAGATGGGGAAAACAAATCAGAAGTTTAATATTAAATTTCAAAAAAGACAATGATTTTTTAAAAAGAGCAAGAAATGGAGAAATTTTATTTATTATAGAAAATGAATTTTGCAATTCTAAAAATTGTAATTATTTCCATAGTAATATAAAATTTTTAAATGGAGGTATTATTTCTAAATTATTTCCACATGTCTATTTTATATATAAATCCAAATATATGGTTTATAAAAAAAGAATTGATAGAAGTATGATTGAATATTAAAATAATAAGGTATTTAGAATGGGACTATATAGATTATATTTAAGTTTAAGAAAAAAATTTAGAAAATGGGAAGTTAAAAATATTAATAAGTTTTTAAACAAAAAAACTAATAATATTGTTAAATTTGATAGGGGAGTTAATATTACCGATATTGAAAAAATAGATTTTGGTAATAGTGAGAGGGTTTATATCAAAGGAGCAAATTAATGTTAAAAATAGTTAGTATATTTTTGGGAATAGCATTTTTTGAGATATTATGCTATATATTATTTTTTCATCATGGCATTACTTCAAATATTTCAAATTTAATAGTATATAAAGAATATTTAAATGAATATTTAATTTTATCTTTATTATTTTTATTGTTTTTTAAAAAAAATAAATATACAGATATTTTATTATATTTATTAATAGCGTTTGTATTTATTGTAGATATAGCACAATTTTTTAGTTATTATTATAGTGGAGCATTTCTAACTATTACTGCATTCGATAATGCTAATCAATTTTTATTATTCGCCAATAAATATACCATATTAGTCATAATGTTAGTATTAATATTTTATATATTGCTAATAATCTATTTGAATAAAATAAAGATAGATAATAAAAAGCCAGCTTTTATTTTACTTTTTGTTATTACTTTTCTAAATTTATATATATATAGTCAAAGCCATACAAAAAATATAATTATCGATAAATATTCTATTGAAAAAGGACCTATAAAAAGTTTTGTGAAAGTAATAATACAATATTTTGAACCAATTACTATAACAAAAGTAACTTTAACAAAACAAGAAGTTGATTTTGCTATTCAAAAAAAACTTATTTATGATTATAATGCTACATATCCTATGTTAAAAAATTTTTTTTACAAGCATAAATTAAAAGATAATAATGTAACTAAAAAGCCTAATATTATAGTTTTTTTTGTAGAAAGTTTTTCAGCAAAATATATTGATATTTATCATCAAAACAATAAGTCTTTGATTACTCCTAATATAGATAAATTAGCCAAAAAGGGATTTTTTGTTAAAAATTACACGAATCATACTTTTCCTACTATTAGAGGTATTTATGGACAATTATGCTCTTTATATCCAGATTTTAGAGTAAAAAGTATAGTGGATAATTATAATACATATAAATTTTATAATAAAAAATGCTTACCTTCTTATTTAAATGAATATGGTTATAATACTATATATTTTAATCATGGAAATAAAAAAAGACAAGAAATAGGCAGATTAGCCAAATCATATGGATTTAAAAAAATGTTTTTTAATTTAGATTTAGAAAAATTGTTAAAAGAGAAACCAAAAGCAAGTTTAGATAGTGATTTTTCAGATCAACAAATTTCAAAAGCTATTATTAAGTATTTAAAATCTTATAATAAGCAACAACCATTTTTTATCGCAGTTTCAACAATAGAAACTCATATTGGTTATCAATTAAAAAATGATGCTAAAACAAAAAAAGAATTTAATGATATTGAAAATAGTTATTATAATTTAGATGATGCATTGGGTAAAATATTTAATTTCATAGAGCATTCAAAATACAATAATAATACAATTATTATTGTAACAGGAGACCATACAAGACCTATGAAAGTTAGAAAATATCATTCTACTACTTATGGTGATTTAGCATTAGTAATTTATTCTCCATTTTTTAAACACAAACCATTTTATGCTAATACATCATCTATTTCATTAGCACCTACTATTTTACATCTTATAAATTATCCTAATAAAAAGAATGCTTTTGAAGGATATAGTATTTTTGAAACTAATACAAATTTAGCAGTAGGAGCTACATTAGATAATGGATTGTTTTATGCATTATATGATAAAAATAATAGTGTTAAATCAGCAGAACAATTTTACAAGCCTAATAATAAATATAGTAAATATATCTATGATATAATGCATTATATTTTTATGATTCATAGAGAAAATAGGCTATACAAATGAAAATAGCATATCTATATCCAGAAAAATTACCAAGTAAAAAAGCAAGAAGTATTTCAGTAATAAATACTGCGTGTAGTTTATCAAAATATATAGATACAAGTTTATTATATGAAAAAAGTGATGAAAATATTTTAGAATTTTATGGATTGAAATGTAATCTAAATTTAATTCCAATTTCAAGAAAGTTTATTATTAGAAGCAATAAAATATTTAATTTTAATTTAAAAAAATATATTAAACAATTTGATTATTTTTATGTAAGACATTTAAAAACAGCAGAATTTTTGATTAAAAATAATGCAAATGTGATTTTTGAATGTCATGAAATTTTTTCCATTAAAAATCCAAAAGTTGAAAATATAGAAAAATTTGTATGTGAAAATTCAAAAGGGCTAATATTTATCAATGAAACTTTACAAAAAGAGATAAATAAATATTTTAATATTAACCATATTTCACAAAAGGTAGTGCATAATGGATGTGGATTTGAATTAGAATATCAAAAAAAGGATTTTTCTAAAATAGATGAAATATATTATATTGGTAGTTTTCAACCTTGGAAAGGGGTTGAGTTTTTAGTAGAAAATATGAAAAATTTTCCAAATATAATATTAAAAATAGTAGGAGATGGAGAAAAAGATAAAATATTAAAAATTATTGAAAAATATGGATTAAAAAATATAGAGTTTTTAGGATTTAAAAAACATAATGAAATAATAGATATTCTAAAACAATCAAAAGTTACAATAATTCCAAATATAAAATCTAACTTTATAAATTTTTCATCGCCTATTAAATTATATGAATATTTAATGAGTTCAAACATTGTATTAGCATCAAATATGCCTACTATAAAAGAAATTATAAAAGATGGATATAATGGATTTTTATTTGATATTGAAAATTCTAAAAGTTTCAGAGAAAAACTTAACTATATTCTATCATTACCATCTGAAAAATTAGAAGAGATAGCAAAAAATGGATATGAAACTTCTAAACAATTTACTTGGGATAACAGAGCAAAGCAAATTATAGAATTTATAAAGAGTATAAAATGAAAAAAATAACATTCCTTCGTCTTAAACCTTCAAAATTTGGTGGGGCAGAGAATTATTTAATTCGTTTAAGTGATGAGCTTAAAAAAAGAGATATTGAATATGAGATAAAATATTCATCTGCTCCAAAATTTTTATCAAGTTGGCTAAAAGCTATTTGGTATAACCTTGAAGTATGTATTCCAAAAAAAGATAAATTTTATTTTTCACTTGAAAGGGTGGTATGTCCTGATATTTATCGTGCAGGTGATGGGGTGCATAAAGTTTTTTTAGAGGTTGAAAAAAAATCAAAGCTAAATCCACTTCATTTTGTATATCTTTTTATAGAAAAAAGAATGTTTAAAAATGCCAACAAAATAATAGCAAATTCGAAGATGGTAAAAAAGCAGATTATTGATACATACAAGATAGATAAAAATAAAGTAAAAGTTGTTTATAATGGTGTGCCTTTAAAGCCCCTTGCAGATTTTAGCGAGATAAAAAAAGAATTTAATATAAGAGATGAAAAAATTTTACTTTATGTAGGAAGTGGATTTAAAAGAAAAGGGGTAAAAGAGGTAATTGAGATAGCAAGTAAGCTTAAAAATTATAAACTTTTTATAGTTGGAAAAGAAAAAAAGATAGATGAATATAAAAATTATGCAAAAAGTTTAGGCGTAGATGCTATTTTTACAGGTCCTAGAAGTGATGTAGATAAATTTTATAGTATGGCAGATATTTTTATTTTTCCTACCCATTATGAGCCTTTTAGTAATGTGATTTTAGAAGCGATGAGTTTTAAATGTGCAGTATTTACAACGGCTCAAAATGGCGCAAGTGAGATTTTGGATAGTGAATTTGTAATGCAAAATCCAAAAGATTATAAAATAGATTTAATTCAAAAATTACTTAACGATACAAAATATTTAAATGAAATTAAAGAAAAAAATTATGAAGTAGCTCAAAATTTTTCAATCCAAAAGAATGTAGATGAGACTTTAAAGGTGATAAATGAAACTTTTAATTGAAACTCCTACTTGGCTTGGTGATGCAGTAATGGCAAGTGGAGCAATATATGAACTTGTTAAATATTATAATCCTGATGAAGTTGTTATTTTTGGAAGTTTTGTAGCTACTGAGCTTTTTAAAAATGATTTTAAAACTATTAAAGATGATAGAAAACATAGAATAAAACAACTTTTTAGCTTACCAAAAGTAGATATTGCGATTAGTTTTAGAAGTAGTTTTTATTCAAAAGTTTTGACAAAATGGATTGCTAAAAAAGGTTATACTTTTCCTAAAATTTATGAAGGGCATCAAGTTGAGAAATATTCACAATATATAAATTCTATTATAAATCAAGATAAAATCTATCCACCAAAACTAAACTTTACTCCTTTTAAATATCAAAAACCAACTATTGGAATAAACCCAGGGGCTACTTATGGAAGTGCTAAAAGATGGTATCCTGAGGAATTTGCAAAGGTAGCTAATGAGATTGGAAAAAGCTATGATATTATTATTTTTGGAGGACCTGGTGAAGAGGATATAGCAAATGATATAGAAAAAAATCTCACTATTAAAAACTATCAAAATTTATGTGGAAAATTAAGCATTCAAGAGCTTTGTGAAAAGATAGGTGGATTAGAACTTTTCATCACAAACGATAGTGGTCCTATGCATATAGCTGCTGCTTTTGGAGCGAAGATAGTAGCACTTTTTGGTCCTACGAAATATACTGAAACATCTCCATATAATACAAGTTATAAAATAGTTACGAAAGATTTAGAATGTGCTCCTTGTATGAAAAGAGAGTGCCCTTTAGGTCATCATGAATGTATGAAATTAATAACAGCTGATGAGGTAATTAAAGTAAGTAAGGAGTTTTTATGAAAGCACTTTTTTTAGATAGAGATGGTGTAATAAATGAAGATTATGGATATGTTTATAAAAAAGAGGATTTTAAGTTTAAAAATGGAATATTTGAGCTTTTAAAACTTTTTAAAGATTATAAAATTTTTATAGTTACAAATCAATCAGGAATAGCAAGAGGTTATTATAGTGAGAATGATTTCCATAAACTTATGGATTGGGTAAAAGAGGAATTCAAACAAAAAGGGATAGAAATAGTAGATATAAACTTTTGCCCTCATCATCCAGATATTACAGGAAGTTGTGAATGTAGAAAACCAAATCCTGGAATGATTTTAGATTTAGCAAAAAAATATAATATTGATTTAGAAAAATCAATTATGATAGGAGATAAAAAGAGTGATATTGAAGCTGCAAATAAAGCAGGTATTAAAAAAACTTATTTAGTAAAAGATAATCTTTTTGATATAATTAAAAAAGTAAAGAATAATAAAAAAGGATAATTTATGAAATATATAGATATAGATTTTAATAATAAAACTATTTTAATAACAGGTGGGGCTGGATTTATAGGAAGTAATTTAGCATTTTATTTTCAAGAAAATTATCCTGATGCAAAAGTAGTGGTGTTTGATAAATTTAGAAGCGAAGAGAGTTTTAGTAATGGAAATCTTAAAAGTTTTGGGCATTTTAAAAATTTACTTGGATTTAAGGGAATAGTAATAAGTGGAGATATAAATAATAAAGATGATTTAAAAAGATTAGAAGATTATAAATTTGATTATATTTTCCATGAAGCTGCTATTTCAGATACAACTGTTTTAGACCAAAAAATCATGATAGATACAAATGTAAATGCTTTTAGAGATTTACTTGATTTAGCTGTTATGCAAAATGCTGTAATGGTATATGCAAGTAGTGCAGCTACTTATGGTGGAAGTGATAGGTTTGAAGTGGGATATGAATCTCCAAATAATGTATATGGGTTTAGTAAACTTATGATGGATAATTTAGCAAAAGAGTATTATGATAAAATTAAAGTAGTTGGACTTAGATATTTTAATGTATATGGTAAAAGAGAATTTTTTAAAAATAAAACTGCATCAATGGTACTTCAATTTGGGCTTCAGCTTCTAAAAGGAGAAAATGCGAAACTTTTTGAAGGAAGTGATGAAATTTTAAGAGATTTTATTTATATTGAAGATATAATCCAAGCAAATATCAAAGCTTGTGATGCTAAACAAAATGGTGTTTATAATGTAGGGACTGGAATTGCTAGAAGTTTTCAAGATATTGTAAATATTCTAAAAAAAGAACTTAAAATAGACAGAGAAGATAAATATATTCCAAATCCATTTGTTGGGCAATATCAGTTTTTCACACAAGCAAATATTGAAACTACAAAAGAGTTTTTAGGATATGAGCCAAGATTTAGCTTAGAAGATGGTATAAAAGCATATATTCCAGAAATAAAAAGAATTTATAAAGAGGAAGTAAAATGATTTTAGTAATTGGTGATTTTATGATAGACCACTATTTATGGGGAAAAAGTGATAGAATATCACCAGAGGCTCCAGTACCTGTAGTAGAAGTAATAAAAGAGGAAGATAGACTTGGTGGAGCAGGAAATGTAGTAAATAATTTATTGTCACTTGGAAGTGAAGTGATGATATCTACTATTCTTGGTAATGAAAGTGAAAGAATGCTTAAACTTTTGAAAGAAAAAAATATAGATATTTCAGGAATATTTATAGATAAAAATAGAAAAACTATTATAAAAAGTAGAGTAATTGCATCAAATCATCAAGTAATTAGATATGATAAAGAGACTAAAAACCCAATATCAAAAGAATATGAAGAAAAAATATTAAATTTTGTAAAAGAAAATATTGATAAAGTTGATATGATTTTACTTAGTGATTATGAAAAAGGGGTATTAACTCCAACTTTAACTCAAAATATTATTGATTTAGCAAACTCTAAAAATAAAAAACTTATAATTGATCCAAAAAGTAATTTTTATAAATATCAAAATGCATATATGATAAAACCAAATAAAAAAGAACTTTCAGTAGCAACTGGAATT
>Ga0256843_1003842_pt1 | contig 10248 bp, 9 predicted proteins | sample AlvinellametaG_FD_191572 | JGI IMG/M metagenome (GOLD analysis project Ga0256843, IMG submission 191572) | Pompeii worm associated microbial communities from hydrothermal vent at the East Pacific Rise, Pacific Ocean - Alvinella | ecosystem: Host-associated > Annelida > Integument > Unclassified ... | reverse complement strand
TTCTATTTGGTGTTGTAATGGTACAACACCCTACATGATACCTCGTCTATTGTTACCAATAAACTTCATCACAAAAATAGAGTCTGGAATCTCTGTAAAGACCGAAAACATCTCTTTTTCAAGCAGTGCCATAATGGTTTTGTAGTCACCATGTATTTGTGTGCTAAGTTCATTACGTACCACTTCAACTAAAGGCTCTTTCTCTAACTCGGAGATAAATGCCAAGATAGGTGTTTCAAACTCTTGTTGAAGCGGATACATACTAATGTCTACAGAAACTTCCATACCTTGTAGTCCTAGAAGTCGTAAGAGACTGTTACACCTGCTGTTCTAGGTGTACCAAGCTGAGTATAAAGCTCTGTGGCATACCCATTTCCTGGGTTATTCCCAAAACTACCAAATCCACGTGTATAGTACTCAGTATCTGCAATGTTTCTTACCCATGCAACCACTGACCAAGAGCCGTTTGTATACTCTAAACTAGAGTTAACAAGTGTATAGGCATCTGCTTTTTCATTGTGTCTGTTTGAGAAGTAGTAAGAACCTTTTCCTTCTAGATTTGTCTTAAAGATAAATCCATCCCAGAATGTTACATCAAATCCAACATTATATTGGTATCTTGGTGATTGTGCTGGTGCTCTTCCATTTACATCTACTGAAGATGGATTTGGATCCACATACTCATCAAACTCTGCATGAAGTAACCCAACACTTGAGAAAAGGTGTAAGCTCTCATTTGGATACCAGTCAAGCTGTGACTCTACTCCATAGTATGTACCCTCAGCAGCATTTGCCAAGTAGTCCACAAAACTTGTACTTCCATCCTCACGAGGTGTTACTACTGAACTTTTCACCTGTTGGTCTTTTCTTTTTCCATAGAACACATTCAGACGGTTAATAAGTGTATTGTTGAAGTGTTTTGAGTTTACCCCTGCTTCAATATTCCAAAGGTTTTCTGTTTTATACTCTTTTGCCTCAGGGCTGAGTGTATTGTCAGCATTCACACCACCTGGTTTGTACCCTTTTGAAATGTACGCGTAGTAAAGACGGTTTTTTTCAGCTTGATAGTTAAGTCCAACTTTACCACCTACAAGTACTTCATCTGTATCTATAGCAACTGCATCAGAATCATCATACTTTGCTTCCCATGCTTCTACTCTTAATCCAGTGACTAGCGTCAATTTATCGTTTAATGCTGAATCTAATTGACCGTAAATAGCTTTGTTTGTTGTGTTATAGTTATTTGTAAATGGTGTATCGAGATAGGTATAATTACGTGTTAAATCTTCGCTATAGTCTTTATAGTAAGCCCCAATAGTCCAATCTGTACTATTATCGAAGATACGCCCATCTACATCTGAAACTAAACGTACATCAAGGTCAGTTTGTGTTCTGTCTCTTAAGTACTCATCAAATGAACTGTATGGATATAAATCATCAGCAAACTCACCTTTGTATGACCAATCTTCATCATAAGAGTATGTCAAGTCAGACTGACTATGGCTCACTGTAGAGATAAGGTGCATACCCGAGTTTACTTGGTAGTTAGACTTGATAGCAAATGCATTGGTTTTTTGTGCATCTGTTCCAGGCTCATCTGCATGAGAGTTTCTTGAGTTATCAAACGTAAATGCATCATAACCATTATCTACATTTACATGTACAAAGTTAAAGTCAATCGTATGGTTATCTGCTGCGTACCAACGTAAGGCAAGTTTTGCTGTAAGTTCATCTATATTTTGTGTATCTTTACGGTTTAGGTACGTGTTATTCATATACCCATCAGAAGTGTTTTTATAGACAGAAGCTCTTGCTTCTAATACATCTTTGATAAGTGCACCACTTAAGGCTGCACCATATGCTTTAGTATTGTAGTTTCCTACTGTCGCTTCAAGGTGTCCCTCTAGCTCTTCAGTTGGTTCGTTACTTGTAATGTTAACCACACCCGCCATTGCATTGGCACCAAAAGTAGTCCCTTGAGGCCCTTTAAGTACTTCAATTTGCTTGATGTCAAACATAGTGATACCTAAGGCACTTTGTGAAAAATCAATACCATCTAACATGATACCCACAGAAGGATTGATAGGCGTATTAAATTGACTACGCTCACCGATACCACGAATTTGAATATAGTGTGCACGTGATGCACCTGAAGTAAAGTTTACGTTTGGTGTTTGCCCAATTACATCTTCGAAAGCTTGTGATGATTTGTCATAAAGCTCTTCTTCCCCTATGATAGCCACTGAAGTGGTTGTCTCTGAAAGCTTTTTATCCCTAAAATCAGCCCCAACTACAATAGGATCGAGTGTAATCTCATCTGCAAATGTAGGTGTTGTCAACAGTGCAGAAGATGCGAGTATTGAAAGTGTTAAAATTTTTGATGTCATGTTTATTCCCTTAAATAAAATAAGAGAAAAGAAGTGTATAAAACAAAATAATTCTATATATACAATTCTCTTCCCTACGCTGGTATTACCCAGTTCAAGTTCCACGGATTTTATATCTCAGCTACATTTGAATAGCACTCCGAGAGATTGATGTTTAAGTTATACAAAAAATTTGTTTGGATTATCCTTAAATAGGAGTAAAATACTCCTATTTAAGATTTAATAGTATTAAATCATCTCAAATGCGACCAGTCGCATGAGCTGTCTGCTGAAGACAAGAGATATGGGCTTTGCCCATATCTCTTCTATTAATGTACTTGGTGCCAGAAAGGTGTCCCGACAGTAGGTGTAGAAGGGCTTGCAAATGCTCTTTCTTGCATCGTTCCTGCTTCATAGCCAAGTCTTCCAGCTTCCACGGCTACTCTAAAGGCATCTGCCATTTTAACAGGATCTTGTGCTAAAGCTATGGCTGAGTTAAGTAGTACCCCATCATAACCAAGCTCCATTGCCTGAGTCGCATGAGAAGGTTTACCAATACCTGCATCAATGACAAGTTGCAGGTCTGGAAACTGTTTACGAATAGCTGTAAGATTATCTGGGTTCATAAGTCCTTTGCCTGAACCTATCATAGACCCCCAAGGCATAATAATTTTACACCCTACATCGGCTAATCGTTTTGCTACCACCAAATCATCTGTCGTATAAGGGAAGACTTCAAAGCCTTCTTTGATGAGTACTTCGGCAGCCTTTACTGTTTCAAATGGGTCTGGTTGTAAGTTGTACTGGTCACCTATGACTTCTAACTTTATCCAGTTTGTTCCAAATACTTCTCTTGCCATCTGCGCTGTGGTAATAGCCTCTTTGGCTGAGTGAGACCCCGCAGTATTGGGTAAGACTTCTATGCCTAAAGACTTGATAATGTCCCAAAATTGCTTACCCCCTTTTGAGTCAATGTCTCCTGCAGCCTGGCGACGTAAGGCCACTGTTACTATCTGTGCACCAGAGATTTTAATAGCATCTTCCATATTTGCAGGGCTAGGATAGAGTGCAGAACCTATCAATAATCTTGAACTAAGTGTTTTACCACCTATCTCCCATGTGTCTGTTTGCATGTGTATTTTTTTAGTCATCTTATCCCCCTTGTACAGGTGCGAGTATCTCTATGCTGTCATTATCTCTTACTATTGTTGTTTCATACGTTGATATGGCAACAAAAGTACCATTCAGTGCCAATGCAAAACCTTCACCTTTATATTCTAAAGCTTGGATAGCCTCTTTTACATTTAACCCATTAGGAATACTTTTCCTTGTACCATTTACTATAATTTCTATCATTTTAAAATGCCTCCATTTAATGCTTCTTCTACCACGGCAGGAGCCAGTAAATATCCATGTCTATAAAGACCGTTAATTCTTGTTAGTTTTTTACCATGCTCAATAGCGGGTAAATTATCTCTCAGTGTGGGACGACAATTGGTTACCATATTGACAATACGTGCTTCTGCAAACCCGGAGTGCATAGAGTATACAGCCGATAAAAGCTCTAAAGAAGAACGTACTGACATCGGGCTTTTGTCTTCACTCTCTATCTCTGTTGCTCCGATGATATACCTATTGTTAGGGCGAGGTACGATGTATATCTTATAACGAGGGTGCAACATACGTGTAGGTCTTGTTATCTTCACCTCAGGAGCTTCGAGCCAAAAGACTTCACCTCTTACGCCTCGAAGATTCTCTACCTGTTCACTCGCACCTAAACCACGTGTATCAAAGACCCAATCAAACTTCTTTACTTCGTTTTCCACAAAGATACTTCCTACCGAAACATCCATGACCTTTTGCTCTTGGTGCCACGTTACCTTTGGATGAGACAACAGATAATCACTAGAAGCTTTCATAAAACGCTGTGCATCTACCTGTCCCTCATGAGGGATAAAAAAGGCCTTTGCATGTTGTTCCAAATCAGGTTCAAGTGCAGTAAGTTCTCTTCTGTCTAAAAGTTTTATCTCTGAGGCTTCAGGTACTTTTGATTTGAGTGTATCAATGAAGTGATCTAACTCACTATAGTCTTGAGGATGTGCAGTAATGATGCTTCCCTCTTGTTGATACGCATCAGCAATACCTATCTGCTCCAACAAATCAGGCCATAAAGCAATAGAACGCTTTCCATGCTCAAAGATGACAGACTCCGCTGACTCTAACTCTGCAAATACCGCTAACATGCCTGCTGCTGTCATACCTGCGGCTTTATCACCATACGCGCTATCTTCATCAAAAAGTGTGAGGGTGTGTCCTTGACGTAAGAGATTTAATGCTAAAACTCTACCGACTAGACCTACTCCTGCTATACCTATATGCATATTCAATCCTTCCATAATTCTTCTTATGGTTTTTCAACTTTCCTCTTTTGCTATTTGAGGCGTTGTTTCTCTCTTCATTTTTTTAAAAAAACGAAGCAAAAAAGCGTCGTACCTCTCAAATCGCGTTGCTTTCAAGGGTGTTCGGCACGACAAGGCACGCATTCGCGTGATTTGATGGAAGATAAACGCTACGCGTCTATTTTACTTGCTTCCACATACACCTCAGAACCCATCTCTTTAAACTTTTCAGACATCTCATCCATTCCTTGTTGTTTTGCAGCATCTACATCAGTGCCAAGTTCATCTGCATACTCACGTACCTCAGCAGAAATTTTCATAGAACAAAACTTAGGTCCACACATAGAACAGAAGTGTGCTACTTTTGCTGCTTCCATTGGTAGTGTCGCATCATGGTATTCTCTTGCACGCTCAGGGTCTAGACCAATGTTAAACTGATCTACCCATCTGAACTCAAATCTAGCAAGGCTCATCGCATCATCTCTGGCACGTGCACCGGGGTGACCTTTAGCTACATCGGCAGCATGTGCTGCAATTTTGTACGTAATGAGTCCCTCTTTTACATCTTCTCTGTTTGGAAGACCAAGGTGCTCTTTTGGTGTGACGTAACAAAGCATGGCACATCCGTACCAACCAATCATTGCTGCACCTATTCCTGAGGTGAAGTGGTCATACCCTGGAGCAATATCTGTCGTTAAGGGTCCAAGTGTATAAAATGGCGCTTCATCACACCACTCTAGTTGTTTTTCCATGTTCTCTTTAATCATGTGCATTGGTACATGCCCTGGCCCTTCGATGAGGGTTTGAACATCATGTTTCCATGCGATTTTGGTTAAACGTCCTAGCTCTTTAAGTTCTGCAAATTGTGCTTCATCGTTAGCATCAGCACCGGATCCTGGACGTAGCCCATCACCGAGTGAGAAGGTGACATCATAGGTCTTCATAATTTCACAAATCTCTTCAAAGTGTGTATTTAAGAAGTTCTCTTGGTGGTGATGAATCATCCACTTTGCCATAATAGCCCCACCACGAGATACGATACCTGTTACACGTTTGGTAGTCATGGGTACATGGTGAAGCAGTAGCCCTGCATGGATGGTAAAGTAATCTACCCCTTGCTCTGCTTGTTCTATAAGTGTGTCTCTAAATACTTCCCATGTCAGGTCTTCCGCGATACCATTTACTTTTTCTAACGCTTGGTAGATAGGCACTGTCCCAATAGGCACGGGAGAGTTACGGAGTATCCAGTCACGTGTTGTGTGAATGTTTTTACCTGTACTTAAATCCATCACGGTATCTGCACCCCAACGTGTAGACCATACCATCTTCTCTACCTCTTCTGCGATACTTGAAGTAGTCGCTGAGTTACCAATGTTTGCATTTACTTTTACAAGGAAGTTACGCCCTATAATCATAGGCTCCACTTCAGGGTGATTAATGTTACATGGAATAACAGCACGTCCAGCCGCTACTTCTTGACGAACAAACTCAGCGGTGATTTTTTCTGGCAAGTTTGCACCAAAGCTCTCACCTTTAAGTCTAGCTTCTCTCTCTTCATCTTGTAGGTACTCTGCAGACATTGCTGCATCTTGGTTTTCACGAAGTGCAATAAACTCCATCTCTGGTGTGATAATCCCTTGTCTCGCATACCAAAGTTGAGATACATTTTTACCAGCTTTTGCTCTCAATGGTGTTCTAACAAGCCCTTTAGCTCCTGCAGTTACAAAGTCAAGTTGTTCATCTGTAGAATAACCGTTATCTACAGGTGCCATGATGCGTCCCTCATACTCTTCTACATCACCACGTCCTACTATCCACTCTTTACGAATGGCAGGAATCCCCTTACCTACATCTATCTCTACACTCTGGTCTGTATATACACCAGATGTATCATACACTCTAAGCTTTGTTTCATTACCCAAAAGTATCTCTCTTACAGGTACACGAATATCTTTGTGTATTTCACCTTCTAAATATACTTTAGTAGATGCAGGAAACGGCTCACGTGTAAGCTCATCGTTTGAAGTTGTTAATGTGTCTTTAAATGGTTTTGTCATGTTGTCTCTTTCATAAATAATTAAATTCGAAAAGAGAGAAGTGTAAATTACGAAGTAAAGTGGATACAAATAAAACATGCAAACCATCCTAAAACGAGAGGCATATCATATTTTTATCCACTTTATGTAGTGTTACAATCTCTTCCTTACGCTGGTCTTAACCAGTTCAAGTTCGACGGGACAAGCTATTTGCAGCTATCTCAGCCATGCAACCCAAGAATGAGTAACACAGCGCCCCGAGAGGTTTGATAAAGCAAATATAGTGTAACTAAGATAAAACTACTCTTAATTGGAAAAAAGTTTTCAGAATTATTAAAAGTGATGTCTGATATAATCCCATCAAATATTACAAAACCTATCGTAAAGGAGAAACAATGCCAGCACTTTTTATACGCTTATTCAATGCTGTTGCTGATTCTCCTTTGGTTGTAGCTAAAGCATGTCACTGTAACTGTTACTTTAAACTCAAAACAAAACTGGCACTGCGTTTAAACCACTACATCCCTAGATGTCCTTATTACACTACGTTTTATGCATTTAGACGTACGGGTGTACATCCTCCACATATTATCCTTTCAAAATAACAACCACTAACACCACTCTATAAATAAGTTATATTTCATAACATACACTAGAATACCCTTCTTTGTTTGTTATGAGATACATATATTAAAGGATAATATATTATGTCGAAAAATTACATCGTTGGATTCCCACGTATTGGGGAACAAAGAGAATTAAAAAAAGCGTTAGAGAACTATTGGTCAGGGAAAGCTACTTTTTCTGAAGTAGAAGATGTAGCACTTGTGTTGAAAGCAAGACACTGGAACTACCAAAAAGATGCAGGTATAGACTTCATCGCATCCAATGACTTTTCATACTATGATAACGTACTAGATACCGCTGTAATGTTAGGAGCTATTCCTAAACGTTTTAAAGGGCTTGAAGCAGAAAAACTTTATTTTTCTATGGCTCGTGGTAACAAAGATGCTGTGGCAATGGAGATGACAAAGTGGTTTAACACCAACTACCACTACATCGTGCCAGAGCTTTCTCTAGAAGACAACTATACACTCAATGCTACAAAGATTATGAACGAATACAAAGAAGCAAAAGCACTGGGGATTACCACTAAAATCAACCTTATAGGACCTATTACGTTCTTAGGACTCTCAAAGAGAATAGACAGAGGAGATACCTATGAGCTCTTTGGAAAAATACTTCCACTCTATGAAGCACTTCTAAAAGAGATTGCAACACTTGACAGCACAATAACCGTACAAATAGATGAACCCATCTTTGTAAGAGGTGCAGAGCCAAAAGTACTGAGTCTCATTAAACCTTGTTATGATGCTTTGTGTGCGGTATCGAGTAATATTAACATCATTGTGACTACCTATTTTGAACACTCAAATGAAGCCACAAAGGTACTTGTACACACACCGGTATGGGGACTAGGACTTGACTTCTTACATGGTAAACAAAATGTAGAGAGTTTAGCACGCATTAAAGAGAGTGGTAAAAAACTTATCGCTGGTGTGGTAGATGGCAGAAATATCTGGAAAAATGACATTGCTAAAACTGCTAACCTACTAGAGAGCATCGCAACAACTGTAGCAAAAGAGAATATCATCGTATCAAGTTCATGTTCACTGCTTCATACGCCATTTACCCTCAAATATGAAGAGAAAATGGATACAGAGATTAAAAACTGGCTCTCTTACGCCGTTGAAAAACTCTCAGAAGTCTCACTATCTTCTAAACTCTTCTTTGATGGTGAAGCATCACTCAGTGAAGAAGAAAAAATTGCTTTAACTGCCAACAAAGAAGCAAATTCTCTTAGAACCAACTCAACACGTATTCACAATAAAACTGTCCAAGAAAGAGTGGCTGATTTTACAAAACTAGAGCGTGATGGTAGCTATGAAGAGCGTATCACACTCCAAAAAGAGAAGCTAGGCTACCAAGATTTAGCGACAACCACCATAGGTTCTTTCCCCCAAACACCTGACGTTCGTAAGGCAAGAGCAGACTTTAAAAAAGGTGCTATCTCTAAAGAGAGCTATGAAACCCAGATGAAAGCATACATCGATGACTGTGTAGCATTTCAAGAAGAGTGTGGCTTAGAAGTACTTGTACATGGTGAGCCAGAGCGTAACGACATGGTAGAGTACTTTGGTGAGCAGTTAGATGGGTATGGTTTTTCTCAAAACGGATGGGTTCAGAGTTATGGAAGCCGTTGTGTCAAACCACCTTTTATTTATGGAGACATTAGCCGTCCTAAACCTATGACAGTAGATTGGATGACCTATGCACAGTCTAAGACTGAAAAGATAATGAAAGGTATGCTCACTGGTCCTGTGACTATACTCAACTGGTCATTTGTACGGGATGATATGAGCAGAGGTGATGTCTCTAAACAGATAGCAGTAGCCCTAAGTGACGAGATAGATGACTTACAAAAAGCAGGTATCAAGATGATACAAGTAGATGAAGCTGCCTTTAAAGAAGGCTATCCGTTAAGAGCTAAAAATATTCCTACATATGAAGCATGGGCAGTGAGAGACTTTAAAATCTCAGTAAGTACCGCACACAAAGAGACACAAATTCATACCCATATGTGTTACTCTGAGTTCAATGACATCATCAGAACTATTGAGGCGATGGATGCAGATGTGATTTCTATAGAGACAGCACGTTCAGGGAATGAACTACTCAAAATCTTTAAAGAGGTGGGGTACAAACAAGAAGTTGGACCGGGGGTATATGATATTCACTCGCCACGTATTCCTAGTGTAGAGGAGATGGTAGAACAAATTAAGTTACTGCTTGAAGTACTACCAAAAGAACAACTCTGGATAAACCCAGACTGTGGACTTAAAACACGTAAATGGGAAGAGGTAAAACCTAGTCTTACGCATATGGTAAAAGCTGTGGAAATAGTGAGGAAAGGATTGTAAAAGAGAGTACCTCTTTTACGTAAGGGTAGATTCCATACCTACCCTTATTCTTCTTCTGTTTTCATTTCAACAAGTTCTGCAAGAAGCTCGTCTATCTCATCTTCTTCAAGTTCATTACGTCCAAGTTCTTCGACAATAGCAAAACATTCAGTACGCATTTCACGCATCTCTTCTAAGTCTTCTTTTTGTGTAGTTGATGCTGTTTTAGCTTTATCTATGGCTGCAAAAAGCTCATCTATCGCTGCTTCCAAATCTGGAATAATTTCTAGTTCAAGTAGGTTTTTAAGTTTATCACCGTTTGTCATGGGATGTCCTTGTATTAATATGGTCGAATTATAGCGAAATAAATGTACAATAACTCCAAAATTAATAAGGATAACAAAATGTCAGAAACACAACAAAATCAAACCGATGATAAATTCTTCGAAAGAGCCGATGCACATATTGCACTGGCAAACGGGCATGT
>Ga0256843_1003841_pt1 | contig 10250 bp, 10 predicted proteins | sample AlvinellametaG_FD_191572 | JGI IMG/M metagenome (GOLD analysis project Ga0256843, IMG submission 191572) | Pompeii worm associated microbial communities from hydrothermal vent at the East Pacific Rise, Pacific Ocean - Alvinella | ecosystem: Host-associated > Annelida > Integument > Unclassified ... | reverse complement strand
AACATAAAGAGCAACGTGCAGAGAACTTCATTACACTAGAGGAGCCTCTTGAACTCCATAAGGCACTCAAAGAGTCAAAAGGTGCTGTTTTAATTGAGTGTGTGAGTATGTGGATTAACAATATGCTCTACCATAAAAAGAGCCATCAAGAGATTTTTGCACAGGTGGAGCAACTCCTACAAGAGGAGAGAGACATTGTCTTTGTCATAAACGATGTGAGTCGTTCTGTGGTAAGTGAGCATAAACTAGTTCGTGAATTTGTAGAGCTCAATGGAAAAGTTGCACAGCAGATAGCTGCTGCAGCAGAGCATGTCTTTCTTGTAAATGCCGGTATTGAGACAAAAATAAAATGAAAATATTTCAAGGTTTTGCACTTGCATTTAATATGCTTACAATTGTTCCCTTTTTTAAAGTCCATGACTACTTTAAAGGCATCAATGGTTATGCCGCTATGTTTTACCCCCTTATTGGATTTCTCTTAGGGCTTTTTCTCTGGAAAGTATCGCTTCTACTAACACCCTTTATGCCTCCTCTACACCTTGGAGTACTCATTTTTACACTCTGGGTTACCCTCACAGGGGCGCTACATTTAGATGGTTTGAGTGACACCATAGATGGTCTTTTTGTCCAAAAAAAAAGAGCTCTAGAGGTGATGAAAGATAGTCATGTAGGGGGTATGGGTATGACCTTTACCTTTCTTTTTCTCGCTCTCAAACTCTCTACACTCCTAAGCTTTGAAGCCTATGCTTTGCTTCCCATAGTACTTATGCTCTCAAGACTCAATGCAACTTTAGCTATCTATATGGGTGAGTATGTTGGAGGAGGTATGGGGCGTTTAGCAAAAGAGGAGCTCAAGTTTTGGCAGCTAGCACTTGCCCTACTCTACACAACACTCCTCCTCTTCTTCACACACCATACAGAGTTACTCCTTCTTAATGTTGTACTCCTACTTGTTACACTCAAGTTCTTCAGCTCACGTTTAGGTGGTATGAGTGGAGATGTTTACGGTTTTCTTATAGAGGTGAGTGAACTCTTTCTTTTAAATGCCCTTCTTCTTGAGTACTATAGATGACCCTCACACTCTTACGCCATGCAGAGGTTGTGCCAGAGTACCATGGATGCTACAACGGGCATATAGACATTGGGCTCTCTCAAAAGGGAAAAGAGTCCGCCAAAGCACTTGCTCACACCATGCAAAACATGCATTTTGATGCCATATTCTGTTCTGATTTACTCAGAGCAAAAGAGACACTACGACTCCTTGACCTTCCCCTCTCCCCTCACTACTCCTCTGCACTCAGAGAGAAGAGCTGGGGAGAGTATGAGGGGAAAAGTTTTCAAGAGATTACAGCAACTGGTCTTAGCTATGAGAACTTTACACAGTGGATTGAAGCATTAGGGGGGGAGAGTATTGCTCTGTTTGAGCAGAGAGTCTTAGAGTTTTTCACATCAACCATTTTTACACATCCCGCAGAAAATATTTTAATTGTGACACACTCTGGAGTCATTAAAACTCTTCTTGCAAAGAGAAACAATATTTCACTACAAGAGGCTTTTTCAGAGCCTTTTGCCTATGCAAATTACATACAAATAGAGAAAGAATCTCTCAATTTAAAGAGAGTATAAAAACCTCCTTAGAAAAAAACACAAAAAAGTGATAATAAAGCATTTTCTTTACAAAAATTAAAAACTTTGGCTATAATTTACGACAAAAATATTATTAAAGGTCTCCTATGCTAAAGTCTGTAAAGTCAAAAGTAATTGTCTCTCTTTTATCCCTCAGCATCATTGGTTTAGTGAGTATTTCTTACTATTTATCTACCACTCTAAAAAGTCTCTCTGACTCTACAAGTAAACACTCTCTTACTATGCTTAGTGACTCTATTTTCCAGACCATGACAACAAGTATGATGCTTGGTGATCCAGCCATTGTTGAGGAGGCTTTTCATAATGCAAAACAGATTGATGGTATTGAAGATCTAAAAATTACAAAATCAAAAGCAGTCCTAGAAGTTTATGCACCAGATGAGCCCTTTACAAGCGACCCTCTCATTCTCGATGTACTTCAAAACAAAAAAACAAAAATTATAGAAAAAAATGAGAATGGACACCATACTATTCGTATGATTCAACCAATGATTGCAGAGAAAAAATGTCTCTCTTGCCACTACAATGCAGAGGTTGGCTACACCCTTGGAGCTATGGATCTCATTATTTCTCTCGACAAAAATGATGCAGCAATTTCTGAGACAAATATTACCCTTATTGTTGCTCTTATTATTGCAGGTGCCTTTTTTGGGCTAATTGCTTCCATCTTCTTTGTCAAAGAGATTTTTATTCCACTTTCAACACTTAAGGAGAGAATTGCCTCTTTAGTTAGTGGGGACAAAGACCTTACAAAACGTCTTGAGCACAAAGAGGGAAATGAGTTCGGCGATGCAGCAATAGAGGTCAATAAATTTATTCAAAGTATACAAGAGACTATAAACACCATAAAATCTTTAGGTCAAGAGAACTCTCAAATTGCAAGTGAGATAGAAAAAGCCTCTCATGTCATCCGTAAAAGTACGCAACAAGAGCTTCAACTTGTAAATGAGACGAGTGCTAAAAGTTCTGACACACAGCTTATGCTTCAAGAATCTATAGAGACTGTACAGACAACACAATCCAATATTGAAGATGCTACACAAGAGTTAGAGGTAGCTAAAGGGTCTCTTGAGAGTCTCTCTCAAGAAGTGCACTCTTTTGTAGAGATAGAGCATGAACTCTCAGACCAACTCTCTTCTCTTAAAACAGATGCAGACCAAGTAAAAGATGTTTTAAACGTCATAAAAGAGATTGCAGAACAGACAAATTTACTTGCATTAAACGCAGCAATTGAAGCAGCTCGTGCAGGTGAGCATGGAAGAGGATTTGCTGTTGTAGCAGATGAAGTTAGAAAACTTGCAGAGCGTACACAGAAGTCTTTAACTGAGATTGACATAAGTGTGAGTACTATCGTTCAGTCCATTAACGATGTCGGTGACAAAATGCATGACAATGCGTCAAACATTGAAAATCTTACAAATATATCTAATGATGTTGTCTCTAAAATTGCAACGACTGCAAACGCGATGGAGCTCTCTAATGCTGTTGCAAAAGAGTCTAAAAAGAGTAGCCTCAAAATGTCTGAAAACATTACAGAAATCATTAAAAATATAGAGGCTATTAACACTCTCTCTGCCGCAAATGGAACAAGTGCCCTCAGCATAGAGAGTGACTTAGAGCGTCTTGTAAAAATTGCCTCTTCACTCCAAGAGACTATTGACGAGTTTAAGAGCTAAAAACTCTTAAACAGTTTAACGCTGTCTCTTTCTTCCTCGACTCTGGTGTGTGTAGTTCTTCTTAAAACAGCTCTGACAAATTGCATACTTCGAGTTATGAGGAAGCGGTGCACCACACAATTTACAGCTCTGTACTAAGTGTGTTTGGTGGAGTGTTTTTTCAATGTAGCGGTTTAAGACTGTTCTATACTCTCTCGCTTTTTTCTCATCTACAAAGTACTCTGAAAAACGGTAACTTAACCATAAGTATAGAGAAATCTCCTTTACCATATCCTCTGCTCGAAGTAGCTCCTCACTTGTTGTTGCATGGTCTCCTAAGAGTGTTGGAGGTAGGTAGTGTACAGGCTGTTTTTGCTCAAGTGCATAGATGTAACTCTCATACGCCTCAATAATGTAAGGTGACTTCAGTGTTAAAGGAGCACAGGCAAGATGGTACTTCATTGCAATGTCGAGGTCGTATCTGTCTACAATTTTAGAAGCCTCTAGCATATCATCTAAACTCGCTGCATAAAAAGGACCATTAAACTGCATATTTTTTACAAAAAAGCTTAAGACAACCTCGAGTGAATTCTCTTCTAAAATCTTTGCAACAAGCTGAATATGCTCTAAGTTTGCCATAACCTTAAAAGGAATGCCAATAGTTTTTGCCTCTTTATGGAAGTTCTTTTTCACAATTTTTAAAGCTTGCGGGTTAAGAGCACCAACATAACCCTCTTCACTTAAACCATAACGCCCAGCACGTCCAGCAATCTGATGAACCTCAGAAGGAAAGAGGTTTCTCTGTGTAATGCCATCAAATTTTTCTGCTTTTGAGAAGAGTATGGTCTTAATAGGTAGGTTCATCCCCATTGCGATGGCATCTGTAGCTATTAAAATTTGCGTCTCACCCTCACGAAAACGGCGAGCTTCCTCTCTTCTTACTTCAGGGGAGAGGTTTCCATAGACAACACTCACACGAAAGTTTTTCGAGAAAGTCTGTTTTAAACGTAGCACATCTTTACGACTAAACGCAATAATGGCACTCCCCTCTTCTACATCTGCGATGTCTGTTGGTTGCTCTAAAAGTGAGAGTGGATTTTTACGCTCAAACTCTACAATTTCCAACTCCTCACCTAGGTACTCAGCAAGTGCAATAATTGCCTCTTTAGAGTTAGAAGAACCTGTCATAATAATCTCTTTTGCAGGTGCCCCAATAATGGCATTTGCCCATGCCCAACCGCGGTCACGGTCATCTATCATCTGTACCTCATCAATGACACAAACATCTACATCTACTTCGTAGTTCATCATCTCAATTGTCGAGCTAATGTGTGTTGCATCCTCATCAATAATCTGCTCTTCACCTGTAATGAGAGAGCTATCAACACCCTGCTCTCTAAGCCCCTCGTACCCTTCAAGTGCGAGTAAACGCAGAGGTGCTAAGTAGTACCCAGTATCTGCATTTTTAAGTCTCTGCATAGCTGTATAGGTCTTTCCACTGTTAGTTGGACCAATGTGTAAAATGAGTTTTCTACGCATCTCTCTTGCCATTGGAAAGAGGTTTTTAAAATCTCGAATAGTTCTTGCTAAGAGTTCATGACGCTGTTTTTTAATAAGCTCTTCCGATATAGAATGAATAAAACGGCGAATAACCTTACGGCTTATTTTTGGAGTTATATTGAGAGAGTATGGCATGAGATCTTGCAGAAAAACATACACCTTTTGGTGGAGTTGCTCCTCATCTAAATGGAGAAGTGTTGCATAACGAGCACACTCCTCTACTAAAGTCTCTAAACTCTTTAAAAACTCCTCTTCATGCTCTTTTTTCGCCTCTTTGACAAGATGGTCAAAATCAAAGCGTCGTGCATGCCAGATTTCCTCTAGGAGACCATCTAAATCTATGTGAAGTTCTAAGTTGTAAAAGAGCTCAATCTCGGAGAAAGGAAGAGTGACTGACTCCTCAATTTTTACAAGCATCTCTTGTGCATGGAGTTCAAGCTCTTTAAATGCTATTTTCTCTGCCACAATTTTTTTAAGAATTTTCTGTCCAATGAGGGGGTACTTTAAGGGACTCTTAGGGGGTGCTGCTCTTAGTGCTGTCACAATCTGCTCCTGTGTAAGGTACGCATGTGGTGACTTTAAAGAGGCTATGAATTTGTCTATTTGCTCCTGTTTAAGAGCAACTGTTTTCATCTTGTCTTCTGCTATTTTTGCGACTATTTCATCAAAAGAGGCACTACTTAAAAATTCATACTCATAGGGCTTTGTATTGAGTGTTAAAATTTTATGAAAAAACTGTCCATAGACCTCATACTTTAAAGAGGCATTAAATTCAAAACTATCATCAATGTCAAAATGCCCCTCGAGCTCTTTCTCAAGTGCCTCGCGTTTCTTCTCATAGCGAATATGTGCTAACTTCGACTCCATCTTCTCTATAGTAATCTTTTTACTTCGTACTGTTGCAAAAGCATCGTAAAGAGCAACTGCCTCCTCATTGGAAGCATCTAACTCATGCAGTAGCATCTCTATTTTACTCTCTCTGTCAAAAGTAGGAAGCTCTTTTTTTTCACCTTGGTAAATTTCACCATGGTTTTCAAAAAAGGTAAGAATATCTTGTCGCATAGCACTCTCAGCTTCACTCCAGATCATACGGAGAGTTTTTACCATAAGCTTCTTGTTATGCTCTATGTCATAGAGTCCTAAAGCCCCAAAGAGCTCGCTCAATGTTTCTGAAGGGACTCGCTCTATACCTACATCAAAGGGATCATCATCAAAATATTTTCTGATTCGTTGATTAATTTTGGAATTTTTTTTGTTTTTCTTTGCCATAGGGAATTGTAGCACAACTCTTAACGTTGCCATAATATTAAAAGGGTAAAATTTGCGTATTAAGATTTAACTCTAAGGACATAATAATGCAAAACAAATTTTTAAAACTTCTTGGTGGTGTTGCACTAACACTCACACTCTCAGTAAGTTCACTCAGTGCAAAACCATTTCTTATTCAAGATAAACTTCCACACTTAACAGGTATGGTAAAAATTCTTTGGGAAGATGAAGATTTAGCACTTACTCCAAAACAGAAAGAGCAACTCATTGTTATTCGTAAAGAGACTATGAAAGGTGCAAAGTCACTTGGTAAAAAAATTGTAAAGCTTGAAGATGAAGTTGTTGCACAGAGTGAAGCAGGTGCAAAGCCAGAATCACTCAAAGCAAAAGTAGATGAAATTGCAAAACTCAGAGCAGCGGCAACTATGATTCACCTACAGTGTATTTATAAAACTCGTAAAGTTCTCACTAAAGAGCAACTCGAAGTTCTTGAGTAGACTTTATGCGTGGTAAAAGTCTACTGTAGCCACTAAGCCCTGCGGGGTAAGTGCTATATCTATTTTAGAATCTATTGGAGATTTACGTAGTTGGAGTACTTCTGTTAAATCATGAAGAACAATTCCATAGTTTCTAAACATAGGAACTTTCACCTGTTTTACTTTAGAGTAGTGCACTTCATCTGCAAGTGCATCTAAAGCTGCCTCATACGCTGTCTTGTTTGTTACATACTGTAAGTAATACTCTCTCATTAAATGAATATTTCCTAACCATGCCTCTTTTTCGGAATCTGTAAGCGAACTGTTTTCATTAACCCTTCTCTCTAAGTCATCCACTAACTCTTCTGCATGTTTTACCGCTTTTTGAGCAATCTCATCTATATTTGCAACATATTTTTTCAGTTTTACGAGAAGATCGCTTGAGGTCATATCGTTACCCTCAATTTTGTAAAGATGCTCTGTTGTCTCACTTGGTCCATAACTCAAAGCTTCTAAGAGCTCAATTGTTGCATGAAGGTAGGTGTATTTGTCCGGTTGTGTATGGTCAAAAGTAACACCATGCATCGAGACTATGGGCATATCTCCAACATATTTTAATTGCATATTAAATTCCTTCTTCGATTTGTGCACATTATACTTCATAAATATTTATTTCTATATAATGAGTCTATGAATTATACAGATGAATGGACTCAAAAAGAGTTTTTAGAAAATAAACAACAATTAGAAAAAGAGGGTGTAGAAGTCGTTCTCGTAGACACTATTCTTTCACCTATTGAGAAGGCTCAAACAGTTACATACAACCCATTTGAACTTCAGAAGTACCCAGAGGGGAGTGTTTTTGTCTTCTACTGTGACACAGGGAAGGCAACACTTGACAGACTCAAAGAGTACAAAGAGAAGTTTCCAAAACATAAATGTGTTTCACTCAAAGGTGGAAGAGGCTACTGGAGAAAAAATATGATGCTCCTAGAGAAGCCAGACAATGCTTGAAAAGCAGATAAGCCTTTACAAAAGATGTCTGCAAGAGCATCGCTACTATGATGCCCACGAAGCACTTGAAGAGTTATGGTTTCCAAGACGTTTTGAGCAGAGTAATGAGGTTAAAATATTAAAAGCTTTCATAAACGCAGCTGTCTCTTTTGAACTGCATAAACGCGGACGTCCTCAACAGAGTGCAAAAGTTTGGCAAAACTACTTAAAATACAGAGGCTTACTCTTTAAAGTTGGCAAAGAGTACCTCCCCCATTTCTACAGACTCTCTCGAGAAGTAGAAGAGCATAAAAGAAAAAACTCACTATTTCATCACTAGATTTCGCTATAATTGCGTCTCAATTAACCAAGGGGTAACTTATGGATGTTTCTAAATACTTAGACATGGCTGTCATGTATGCGACAGGGTATGGCTTACAAATTCTTTCTGCTATTTTAATTTTTATTATAGGGAAATGGGCCATTACAAAAATCACTGCTTTTATAAAACGCATGATGGAAAAAGCAGAGATAGACAAAACTCTCGTTGAGTTCAGTGAGAGTCTTATCTACTTTGTACTCCTTCTAATGGTTGCATTAGCATCTCTTAATGCATTAGGTATCAACACAACATCCTTCTTAGCAGTTTTTGGAGCAGCCTCTTTAGCTATAGGTTTGGCACTTCAAGGCTCTTTAGCAAATGTTGGAGCTGCTGTGCTTATTATTATTTTCCGTCCTTTTAAGGTTGGAGATTTTGTTGAAGCAGGTGGAGCTACTGGTATTGTTGAAGATGTAAATCTCTTCTCTACTATTATTGCACCTGTTGACAACCGTACTATTATCGTACCAAACTCTGCTATTATTGGTGGAAATATTACAAACTTTTCTCAAAAAGCTGTTCGTCGTGTTGACCATGTTTTTGGCATCGGTTACGATGACGACCTTAAACTAGCAAAAGAGGCACTTATGGAGATTGTATGTGCAGATAGTCGCATTTTACAAGACCCTGCTCCTTTTGTAGCAGTGAGTGAGCTTGCTGACAGTTCTGTAAACTTCGTCGTACGTGCATGGGTAAAGAGTGACGACTTCTGGGGTGTTCATTTTGACATGCTAGAAACAGTAAAACTTACATTTGATGAGAAGGGAATCTCTATTCCTTACCCACAAATGGATGTACATACAAATACAATAAATTAAACTTACACACAAGGATATATATATGAAAAAAATTCTATTAAGCGTAGTGGTTTCATCATCACTTCTTATGGCAGCAGATGTTGCAGTAGACCAAGAAAAACTTGCAGCAGACATTGCAGCAGCAAAAGCTCAAAAGAGTGCAGCAGAGGCAAAACTTGCAGCATTAGAAGCTAAACTACCACAAAACCAAGATATTATGACTCACTTAAAAGTAGGTTATATGACAACAAGTGGTAACACAGACACAGAGACATTCTCTGCAGAGGGAACTGTAAAAAAAGAGTGGGGAAATAACAACTTAAAATTAAGCTTTGATGGACAGTATGGAAACGCAGACAGTGTACTTACAAAAAGTAAGTACTTTGTTGGTTTAGACTACGGTTACAAATTTTCAAAAGCTTTCTCATTTACATACATTATTGGTTACAAAAATGACAGATTTTCAAGCTACAACTACCAAGCATACACAGGTCCTGGTGCTAAGTATGAAGCATACAAATCAGAGAGCCAAGCATTAAACCTTGAAGGTAGCATTCTTGTCTCTCAAGATGAGTACCAAATTACTGAAACATCAGACACATATAGCTCATACCAAGCGAAAGTAACGTATGAACTTCAAGTAATGAGCAACTTAAAATTCAACCAAGATCTTGCATATAGATCATCGTTTGAAGATAGTGAAAACTACTTTGCTTACTCAAAGTCAGCACTTACAAGTAAAATTTCTGACATTTTATCTGCGGGAATTAGTTACACAATTGACTATGCAAACCTTGTAGCTCCAGGTGTTGAACAACAAGACAACACACTTGCTGCGTTTATTAGCGTAGACTACTAAACCTCTCTTTTGAGCCTCGTGCTCAAAAGCTAAAGTAACTCCTCCCTTCTCTCTTTCGCCCACAAATAGATAAACAAGAATGAAACCATTGCAATAAACGCAGAACTTAAAAAGATGTAACTTGCAAAACGCTCATAAATAAAGCCTGCTAAGAGTGCTCCAGTAAATCCACCTAAGCCATAGGTAATTCCTGAGAAAAACTGCTGCGCTAATGCTCTATGTTTATAGAGTTGAAAGAGGTATGCAATAGCTGCTGAGTGAAAAAGTGCAAAACTAAAAGCATGAAGACTCTGTGAAAAGTAGAGAACATAAATATTCTCAACAAAAGCGAAGAGAAGTAACCAACGAAAAACTGTTATGAGAATAGTAAGTTGCAGAATAAACAGCAAGTTTTTCTTTAAAAAGCCACCCTGAATATAGAGCATAACAATCTCTACTAAGACTCCAAAGCTCCAGAGGTAAATTGTCGTTTGCATATCAATGCCATTGTCTGTTGTGTAGATAGTAAAGAAGTTATAAAAAGCACCAAAACTCATCTGCATAAGCACAAGTGCACCCCATAATTTAAAATCTTTTAATGGGTTAATATCGTTAAGAATTTTCTCCTCTTGACTC
>Ga0256843_1003840_pt1 | contig 10252 bp, 10 predicted proteins | sample AlvinellametaG_FD_191572 | JGI IMG/M metagenome (GOLD analysis project Ga0256843, IMG submission 191572) | Pompeii worm associated microbial communities from hydrothermal vent at the East Pacific Rise, Pacific Ocean - Alvinella | ecosystem: Host-associated > Annelida > Integument > Unclassified ... | reverse complement strand
AGATAAGGTAAAGGATAACCATGAGAGTAAAAACTGGTATAGTTAGACATAGACGTCACAAAAAATTACTAAAACAAGCAAGAGGGTTCTACAGTGGTAGAAGAAAACACTTCAGAAAAGCCAAAGAACAACTCGAGCGTTCATTAGTATATGCTTACAGAGATAGAAGACAAAAGAAGAGAGATTTCAGAAGATTATGGATTACACGTATCAATGCGGCTACAAGACTTAATGGTATGAACTACTCTACATTTATGCATGGTTTAAAACTTGCAAATATTGAATTAGACAGAAAAATTCTTGCTGATATGGCAATGAATGCTCCTGAATCGTTCACAAAAGTAGCTGATGCTTCTAAAGCAGCACTTGCCAAATAGTCATTTGGCTACTTGGTAGGGAGTATTCGCTCCTTACCTTTCATAAAGAGGATTTAGCCTCTTTGTGTTTCTCCTTTATACCCAACAATCCCTGGTCTTAAATTACAGACATGTTTAAACCCCATACTTTTCATAGCATGTTGTACTTGAAAACTTCTACTTCCTGTATGACAATAAACAATGACAGGAGTCTGTTTTTTATCGTTATGCTCTTCTATTTTGGCATAAAACTGTGAGGTAGGCACCAAAGCGTCTGTTCCTACAATGTGACCCATTTGAAATTCCATATACTCTCTTACATCTAAAAGAGAAAATGAAACCATACCTAAAGAGCGTGCTTCAATAAGTGCTTCAAGTTCATCACCATCAAGTTGTTCTTTTTTGAGTAAGGTTTGTGCTTGTTCTTTACTAAGCCCTTTTGAGTGCGTATGTACTACTTCTTCTATTACATCATGCTGTGCTTGAGATGCAGCATATTCTGGAGTACAAAAAATACCACAGTGACAGAGTCCATCTTCTGGTATCTCTTTTTCTATAGCTGGTTTACAAGGGCAGATACGATTGTCAGCTGCTTTTTGTTCTTCTTTTGTTTCACCTATCACCATAAAACAAGGACAAAAACGTTTTCCATAGATGAGTTTGTTTCGTGCAAGTCCCATGCTTACACCTTCATTGACCTCTTCATTCGGGTTTTGTACCCATCCAAATTGTTTATTGACTTTAGAGACAAACGCTAAAGTTTTTTCTAGTTCAGCTTGGAACTCATCTGAATTTATATCTATTTGTTGCATTATTTTCCTTCGGTTTGTGTTTCTAAATTTTGTGTAATAGTATCAAATTCTTTTGCAAATGTTTGCATTCTTTTTGTAAAACTTTCAAGAAATGATTTGGTTTTGTTTAAATCAATATTGACATGTGACGCATCTATCTCAATACCTGCTTCTTTTTCTACCATATGCCCCTCTCTTATATCGTCAGAGAGTTTTTGCACTTTTGTTTGCATTTGTGTGGCTATATTTTTAAAAAAAGTTTTTGTTTGGTTCGTGTCAATTCTAATGACACCTTCATTTTTACTAATACCAAGTTGAGATAAAGAGCCTGTTTTAGCTTTGAGTTCTTTAGCTTTGAGTTCTGCTAAAAGTTCACTACGTGCTTGTTTAGCTATTTGTGCATCATGGACTCTTTGTTTCTCCTCATCACTTTTACATCCAGTGAAAAGTATAAGTATTGCAAGAAGTAATAATGGTTTTTTCATAACGTTACCTTTGATTAGAATAGTATATTATACAAAGATTTGTGAAAAGAATGTGAAGTTCTTTTTTAGAGAGAGGGGGTATAATAAATGCATGATGAAAAGAAGAAATTTTTTATTAATGGGTACGCTATTGACCTCAGGACTCTATTTTAGTGTGAGATGTAGAAATCTAAATGAGAAAAGTTTAGAAAAAGTAGAGCCTATTATTTATGCGGTTCAAATGCATCTATTCCCACAAACTAGTACATTGCCCTCTGCTTCATCTGTAGGAGCAACGACTTATCTATTAAATGCTATCTCCCACCATTCTTATGACGGTAAGCGTAAACGATTTATTATTCTTGGGGCATTGCTACTGCAAGAGCAAATTTCACAAGATATCACAGAGCTTAATTGTATTGAAATGGAGTCTGCTTTACGTCAATATGAAAAAAGTAATTATGGGAAGCAATGGCTTCATTCTATTATGGAGTTAACACTTGAAGCACTATTTGGTGACCCTATTTATAGAAAAAGAACTACTTCGTATGGGTGGAAGGTTCTCTCTGTAAATGGTGGCATGCCACGACCTCAAAAAAGGTACATTTATGAATCGGTATGATGTTGCTATTGTGGGGTCTGGTGCAGGGGGTGGTGCGGTTGCGTATAGCTTAGCAAAAGCAGGATATAATGTAGTACTCATTGAAAAAGGGAATTTGCTCAATAGAGATAACTTTTCAAAAGATGAAATAGCCTATTGTCGTAGAGACATTGTTACCCCTAAATTAGAAGATGAATACCATGTGATAGAGATGAAAGAAGGTTCAAAGTGGGTCAGTACACCTAGCTATAAAACAGATGTAAGTTTTTGGAATGGTAATATTGTAGGGGGGTCTTCAAATTTTATGACAGGCATGTTTCATAGGTTACATCCTGATGATTTTAGACTGTTACAAAAGTATGGTCCAATAGAGGGAGCAAATATCGTAGATTGGCCTATTGAGTATGAAGACTTAGCACCGTATTATGATTTGGTAGAAGAGATAGTTGGTATTTCAGGGTCTTATCGTCCACACCCTTTTAATCCACCGCGAAAAAATAAAGAGTACAGACAAAACGCTACAAAAGAAAACGAAGTTGTGAAACTTTTTGACAACAGTTGTCAGCATTTAAATATTGTACCATTGGTTACACCACGAGCAGTATTGTCCGAAGACAAACTGCATCGTAAGGCATGTAGTTACTCTAATTTCTGTGGGCATTATGGGTGTAGTACGGGGGCAAAAGGGAGTGCCAGAGAAGCATTTATTATTCCTGCTTTGGCAACAGGAAACCTTACACTTCGTGCAAATACACATGTTAAAAAATTATTGAGTACAAAAGAGAAAGTATCTACTGCAGTTGTTATAAATACTATTAGCGGGAAAGAGTCATATATTGAAGCAGATATTTTTGTTGTTACTGCACAAGCACATGAAAGTGTAAGATTGTTATTAAATTCTGCGAATAGCTATTATCCAAAGGGCTTAGCAAATACATCATTAAATGTAGGGAAAAATATACTCTTTTCCGGAGGAGGAGTAGGATCGGGAGAGCTTTATGCAGAAAGGCTTAAAGAGATGACCTTTTCCTCACTGATGCAAGAAGGACTTTTTATTAATAGAAGTATATTAGATTGGTATTTTATGAAAGAGGGGGAAAAAGGACAGTATAAAGGGGGGCTAGTAGAGTTTATGTTTGAGCATCAAAATATTATAGCTAGCGCCAGTGTGTGTTGTGAAGAAGAGGGTAAGTTAGTATGGGGAAGAACATATGCTGAATCATTGGTTAAAAAATTTAAAACCCAAAAGACCATACGATTTGAAGTTTTTAATGATTGGCTCCCGACAGATGATTGTTTTATTGGTATAGATACAAAACATGTAGATAAATACACTATGCCAGTAGGAAAAATACGTGTATCTGGACATCCTCAAGATATAAAAGTTGGAAATATTTTGGCAAAGAAATGTGAAAATATTCTTTTTGAGATGGGGGCGAAAAATATTCATTCTTCTGTGAACTCTCTACCCGCATCAAATTTAATTGCAGGAGGATGTCGCTTTGGTGATGACCCAAAAACCTCTGTCCTTAATAAATATTGCCAAGCACATGATCTCTCAAACTTGTATGTAGCTGATGCAAGCTTTATGCCAACGGGTGGATCTGTTCCTTATACTTGGACCATTTATGCCAATGCATTAAGAGTTGCAGATCATATCATAGAATCTTTACAAGGGCTTCAAAATACTTAGCTTCTATTTAAGATAAATTTCAATTCGTATTTATTTTTGATTAATCGAAGAAGGTTATAATAGTATGATGTTTATTAATCTATTTTAGGAGAAAAAATGAATAAAATTTATCTAACATTTACACTATTATTATTGTCCACATTTTCATTGCACGCTTCAAATAAAATGATACAGCATAAAATAAAAAGTGGTGAAACACTTTACTCTATCGCACATAAGAATCATACATCTATAGAAGAGGTTCGTAAGGTCAATCACTTAAAAAGAGGTGCAGTGTTAAAGGTGGGAAAAGTATTAACAGTACCTACTAACACATATTTCCCTAATCAAAAGATGATAAAGCATACAGTAAAGTATGGCGAAACGCTTTACACTATTGCGCATGCACATCAAACGACTATCGAAGAGGTTAAAAAGTTAAATCATTTAAAGAGAAATAGTATTTTAAAAGTTGGACAAAGGTTAACGGTTCGTACCAATACATACCTTCCAAAGAGTCTAAAAAAGAAGCATAAAACCGATAGATTTGCAACAAAAAAACTTAAAATAAAAAGAGGAGATACTCTCTATAGCCTTTCTCGGAAATATGATATATCTATTAGTGAGATTAAAAAAATAAATGGTTTAAAAAAATCAAATATGTTAAAAGTAGGTATGTCTTTAAAGCTACCTATGCGATATCGTACTAAAAAGATTAGAATTGCAAAAAAAACAGCAAAGTCCAATAAAATTTTAGCAAAATCTTTAAAACAATATGAAACAATTGTTTTAAAATCCCAAGAACAAGTTCTTAAAGAAGAAAAATCATTTTTTTCCATGTCTAAACTTTTTTCTAGTTCAGATACAAATAAAGGAAAAAAAATTACTAAATTAGCAAAAGAAAAATTAGGAAGAAGATATGTTTGGGGAGCAACAGGTCAGAAAAATACATTTGATTGTTCAGGATTAACTACGTATGTTTTTAAGAAAAATGGTATTATTTTACCTCGTAGAGCTATTGCCCAATCTAAGGTAGGAAAATACGTTAAGCGTGAAGATTTAAGAGAAGGAGATTTAATCTTTTTTGACACTTCTAAAGGACGAAAAGGATATGTAAATCATGTAGGAATTTATATTGGAAATGATAAATTCCTACATGCGTCCTCAGCAAAGAAAAAAGTAGTCATTACAAGCTTAAAGAAAAAGTTTTATTCTGAAAGATATAAAGGTGCAAGAAGATTTTCTTAGTACTAGAGGCTTACTCAGCCTCTAGAATTGCTCCATTACTCGCATTGGTAACCAATGCTCTATATTGTCTTAACCACTTACTTTTCAATGGTTTTACCAATGGTTTAAAGTTTGCTCTTCTTCTCTCAATCTCCTCATCACTAAGTCTTGCTTCTAAGATGTACTGATCTACATCAAGATGAATCTCATCACCATCTTTAAGTAGCCCAATAAGCCCACCTTCTGCTGCTTCAGGACTCACATGTCCAATGCTCGCACCTCTTGTCGCTCCAGAGAAACGCCCATCTGTAATGAGTGCCACAGAGTCACCAAGTCCCATACCCATAATGAGTGAAGTAGGGCTAAGCATCTCTTGCATTCCTGGACCACCACGAGGACCTTCGTAACGGATGACTACCACATTCCCAGCTTTCACCTTACCGTTAATAATTCCTTTAATGGCTTCATCTTGAGAGTCAAAACAGACAGCAGTACCAGTAAAGACACGATCTCCAGTAATACCAGCAGTTTTAATAACAGCCCCTTGTTCAGCAAGGTTACCATAGAGAATAGCCAGTCCTCCTACCTCAGAGTAGGGGTTGTCAATGGTATGGATAATATTTGTATCTAAAATCTTGGCATCTTTTACCTTCTCATAGAGTGTCTCTCCACTAATGCTGAGGTTATCTAGTAAAATGTCATCTCCACGCTTCATCATCTCATGCATAACAGCATTGACACCACCCGCTTTGTTGATGTCTTCCATATGTACTGTCGTAAGTGATGGAGAGATTTTAGCAATGTGTGAAACACGCTTAGAGATGGCATTAATGTCTTTAAGGTTAAAGTCCACATTTGCCTCTTTAGCAATGGCAAGCATATGTAGTACCGTGTTAGAGCTTCCACCCATCGCCATATCGACAGCAAAGGCATTTCTTACAGCATTTTCATTAAGAATGTTAGTCACTTTAAACTTCTCACGCTCACTCGCTTCAGATTTAGCAATCTCACAGATGCGACGTGCGGCTTTTTTGTAGAGCTCTGTTCTCTCTGGTGTGAGTGCCAAAATCGTCCCATTTCCAGGAAGAGCAATTCCCATAGCCTCCATGAGTGTATTCATAGAGTTTGCTGTAAACATACCAGAACAGCTTCCTCCACTTGGACAAGCGTTACACTCCATCTCTGTAAGTGTCTCTTGGGTAATGTTTCCTGCCTCATACTCACCTACACCCTCAAAGACGGTCGCCAAGTCAATAGGTGTCCCATCGTTCATATGCCCAGCAGCCATAGGACCACCACTTACAAAAACGGTAGGTACATCCACACGCAATGCCCCCATAATCATCCCTGGAACAATCTTGTCACAGTTAGGAATGGCGATCATCGCATCAAGTTTGTGAGCGTTCATCACAGTCTCTATAGAGTTGGCAATGACTTCACGACTAGGAAGAGAGTAGAGCATACCATCATGTCCCATAGCAATCCCATCATCTACCCCAATAGTGTTAAACTCAAATGGTACACACCCATTGGCACGAATCTCCTCTTTAATGACTTCTGCTACCTTATTTAAGAAAAAGTGTCCAGGAATAATCTCAATAAATGAGTTTGCCACCCCAATAAATGGTTTACCAAAATCCTCATCTTTTACGCCAGTAGCACGAAGTAGACTTCTGTGTGGAGCTCTACTAAAGCCCTCTTTAATCTCATTACTTCTCATGATTTTTAGCCTTTATGTAATTTTTTTTGATTATATCACAAAAACTATTTACTTTTAAATTTTTTTAGGCTATAATCGCATTCCAATTTTAAGTGAAAGCTTAAGAAGTTGTGGAGACGCGGGCGTAGCTCAGCGGTAGAGCATAACCTTGCCAAGGTTGGGGTCGACGGTTCGAACCCGTTCGCCCGCTCCATACAAATGGTACCAATTTGCCCGGGTGGTGGAATGGTAGACACAGGGGACTTAAAATCCCCCGGTCATTGTGACCGTGCCGGTTCAAGTCCGGCTCCGGGTACCATACATAGCCCATCAAATAAATTTATTTTTAAATGACTTTATTTGATGGGCTATTCTTTATAATATAAGTGGAGCCATCGCCAAGTTGGTAAGGCCGTAGATTGCAAATCTGCTATTCGCCAGTTCGAGTCTGGCTGGCTCCTCCATTTAATGTAACTTTTATCTTTTTTAGGTAAAATTACATCCTACTTTTTATTGTCGGGAGATGTCAGAGTGGTCGAATGTGCCGGTCTTGAAAACCGGTGAGGGTAACACCTCCGGGGGTTCGAATCCCCCTCTCCCGGCCATCCATTTTAAATAATCCAAACTAAGTTCCAATACAGCGTAACTAGAGAGCATTTAAACTATTTCGCCCATTCAAATCATAAGTGCAATTCACCTCTAATTACGCAGCTACTTCTTTAGTAAATTCTTCAAAAAATACTTCATATGGTGTTCTGTAATTCAGTACCTTTCTTGGTCTATGGTTTAGCTTTTCCTGTATAGTAACTATCTCCTCCTTAGATATTTGTGTAAAGTCAGTTTTTTTTGGTAAATATTGCCTGATTAAACCATTTGTATGCTCATTTAATCCCCTCTCCCAGGAGTGATAAGGATTGGCAAAGTAGAAGTCTGTATCAAGTATCTGTGAGACTTGTTTATGGTAAGCAAACTCTTTTCCGTTGTCACTGGTAATAGTCTTGATCACAGGCTTGATAGGTTCTAACATTTCAATAAGTGCAGAAGTGACTACTTCTGCATGTTTGGATGGTACTTTCTTGATAAGAGTAAATTTGGACTTTTTATCTACAGCAGTGACCAATGCTCCAATATGGTCTTTACCGATAACCGTATCTATCTCAAAATCTCCAATACGCTTCTTTTTATCAACGATCTTTGGACGCCTATCTATCATAACACGGTCAATAATGATACCTCTATGTTGATAGTCATTACAACGTTTATGATACCTCTTATTCTTATGACGAAGGTACTTATAGAGTCTGCCTTTACTAGCTTTATTCCTATAAATGAATTGATAGATAGTCTCATGGGAGATACTTCCAACTCCTTCATATTTCATTCTACCTGCAATCTGTTCTGGTGACCATCCTGCTTTTAGTTTCTCTCGAATATATCTCTCAGTAGATACTGTGATAACTGTATATTTAGGTTTGGTTTTATGTCGGTATTGTGTTTGTAGATGGGCTGTTGTAAATTCATATCTTTGACGGTACTCATCCCAATTCCTTTTGATCTCTCTACTGATAGTAGAGGGATGAACTCCTAACTCTTTTGCTATCTCTTTTTGTTTCCATCTCTGTTGTAATAAAGCCCAAATCTGGTATCTTTCGTTTAGGGTTAATTGTTTATAGCTCATGCAAATTCCTTTCTTTTTGGTCGAAAAAAGGATAGCTAACATTCAGTTAACCCACCCTTTCTTGACTACTTCACAGAAATTGCACTTATCCCTTGAATTGGCGTTTTACTATTCTCGTTCTCCCCATATATTCCCCACACCAAAGTACAATCCAGAGCATCAAGCAAAATTTGAAGAGCACTTATTTTTAGAATTGGTGTTATCGTTGGCAACCTGAAGAGTGGATAGAGAAACTATTGCTATAACTGCATGCTGTGCATCTATAGGTGACTATTTGAGGGCTAGAACAGCCAGTAGAACGTTGATCTGTTAGCTCTATGCTCTCTTTTGTGTGACATTTTGGACACACACCTCGTTGTATCTTCTGAAGCTCACTCTTTTTCTCTTTAAGGTAGTAAGCATAGACGGTCACGGAGCCAATAAGAACAATAAGCATAAAGGCAATTAAATAGATATCGATGGAGAACTCCTTAGGGGGTATAGGTTTTTAATTCTACTATAAGTTCTTGATAGTTTGGTAAATAGTGTGAAACAGCAGCCCAAAAAGCTTTTTGATGGTGTTTATGGATTATATGGATAAGTTCATGTACCACTACATACTCAATAAGGTGTAGAGGTAGTTTTGTAAGCATTGTGTTGAAGCTTAGATGGTTTTTGTAGCTACAACTACCCCACTGCCTTTTTGTTTTACGAAAAGAGACTTGTGTCGCCTGTACCCCTATGATAGATCCCCATTTTTCTATCAACTTAGATACCAAATGAGATGTCTCTTCTTTGTAAAAAGCATCAATATGTTTCAAAAAGAGTTTCTCATTGTAGTTATGGTAAAGAAGTGTTGCTTGGTGTGGTGTAAGTAAAAAAGATGTTTTTTTAAGATGCTGTTTTTCTAAAACAATAGGGTAGAGGGTTCCTAAGAAATAGAGGCTTGGCTCTGTATGGAAACAGATAGGTTTACCTTTTTTTCTTAAAAAGTTCTCTTTTGCTTTACGAATCCATACGGCTTTTTTTAGCAAAAGAGTTTCAATCTCTTTTTGGGAAAGTTTTGGTGACTTGACAATAAGCTCCCCCTCTTCATCTAGTAAGAGGTAGGTATATTTTAGTTTAGGGTTAACAATATGGGTGTAGGACGGAGGAATGTGCATCTAAAAGAGAGCTTATCGTATAATCTTACCATCTCTAAAGGTAACTTGTTTATAAATTTTTCCATCTTGTCTATAGGTTGTTGCTTTACCATTAGCAATATTGTGTCTAAACTCTATGGAAGCCATAATGTCACCATTGGGATAGAAGTCTTTTTGGAGTCCATGTTTCTCTCCGTTTTGGTAAGGTACTTCCCGAATAATACGCCCTTTTGCATCATACCAGCGTTCAATACCTACTTTGACACCATTTTGAATTTTAACAGAAGAGGTCATCTTCCCATCATATCCATATTTTTCTAAAATACCATTTTTACCACTCTTATCGGACATAATAAATTTAGAACGTAGTTGTCCATTGGTAAAATAGGATTTTTTAACATTACCCGATAGTACAGGAGCATCACAGCCAATAAAGAGAAAAAGTGTAAGAAGAAGTAAAAAGAAGCGTTTCATAATAAGTGCCTTTTATATATTTGAAAGAGAGTATATATACTCTAGAGTGTTATAGTATCTGGCTGAGAGGAAGGGATTCGAACCCTCGGTGGGTTGCCCCACACAGACGTTCCAGGTCTGCACCTTCGACCACTCGGACACCTCTCAATCTATACCTTTTATAAAGATA
>Ga0256843_1003839_pt1 | contig 10254 bp, 12 predicted proteins | sample AlvinellametaG_FD_191572 | JGI IMG/M metagenome (GOLD analysis project Ga0256843, IMG submission 191572) | Pompeii worm associated microbial communities from hydrothermal vent at the East Pacific Rise, Pacific Ocean - Alvinella | ecosystem: Host-associated > Annelida > Integument > Unclassified ... | reverse complement strand
TGTTCAATAAAGCGAATCTTCTCTTTTGTTTTTAAAATATTGTCAGGTGCAACATAGAAAAAGCCTCCACTAGAGCGTCCAACTACGGCACCTTTGAGTACATGGTTAAATCCACCGCGAACCAGAAGTGTCTCTTCATTATTTACATAGTGAATTTGTGAATCTATAAGATAGGGTGCTATTTTTGAGCTGTTCATAAGACGTTTGAGTGCACCACTCATCTCACTTTTGTGCTCTTTAATGCGTTTTGAGAGTCCAAAGAGTGTCTCATCAAGATTCTCTTCAAAGGCTCCATCATTTGTAAAGTACTTCTCTATCTCTAAAAACTCATCAGGTATGACAAACTTCTCCATCCACTCACCAATTAGCCCCTCAAGAGCTCTGTTTTTAAAGTAGCGAAAGTAGCGTACAACTTTTACAAGTTCAAAAATCTGCTCAAAGTTGAGTACACCATGTTTTTTGAGATGAAGTTTTATCTCACTAAAGTCTGCTACTTTTGGTGGTGCTTTAAACTCAATAGCATCGAGTGCTTTAATGTAGCGAAAGTGCAGCTCCTGGTCACCCTCAATATAGAGAGAGTTTTCTCTGGAGAAGAAGCTTCTAAACTCCTCTATATGTTGTCCTAAATCGAGTTGAGTAATGAGTCTTTCGATTTTACTCTTTTTTGAATCTACTCGCATGATGAAACCGGAATCATCTCCGCATAGTGAGGAGTATTTTCTTTACCTATAAAGGTATATGTACCAATACTGAGTGAATAGGTAGAGCTGTTAATATCTCTACCTTGGCAGTGAATGGTTTTTCCCTGCTCATATTTTGTGACAATACGCAGCATCTTCTCTTGCTCAGTAGCATTGTAGCTGTTGTATGCCACGGCTAATGTTATAAGTCCAAGTAGAGAGAGACTGATGTAGATTTTCTGTTTTTTTGTCAGCTCTGTAAAGTAGTGCATAGCAGCAAAAAGCAGCCCGACAACTATAAGGCCATAGATGTACGCCACTTAACTGACTCCTCTGATTTGGTAGGTAATGTCACCTGCTCCAAAGCCTATAATAAGACCTCTATCTAGTGTCTTTAGTTCCTCTTTGTCTTTAAGAACTCTAATGTGGTTGTTTGCACGTGTAATGTTGTCTGCCATTGTCAGGTTATAGTTTTTAAACTTCTCTTTAAAATCAATCTCACGAGGTGCTTCACTAGCAGCCCAAACTGGAAGTATGATAAGCTCATCAGCTCCCTCAAAACATTTAATGAACTCATCGAGATTATCAATCGTACGAGAGTATTTATGTGGCTGCCAAATAGCTGTGATTTTATCAAAACCTTTAAGTTGTGCATACTCTTTTACTGATTCAAATGTTGCTTTTATCTCAGTAGGATGGTGTCCGTAGTCATCAATAATAACACTCTCATCCTCTACACCGACAATATCAAAACGTTTTTTGATCCCTTTGAAGTTAAGAAGATTTTTTCTAATCTCTTCTATCTTCATAGACTCATGTGCTGCTAAGATTGCAAGAGCTGCATCGAGTGCTATATGTTTTCCAAAACCCCAGACATCAAAGCTTCCAAAGTCACGGAACTTAAAACGTGTATGTGGTTCATTCTCAATAAGCACATACTCAATATCACGTATATCACGAGACGGATAGAGCCAGTGAGCATCTATCTCATCAATTAGTGTTGCTAGAAAAGGATCCTCTGCATTTAAAACTCTGCACTTTGCTGATTTTATAAAGGTTTTATAGGAGTCATAAAAACGCTCATAGTTATAGTCATAATACTCCATATGCTCAGGCTCGGCATTAATAACAATAGCACAGTGAGGGTTAGAGTTTAAAAAGCTTCCATCACTCTCATCTGCTTCAAAAATCATTACATCTGTTGCGTCATCATAACGAACATTTGAACCAAAGGCTTTGGACTCTGCTCCGATTATTGCAGAGCCTTCCATGATAGATGTTAAAATTGCTGTCGTTGTACTCTTGCCATGTGCACCGGCAACAGAGTATACCTTTCTATCATCGAGAATTTTAAGAAGCGCTTCACGACGTGCAAGAACTTCAATCCCTTTTGCTTTTGCTGCAATAATCTCTGGATTGTCAGGGCGAATGATAGCGGAGTGTACAACTAAATCTTGATCAGTTATAGCACTTTTGGAGTGAGGTACTGTTACATCGATACCTAAAGATTGTAGTTTTTTGGTAATGAGACTCTCTTTAATATCAGAACCACTTACCTTATGGCCTCTGTAGTGCATATATTGCGCTAGTCCTGATATTCCAATACCACCAATTCCGATAAAGTGTACTTTCATATAGTTATTTCCCTTCACTCATCTTGCTATTATCTAGCAACTCTTGTGCCTCTTTGGAGAATTGCGATATATAGAATGTTCCCATATTTTGTGTTGCTTCTATATCTGCTATCTTATCTAGAAAATCGTCAAAGGGTAGTTTTTCTAAAGCAGCGCCCTGATGCATCTTCATAGCTTGAGAAAACTTTTCATCATTGCTAAGTCCTGCAAGTACTTCAAAGAGTGCTGCAGCATCTTCTGCTTTACCTGCCGAGTAGTGCTCAATTGCATACTCATAGAGAGCTCTGAGTGTTGCGAAGTCTTGAACTTCACTCATATCCATAGTTCTGTGGGCTTGAAGTGTATCTGTGAGACGTTCAAGTGCTAAATCTAAAATATTTGCATAAAATCCTTGAAGCGTAGGTTCATCAAAGCTCTGGTGTGCATCATTTTCTAAAACATAGAGTGAAGCGATATCACCATTTTTATGTGCCTCTAAAATCTTATCTTTTAACTCTTTATCTTTACTCACTCAAACACTCCTTAATTCTATTTAATGCATCTCTTGTCTTCTCTTGAGATTCAACTAGGGCAATGCGAATATACCCAACTCCTGGATTTTGTGAAGCTGCATCATCACGTGCTAAAAACTCTCCTGGAAGAACCTTCACATTGTACTTCTCATAGAGTTTTTTAGTAAACTCCAAAGCATTCTCAACTTCTAGCCAGATATAAAAAGTGGCTTCTGGAATTTTAGTACCGAGTATCTCTTGTGCAATCTCAAAGTTCTTTTTGTAAACCTCTCTAGATGCAGCTACATGAGCCTCATCACTCCATGCTTTTGCTGCTGCGTGTTGCAGAGGAAGAGGAGATGCACACCCTACATATGTACGGTACTTCATATACTCTTTGAGTATCTCACGGTCTCCTGCGATAAATCCAGAACGCAGACCTGGAGCTGAAGAGCGTTTTGAGATGGAGTTAATAACGAGACTATTTTTAAAAGTAGTGTTACCTACAGCTTTTGCCGCCTCGAGAAGAGATGGAGGTGGAGTATCTGTGTAGATCTCACTGTAGCACTCATCATTTAAAAGAACAAAGTCATGTTTTAAAGAGAGTTTTACCCACTCACCAAGCTCTTCTAGAGTGAGTGTTGCACTTGTTGGATTGTTTGGAAAGTTTAAAATCACCAAATCACAACGACTTAGCTCCTCTTCATCTATACGAGGTCTAAAGTTATTCTTAGCATCGAGATTGAGGTGAATGACACGAGAGCGTGTAGCAATGGCAGCACCCTCATAGATTTGGTAAAAAGGGTTTGTATAGGCCATAACACTCTGCTCTTTGTCAAAAAGAAGAAATTGAGGAAAGTTAAAAAGAACCTCACGTGTTCCAAAAGTAGGAATTATCTCTGCATCTTGAAGTGTTGTGTTAAATCTTTTTGCAAAGAAGCTGCGCATTGCCTCTCTTAATTCTGCTTCACCACCTGTTTTTGGGTATTTTTGTAGAAGTTGTGTACTCTCTTTGAGTGCTTCTTGTATAAACTCAGGTGTCTCAAACTGTGGTTCACCAATAGTTAAAATAGATGGAGTGTAGGCATTATTTGGTATAATGTTTTGAAGTAAATTATTTAGTTTTTCAAATGGATAGGGTTCAAAATTCATGGTTTTTTCTCTGTTTTATTTAATGTAATTATAGCTAAAAACTATTTACGTACCATTAGGAGTTGATTTATGAGGATTTTTCTCTCACTGTTTATAGTTGTTGTTTTGGCAGTGACATTTTATTTTGATGTTGATGCAAAAGCTATGGAATTACAAGATGAGATATTTAATAGAGCAATGATCTCTTTTGGATTGGCTAAAGGGCTCAATGCCATTATATCTCTGCTTCAGGGTACGGAGTTTAGCATAACCCCTGTAGGTGTGGGACTCAATTTTAGTATAGGTGAAATACTTGATCCATTTAATGATATTGTAGAGAGGTTCTCATGGGTTATGTTACTCTCTTCAGTATCCCTTGGAATTCAAAAACTATTTTTACTCTTTAGTTCAAAACTCTTTTTGCAAGTAGCTGTTGTAATCTCATCACTTACTACACTTCTATTTTTATGGGTAAACTCTTTAAAAAAATCAACTTTATTTGTTTATACTTTAAAAACTTTCTTTTTTATACTCATTATCCGTTTTGGTGCGGTAATTTTTGTCTATACCACACAGTTTATCTATGATACAACTCTAAAAGATGAGTATCTTCAAGCCTCAAAAGTAGTTCAAAAGACACAAGAGGAGTTAAAAGATATTGAGAGCAGCAGTGAAGTGACAATGGTTACACCAAAGAGAGAGGAGGGGTTTTTTGGCTCCTTTGGTTCAAAGTATGAGAGTCTGCGCTCCTCTTTGGATTTAAAGGCACAACTACAAGAAATGCAAGAGAGTATAGATGCAGCATCAAAAAATATTATTACTCTTATAACTATTTTTGTCTTTGAGACTATTATTATGCCGCTACTCTTCTTATACTTCTTTATTTTGGCAATTAAGTTTATATTTAAAGTTGAAATTAGTGAGAAAAGATTAAAATTACTTCATAGCTAGTATATTCAAATAAAGGAAAAGAGAATGAAAATAGTTTTATCAGTTATTATTGCACTATTTATGGTTGCATGTAGTGATACAGAAGAGAAAAAGAGCAAATCAAAAACTACGCAGGAGACAACAGCAGCGACAACTGTAGAAAAAAATCTTCCAGATAGTAATGCGACTGCTCCTTCACAGAAGGTTGAAGAGATTGTTGTTGAGGAGAGTGATAAGGTTATTGAAGTTGCTTCTGAACCTGCAAATGAAGTCTCAACAAGTGTTGAAGTAGTCAAAGAGAGTGTACCACAAGAGCTTGTAGCTGTTAAAGCTGCTGATGGTGCTAAACTCTTTAGAGCCTGTTCTGGGTGTCATGGTGTAAATGGAGAGAAAAAGGCACTTGGTAAATCACAAGTCATTCAAGGCTGGAGTGAAGATAAAACTCTAGCTGCACTCAAAGGGTACAAGGATGGCTCTTATGGTGGAGCAATGAAAGGTGTAATGAAAGGTCAAGCCTCAAAATTAAGTGATGCAGAGATAGAGGCTTTAGCTGAGTATATAGCTTCTCTTCACGAGTAGGGTCGTACTCTATATCCAACGCCATAGATACTCTCCAAAGAGTTCTGTGGTAGCTTTTTACGTAGTTTTGAGACTAGTTTTCTAATGTTTTGAGAGTCTATGCTCTCATCTAAAGATGCGTACTCTTCTACAATCTCCTCATTAGAGTAAATCTTTCCTATCTTTTGTGTCAAGAGTTGCAGTAGTATGATTTCATATTTTGTTAAATAGATAATCTCCTCTTTATTGTAGAGACTCCGCTCTTCTCTATCATAATGAAATGTTTTACTAAGTTGAATTTTTAAACCATTTACCTGGGGCATCTGCTCTTTTTGTTGCTGTATCTTTTTAGAGACGGCAAGAAGTGCTTCGAGGAGCTCTTGATAATCAAGGGGTTTTTTTATAAACTGCTCGACACCAAGATTAATCAGTGGTAGGAGATATTTTGAATCATCATGTGCTGAGAGTATAATAATTGGCTGTTTTGGATTTATCTCATAGATTCTCTTTGTTAACTCGATACCATCGACTTTGGGCATTCTCAAATCAGAGAGGACAATATCATATGTGCATCTATCCTTTGCACTGTAGAGTGCATAGGCCTCTTTACCATCACTGGCACACTCAACACTCTTAAAAAAATTTTTAAGAATCTCTCCTGCAGATGAACGGAGCTCAGAGTGATCCTCTACAAAAAGAAGTGATAAGTTATTTGTATATTTAAGTAACTCTTTTGAACTTAACATAAATTTTAAACTTTTCTGATGGATTTTAAATAGTATATCAATTATTGATTATATATTCAATAAATATTGATACAATTAGACAAAATAAGATTTAGTAAAAAGAGAAGTTATGAAAATTATAATTAATGGTGAAGATAGAGAAACTCAAGAGAGTATAACACTGCTGGCACTTTTAAAAGAGCTCTCTCTTGAAGATAAGGTTATGGCTGCAGCTCTTAATATGGAGATTGTAAAACAGGATAGTTGGGATAAGACTCAACTCAAAGAGGGCGATAAGTTAGAACTGCTCGATTTTGTTGGGGGTGGTTGATTTTACATCTACAACAGCGACCGCATAATCTCCATCATGGGTAATAGAGATTGCAACATCAAGAAGGGTAAATCTCTCTACTAGCTTTTTGGATAGAGAAAGTTTTGGTGCACCATGGAGATCTTTGTAAATCTTCATATCAAAAAAGGAGCACTCTGATCCTATGCCTGTTCCAATAGCTTTGGAAAAGGCCTCCTTTACAGCCCAAAAACCTGCAGCTGTTTTATAACTTTTGACAAGGAGTATCTCCTCTTTGTGAAGAAACCTCTGGAGAGCTTTGTCTCCAAAGCGCTCAACCATGCGTTTCATACGAGAGGTTTTTATAATATCTATACCTACCATTGTCTACTGAATAACAAACTCTGTAAAGTAGATACCTTTAATCTGTCCATCAGTAATCATAGCATTTAAAGTATCCATAATCTGTTGAGAAACTTTCTGTTTTCCCTTTTTAGATGAGATTTCTTCTAATGTTTTAGAAGAGAGAATACGAATGATTCTATCACGTAAAACAGGTGTTTTTGCATCAAGTTCCAAACTGAGCTCTTCACCTTCAAGCTCTAGTGAGAGTGTCGCTTTTAAATATCTACGTCCTGAGTCACTCTTAAGGTTTACAGTGAATGTGTCTAATGGGTATAAAATACCGATTTCACTGAGTGGACGAGTATCTTCAAGTACTGCAGTAGGTGCCCTACTAGTAGGTCTTGTTGATACTGTTCTCTCTTTTGCCTGTGGAGCAGGAGCAGCAGCTGCCTCTTCATCATCACCACTCATGAGTAAAATAGCAACGACAGCACCAATTATAATAATTAGCATTAATACAACAATGATAATTATCATCAGCATATTACTAGATTTTTTCTCCTGTGGTGCAGACTCTTCTGTTGTCTCTTCTTCAGCCATTTTTCTTCCTTGAAATATTTTCTTTGCTAGTATATCGAATTTTATGATAATTTATTAAGCATTATCTTCCGAAACTAAATCTTTAAGTGGTACGAACTCATACTTTTCTGCATTATAGTACTCGATTTTTCCTGTTTCTATATCGTAACACCATCCATGGATACGGAGTGAACCATCTTCAAACCTCTTTTTTACATTTGGATATGTTAAAATGTTTTCAATCTGTTTGACAACAGAGAGCTTCTCGGTAAGACGTAGTAAATCTTCTCTTTGTGCATCTGCACCCAGACTTAAAATAGCCGATGTTTTTGCACTCTCTCCAAGCTCTAACCACTTTTTTGTATGGATGAGTGAAGCATCTTCAACAGGTTCATAGAGTGCTTTACAGGCACCACAGTGTGTATGCCCGCAAATTATAATCTCCTCAACCTTTAAGACACTTACAGCATACTCTATTCCTGAAGCTGTTGCGTGAAAATCTTCATCTGGTTTATAGGGTGGTACAAAGTTTCCAACATTTCTAAGAACAAAAAGATCACCGGGATTTGTCTGTAGCATCAAGTCTGGAATAACTCGAGAGTCTGAACATCCTATAAAGAGGGCTTTTGGTGATTGGCCACTTTTGACTAGTTTAAGAAGTGACTCTCTGTTCTTTTTAAAATAGGTTCTAAATAGTTGATTGCCCTTGGCATACTCTTCTAGATTCATCACTTTTCCTGATTATTGATTTATTATCTCTTTAACATCTAACTCTTTTAAGATCTCATCAAAAATCGGACCCGCTTCTCTGTTGATATCATCATGGTACTCAATAACCATTATCTCTTTACCGTTAGATACCTTTGTTGTATATATCTCTGGTTTCATCTTATGTTTTGCAGTAATTTTCTCTATACATGAACATACTGAATCTTTCTCTTTATCACACTCATAAGCCAGTGAAAGTCTTGAAAATCTCTCTTCACTTCTAAACTCTGCATCTATCATTAATATACCTTCAAAAATTATTTTATCTATTCATTATACAACTAATATGAGAAAAAGTAACTTTGAAATTGATTAATTTAATACCACTCTAAAAGTTTTGTTACTTCATCGACTATATATGTTTTAATAGAGCTTTTTTCAAGTGGTTTTTTTGCAACAAGTGCTTTTGTTATGTTTTGCATTTTTGCCTCTTTGAGTCTAGCATCAAGTGCATAGACCTCACGTACATCACCTACAAGTGATACTTCGCCTATAAAGACTGTCTCTTTGGAGATGGCACGGTCACGAAAACTTGAAATAATTGCTGCTAGAATGGCTAAATCTGCTGCAGTTTCTGTTATTTTTATACCACCTGTTATATTGATAAATACATCATAACCTGAGAGAGGAATTTCGAGTTTTCGCTCCAAAAGGGCAAGCAGCATATTAAGACGGTTATTGTCAAAACCGGTCGCTTGTCTTTTTGAGTTTGGAGTATGTGACTCTGAAACAAGGGCCTGGACTTCCAAGATAATAGGGCGGCTCCCCTCCATAATTACTGTCAGTGCCGAGCCGCTCTGTTGGGAGTTGCGGTTAAAAAAGCGTGAGGCGATATCTGTGGCACTGACAAGGCCTTCTTGTTTCATCTCAAAGACACCTATCTCGCTAGTTGCTCCAAAACGGTTTTTAAAACCTCTGAGTATTCTTAATTCTTGAGAGGAGTCTCCTTCGAAATAAAGAACGGTATCTACCATATGTTCTAATACTCGAGGACCTGCGATGGAGCCCTCTTTTGTAATATGGCCGATAATGAAGATTGCGAGGTCTTTCTCTTTTGCTATGCGCATCAGCTCAAAAGTGATCTGGCGTACCTGCGTGACTGAGCCAGGAGCAGAAGTGATGTTCTCTGAGTAGATGGTCTGAATGGAGTCTATGATTAAAAAGTCATATTTTCTATGTTCAAGCTCGACTAAAATCTGCTCTAAGCGTATCTCACTCAGTAGATAGAGTGAGTCATGGTTAGAGTTGAGGCGGTTTGCACGCAGTTTTATCTGAGAAGTGGACTCTTCCCCGGTAACATAGAGAACATCTTTGCCACTTGATGCAATGTTTGAGCCGACCTTTAGAAGCAGGGTGGACTTTCCAACCCCCGGACTTCCACCAATGAGCGTGAGACTCCCCGGAACGATACCTCCACCCAAAACATTGTCAAGTTCGCTATCAAGTGAGGAGAAGCGAAAGACCTCCTCTTCTACAACTTCATTGATACTTATTGCTTTTGCAGAACTTGCCGTAGTCGATTTGGTCTGTTTGACGACCTCTTGTTGATGCTCATTTAACTCAATAAAACTGTCCCATGCACCACAATTTGTACATTTTCCCATCCATTTTGGTGTTGTAAGCCCGCAGTTTTGACACTCAAATAGTACTTTTTTCTTTGCCATGATATTTTCTTTTATAGATATTTGAAAGTAATTTTAGTAGATTTTAAAAGTTGAAGTAAAAAATATGACAATATGTCATATTAAATTTGAGAGGAGAGATTTACTCTTCCTCTTCAAAAAGAGCATCTAAAAGTCCATCAACAAACTCATACTTGTCAAATGGAGTAAGATTCTCTGGTTGTTCACCTGTTCCTACGTAAAGAATAGGAAGCTCTAGTGCATAGGCGATAGAGAAGATGCTTCCACCTTTTGCTGTACCGTCGAGTTTTGTTATGATGATGCCGTCTATACCTATCATCTCATTAAAGGCTTTTGCCTGTGTGATGGCGGAGTTACCCTGTGTACCATCAATTATAAGCAGAGTTCTGTGTGGTGAGCCTGGATGTGCTTTGTCACAGATACGTTTTATCTTTTTGAGCTCATTTGCAAGATTTGTCTGGGTGTGCAGTCGTCCTGCTGT
>Ga0256843_1003838_pt1 | contig 10255 bp, 9 predicted proteins | sample AlvinellametaG_FD_191572 | JGI IMG/M metagenome (GOLD analysis project Ga0256843, IMG submission 191572) | Pompeii worm associated microbial communities from hydrothermal vent at the East Pacific Rise, Pacific Ocean - Alvinella | ecosystem: Host-associated > Annelida > Integument > Unclassified ... | reverse complement strand
GGGTCTTTTAAAATTAGTTCCGGGATACGGATTAAAATATATAAGATTTACTTTGCTTGGAATTCCGTTTAAAAGTTTAACTAATTTTTTTGCAGATTTTTCATCATCGTTTACATCTTTAATAACCAAATATTCAAACATTACTTTTTTTCTTTTATCGATAGGAAACTCTCTAATTGCGTCAATTACACTTTGGATATTATAAGCTTTGTTTAAAGGGATAAGCTCTTCTCTTAAATCGTCGTCCACCGCATGAAGTGAGATTGCCAAATTTACTCCCAAATTTTCTTTTCCGAGTTTTTTAATTTTAGGAGCAATTCCTGATGTTGATACCGTTTGACGTCTTGGTGCTATATTCATACCGTCAGGATGTGCCAAAATTTTGATAGCTTTTACCAAATTATCAAAATTATCAAGAGGCTCTCCCATACCCATATAAACAACGTTTAATGCTTTATTTTCATCAAAGTTTTTAAATTTTTTCATAAACCAAACCTGTGCGACAATCTCTCCCGCACTTAAATTTCTTACAAATCCGCCTTTTGCAGTCAGACAAAAAGCACATCCCACTTTACAACCGACTTGTGTTGATACGCAAACGGTGTATTTCGCTTCTTTTTTCTTACCGTCTTTAATCTCTTCATCTTTCATTTTAATAAGAACCGTTTCAACCGTATGATTATCGTGCAGTTTAAATAAAAACTTTTCAGTTCCGTCACTTGCTGTTTCGTGATTTACAAGTTCAAGCGGATTTATTATAAATTTTTCTTTTAATTTTGCTCTTAAATCTTTTGGAATATTTTTCATTTCATCAAAATTATCTACATATTTTCTATACACCCATTGATAAAGCTGTTTTGTTCTAAATTTCGGTTCAATTCCAAGTTCTATTAATTCCTCAGGTAAAAAATCCATAAATATTTTTTTATGCATTGAGTTCCTTTATAATATTTTTTTCAATCAGATATACGATTAATAACTCTTTTGCTTTTTTAATGTTGTTTATATACTCTTTATGAGCTTCTTTATGACAAAAATTTGTAATTACAAAAATTCCGATTGTCGGAATTTCAAACTCTTTTGCTACGCTCATTACCGAATAAAACTCCATATTTTCTGCTTGAATGTTTAATTTTAGATATTTTTTTGCCGTTTCTTCGTCGGTTGTTATATAGTTTGATGAATTTATTATTGTTTCACGGGAAACATCTTTTGCAAATGAAATTATATTATCTATCGGTGAATAACATTTTTTATTTAAAAAACATTGTTCAATATTAGAAGCGCTTTGAGTTTGTATAATATCAAAAATTTGTTTATCGCCATAGCTGCCCGCAGTTCCTATAAATATAATATAATCCGGTCTGTCAAACAGACATAATCTGGTTAGATTAATAGCAGAGTTTATTAATCCTACTCCTATAGGGGTAGCGAAATTAAATGTTTCTTGATTTCCTGCACTGATTATTTTTATATTCATTCTTTTAAAAACTCCTTATTAACTTCATTTATTACCTGTTTTTTTAAGGTAACGTTATAATCACTATAAAATTTTTTTAAAAATTTTTCTATAAAGTTGACTCCTTGAAATCTGTCAAGAGTTAAATTAATAACGTGTTGTTTTAATTGATATTCACTTTTTGGATAATTAACTCCCATAAACGGACCAAGAATTGATACTATTATTCTTGCAGATAGTGAGCTTTCTTGTTTATATATTTCTTTTAAAAGTTGTTTATATACTTTTTTTGCGTTGTTTTTATCGTTTTTAATTATATATAAGTTTACCAGATAAGATAAAAAAAGAGGTGTTTTTAAATTTTTTATTTTTGAAAATATTAAATCTGTTTTTTTATTTGCAGCTAAGACTTTTATATTATCCGGAAAATATTTAAGTGCATATTTGCAATGATATCTGTCACCTTTATAAAAATATAAATCTTTCATACAAATTAAAGCTTTAATATAATCTCTTTTATCATATTTTTCTAATACTCTTAATTCTTTGCTTGAGAGTTTTTTTAAATCTTTTTTATGCAGTGGAGTATAACCGTAGTGTTTTATTACATTATCAATTCCGCTTGTACACATTAAATTTCTTTTTAAAAATGTTTCTTTACTGGTAAAATATTCAAATAAATCCCATCTTTTTCTTGCTGCAATTTTACAGGTTGCAAAATCACTTATTTTTATATTATTTTTTTTTAAAAGATTATCGATTTTTTTATAATCTCCTTGAAAAATTGCCATATAAGGTTCAGCAAGCGAGTGGGTAGTGATTTTAAAATTGCAGTTTAAAAGCATGTCAGCTTTATTATATTTTTCATTAATTAAAAAAGTAATTATTGCCTCTCCTCTTTGATAAGGGTCTAATTTTTTAAAATCTTTGCAGTTTTGTATGTTTAAATACTCATTAGTCTCTTTCATAGTTGTATATTGATAATTAAAAATAGGTTTTGAAAACTTTAAAGGTTTTATCGAACGGTTTTTTATTGCTTCTTTTAACTCTTCTATATTAGAAAATTGAGTATTACAACAGACTATTATCTCTTTCGTGGTTTTTTTGTTTTCAAACATTTCAGTGGCAATGATTTTTTTATATGTATAAGTTTTATTATCTATTTTTATAGTAAAGGGTTTTTCGTTCGCAAATAAAATTACTGAAAACGTCAAAAACAGATGTTTTAAACGTTTCACATGAAACATTATTTACAATCCAAAAAAATTTTATATTTTTCTTTGATAGTTGTAGGTTTGGTGATTATTTTTTCTTCATCAGGACTTAAAAATATTATTTTTTTTATTATGCAATTTTTGTATGTGGATTTTAGTTTTTGGATGATATTGTATTGGAGTTTGTCTTTGTCTATTATGGCTATTTTTATGTTTTTAAATTTAGCATCATCCGGAGCGTAAAAGTCGTTATTTAACCACATATTTATCTGTTCCGAATCTCCTATTAAAATATATCCTTTTTCGGTTTTTATAAATTTAAAAGGAAATGATAAATTATTTTTTTTTGTTTCTATTAAAATTGCATTTTTATCAGGTATCATATATTTTGTATATATTTTAGTAAACTCCACTTCAAAAGCTGACAGTAAAAGAGGAAAAAAAAGGAAAAGTTTTTTCAATTTATATCCTCACACTTATAGAGTTTTCTTTTAGATAGTTTTTTAAATCCATAATATCAATTTCTCTAAAATGAAAAATACTAGCGGCAAGTGCTGCATCTGCTTTGTGTTCAAATACTTCTTTGAAATGTTCCATTTTTCCGGCTCCTCCACTTGCGATTACCGGTACGTTTACAAGTGAGGAGATTTTTTCTGTAATTTCTATATCAAACCCGGCTTTTGTGCCGTCTGCATCCATTGAAGTTAAAAGAATTTCGCCGGCACCTCTGTCTACTACTTCTTTTGCCCACTTTATTGCATCAAGTCCGGTATCTTCGCGTCCACCTTTTATAAAGACATTCCATTTGTTAGGAGCTACTTTCTTAACGTCAATTGCAACTACAATACATTGACTTCCAAATCTTTTAGAAGATTCGTTTATAAAATCAGGGTTTTTAACTGCAGCCGAATTGATTGAAACTTTATCACATCCTACGTTTAATAAATCATAAATATCGCTAAGCTCGCTTATTCCTCCTCCAACAGTTAAGGGAATAAATACTTCACGGGCTACTTCTTTTATAATATTAACTATAGGTTTTCTTCCTTCATAGCTTGCTGTAATATCTAAAAAAGTCAGCTCATCTGCTCCTTCTTCATTATAACGGATTGCAGCTTCTACCGGGTCTCCGGCGTCTCTTAAGCCGACAAAATTTACTCCTTTAACCACTCTCCCGTCTTTTACATCAAGACAAGGGATAATACGCTTTGCAAAATAGTCCATTAAAAGCCTTTTTTGTTATAATTTTATCAAACTATTTACATTAAAAAAAGGATATGATATAATCAAGGCAAAGAAAAAATTCGGACAAAACTTCTTAAAAGATAAACACTATTTAGAAAAAATCGTCGAAGCGATGCCCAACACCAATAATTTGGTAGTAGAAATTGGACCTGGCTTAGGCGATTTAACGGAAAAGCTGCTGGAAAAAAGAAGAGTAAAAGCAGTAGAAATTGATACTGACCTTTGTGAAATTTTAAAAGAAAAATTTCCAAATTTAGATTTGATATGTGATGATGTTTTAGAAATTTGGCAAGATAGTTTAGTTGATGAAGAGTATGATTTAATTGCAAATTTACCTTATTATATTGCAACGAATATAATTTTAAAAGCTTTAAAAGATAAAAATGCAAAAAACATACTTGTTTTAATACAAAAAGAGGTTGCGGATAAATTTTCGGCTAAAGTTGGAGATAAAAACTACTCCTCTTTGGCTATTTTAGCTAGTAGTGTGGCTAATGTTAAAAAACTGTTTGATATACCTCCTGGAGCTTTTGTACCGGCTCCTAAGGTTACAAGCAGTGTTATTTTATTTGAAAAGTTTAAAGATTCATACGATGAGGATTTTGCAAAATTTTTGAAAATCGCTTTTGCAAATCCTAGAAAAACACTTAAAAAAAATTTATCCGTAAAATATAAAAACTTTAATCCCGAAGATTTTAACCTTGCCAAAAATATAAGACCTCATCAGGTAGACGGCTCAACTTTTTTCCAGCTCTTTTCTAAAGTGCGCTAGGCTTTAAAGAAAGGAGTTATAAATGGAAGAAAAAAATCAAAAAGCCGTGTTTAATAAACCTTCAAAAAAAGTAGTTCAAAAAAAAGTTGACCCTAAAAATTTTGTTTGGTTTAAAGATTTAAACAAGGCTTTTAATGAAAATGAAAAAATACAACAAGCGAGACTCAATTCGCACACAAAAATAGATAATAATGCAAAAGGATGGGTTAGATTTACCCCTCTTGGAGGACTTGATGAGATTGGTGGAAACTGTGCTGTACTTGAGACGGAAAACAGTGCCGTTATTATAGACTGTGGGATGAGTTTTCCTAATGAAGATATGCACGGAGTTGATATTTTAATTCCGGATTTTAGTTATTTAAGAGAAATTCGTCATAAAATAAAAGGTCTGATTATTACTCACGGACACGAAGACCATATAGGAGCTGTGCCTTATTTGTTTAAAGAGATGCAATTTCCAATTTACGGAACTTCTCTTCCTCTTGCGATGATAGAAAACAAATTTAAAGAACATAAGCTTTTGCAGTATAAAAGTTATTTTAGAAGTGTTAAAAAGAGAACTCCTATTCAAATAGGGGATTTTAAAATAGAGTGGATTCATATGACTCACTCAATTATTGACTCTTCATCTCTTGCTATTCAAACACCGGTTGGTACTATTATCCACACGGGTGATTTTAAAATAGACCATACTCCTATTGACGGATATGCACCGGATTTACATAGATTTGCTTATTATGGAGAAAAAGGGGTTTTAGCACTTTTTAGTGACTCTACAAACTCATATAAACCGGGAGTTACTCCAAGTGAGAGTGTAGTAGGAAAAACGTTTGACGACCTTTTCTTAAAAGCTAAAGGCAGGGTTATTATGTCTACATTCTCTTCTAATATTCATAGAGTGTATCAAGCAATAGAAAGAGGTATTAAATATGGTAGAAAAGTTTGTATAATCGGTAGAAGTATGGAACAAAACCTAAATGTAGCAATGGATTTGGGGTATATTAAACTTCCAAGAGACATTTTTATAGACCCTTATGAAATAGGAAAATATCAAGACCACGAAATTTTAATTATTACGACGGGAAGCCAGGGTGAGAGTATGAGTGCTTTATATAGAATGGCGATTGATGAGCATAGACACGTAAAAATTAAAGAGGGTGACCAAATTATTATTTCTGCAAAAGCCATTCCTGGAAACGAACCGACAGTTTCTCAACTTATAAACTTTTTAATGAAAAAAGGTGCAAAAGTAGCTTATCAGGATTTTAGTGAAATTCACGTATCAGGACATGCGGCCCAAGAAGAACAAAAACTTATGCTTCGTCTTGTAAAACCTAAATATTTCTTCCCGGTACACGGAGAATATAATCATCTTGTAAAGCATAAAGAAACGGCTATGAGTATCGGGATGGATGAAAAGAATATATTTGTTATGGAAGACGGAGAACAGTGGGAAATTACTCCAAAGAGAGTTAGAAAAGTTAAATCCGTAAAAGTAGGAAAAATTTATATTGACAATCAAATTAATGAAAAAATAGAAAACGATATTGTGGTAGATAGACAAAAACTGGCAAATGAGGGTATTATTATGATAGTTGCCCAAGTAGATAAACAAAATAAAAAACTTATCTCACGCCCTCGCGTTACTACTTACGGAATTATTGCCGATAAAGAAGATAAAAATTTTGCAAAAGAAATTGAAGATATTTTAATTAATTATATCAATCACGCCAAAGATTATGTGTATGAGAAAAACAGAATTTTTGAAAACGAACTAAGAAATGTTATAAGAAAACACGTATTTAGAAAAACGAAAAAATATCCGACAATCGTGCCGGTTGTTTACTTTATATAAGGAGCTTTAAAAGCTCTTTTTTAGGTAAGGGTTTATAAAATAAAAAACCTTGATATTTAATGTTTTCTCCTTTTGGAAGGATGTTTAACTGCTCTTTGGTTTCAACTCCTTCCATTACTACTTTCATCTCAAATGTTTTTGCAATATTTATAATACATTCTAAGAGTTTTTTGTCTTTTGGAGAATGTAAAATATTGTCTATAAATGTTTTGTCTATTTTTAAAGTATCAAAAGGTAATGTCCTTAAATAGGCAAGTGATGAGTAACCAGTTCCGAAATCGTCTAATGAAAGATTAAAACCCAGTTTTTTTATTTCGTTTAACAATTTGGAAGCAAAAATGATATTTTGAGACAAAACTGTTTCTGTAACTTCAAAATAGAGTTGTTTAGGATTGGATATTTTGATGTTTTTTAGTGTTTTTAGTAAATCGTAATCATTTAAAAGTTTTGCTGAAATATTGATAGAATAGAAAATATCTGTTTTTTTGGTAAGTTTAATGGCTTCATTAATTTCCCAAAAAGTTACTTCTTTTATTAAGTGGATATCCTCTTCTAAAATGGGAATAAATTTGGAAGGAGGAAGATATTTGTCTTTTTCTTTAAGTCTTAATAAAACTTCTACACCTTTAATTTCTTGTGTTATACTAGAGATTATAGGCTGGAAAAGTAATACAAAATCTTTATTTTTTAAACCGTTTTTAATTTTTGTTTTTAAGAATGTAATTTCCTGGAGTTTTTTTTGCATTATTGAGTCGAAAAACTTATAAATACCTTTTCCGGATTTTTTAGATTCATACATAGCTATATCGGCTTTTGATAAGATATCTTGGGTAGAGTCTCCCGGTTGATATACATATATTCCTATGCTGCTTCCTACAAATATACTTAAGTCTTCTATTTTGATGATTTTTTTAATTTTGTCGATTATTTTTTTTGCTATTTTTTCTATTATTTTCTGGTCGTTTAAATTTCTTAAAATAACTGCAAACTCATCACCTCCAAGTCTTGCTACCAGGTCATTGTTTCTTACGCTGTTTTTTATGCGTTTTGCTACGATTTTTAATAATTCGTCTCCTATTTCGTGACCGTAAGTATCATTTACTAATTTAAACCCGTCTAAATCTATAAACAAAATGCTAAAAGGTTTGTTTAAAAGCAGAGCTTCTTTTTCTAATAAATTAAGTTCGCTTAAAAAAAGATATCTGTTTGCTAAGCCGGTTAACTGGTCGTATTTAGCCATATTTTCTAATTGAGAAGCGAGTTTCTCTTTCTGTTTTATTTCGTTTTGAAGATGCAGGGTTCTTAGTTTTACTTCTTCTTCTAAGAGATTTTTTCTTTTTTCAAGTTCTTCTAGAGAGGATAGCACTTTTTTGTATTGTTCTATAGAATATTTAGCGTGAATTTTTGCTGCTTTTTGTAAGGTTTTAATCTCTTTTATTAACATATCTTTAGAAATATCCATCTATTACCTTTAAGATTTCTTGAATGTATTTATCTAAATTATCGGGATTAAACTTTTCACTGCACGTATAAATTAAAAACTCTTTTTTTATGTTTTTTAATAGATACAAAAAAGCTTTATCATAGCTAAACGATGATAATTCCAGTTTTTGTATGTCTTTATTGGTTAAAAGTTTTGGCATATTAACGGCATAATCAATAATTAATATTTTTTTATCCGTCTCAAAATAGGGAGCTAGACTTAAACCTCCAACTCCTCCGTTTATAAGTTCTATATTTAAATTTAGGCTTTTTAATTTATAGTAAATTAAAATACCAAAATTATCCGGATAAAAAAACTCATTTCCTATACAAATTACTCTTAAATTGTTAGTTTCGATTGTTCTTCTCCTATGAAATGAACTGTACACACTAAACAAGGGTCAAAACTTCTTATAATGTGACCCATTTGAATAGGGTTGTCTATATCATCTATAACTGTCCCTACTAAGGCTTTTTCCCATGGTCCGGGGGTTGAGTTTTTGTCTCTTGGAGAGGCGTTCCAGGTTGTCGGTGAAATAATTTGATAATTTGCTATTTTACCGTTTTTAATATGTATCCAGTGTCCTAAAGCTCCTCTTGCTGCGTGTGTTAGGCCTACTCCTTTTGCATTAGGGAAGATTTTTGGTTTTTTATATAGAGGTGCTTTTATGTTTTTTAATATGTTTTCAATTTCAAATTCCATAGCTTCTATAAACTTAAAAGGTCTTATGAGTCTGGCAAATTCTCTTACAAAGACACTGTCTTTAAACTTTTGGTATAAGTTGGTTATTAAAGGGTGTTTTTGTACTAAAAATTCTCCTAAAGGCCCTGTTTGAAACACTTCGTTATTATACCTTGGGGCTTTTGTAAAAGAGTAGGCTTTTTTATTGATATTTGGAACTGTTTTGGCTTTAAAAAGATTTGTATCACTCTCTTCATACCATGAATGAGTAACGTCTTCTGTAATTTTATTTATATCTACTGGATATATATTGTTTTTGTATATTGCTTTTGGAATTTCAAATTTGTTATGTTCTAAAGCTCCAAAATTAATAAAAGGATACCCACTTACGCCTTTAGTTAATAAATCGCTTTCTGAAATTAATCTAAAAAATATTGAAATTTGAGAATTTGGGTTTTTTTCTGTAAATTTTATTAAATCCTCAAAAGAATTTATTGATTTTAACTCTTCTGTTTTTATACCGTAAAGATTCTCTAGAGCTACTTTAACTCTTTTTATTAAATATTTTATTGCAAGAATTTCCAAATCATCACTTACAACGCTTAATCCTCCGGGTACCATATGAGAAGTATGAGGCCATTGCCCTCCTATATAGGCAATTATTTTTAAAATATCTTTTGTAATATCTAGTATTTTTTTTGATATTTCTCCGTGAAAAGGCTGGTATAGTCTGTTTGCAAGTTCATAAAAAGAGTAATTTTTATAATATTCATTCGCAAAATCCGGCATAAACATCAAAAACACTTGTCTTAAATCACTTTGCATATTTTCGCTTATGTTAGATAAATTTCTAAATCTTATAGCCTGTAGGGGAGGGGTTATTTTATATGCGTCTTCTAATGCCTTTACTGCTGCTAAAAGATGAGAAACAGAGCATATTCCACATACTCTTGGTGTAATTACAAGTGAATCTAGAGGGTCTCTGTCTTTTAAAAAATTTTCAAAACCTCTGTATAAAGTACCTATACTTTTTGCTTCTGTGATTTTATTGTCTGTAATAGAGACTTTTATATCCAAATCGCCTTCTACTCTGTTTATAGGTATTTGCAGTTCTATTTTCATTTAAACCCTTTGAATTCTTTTTTTTAGTCTCTCTGGTGCCGCAGCTGCGGCCATATCTTTATAGGCCAGATAATGTGCTCTATCGACTCCTTTTGGAAGCTCAAGAGGCGTACCTACTATGTTTTGAGTTTTAAAAAACGGAGTTTCTTGAGGAAAATCCGGTCTTGTACATCCAAAACAAGGAACTCCGGCACGTGTTTTTGAATTTACTTCATTCCATAAATATTTATTGCACGCAGCTTGAGTTGTGGGACCTTTACATCCCAGGTGGAAAAACATACAACCTCTTTCTCCAAATGTTTTTTCTTCTACTTTATATTCGTGGTATTCGTTTCTTGTACATCCTTGATGTACCGTGTATGTGTATATTTCCTCTATTGTTTGCATAGGTGTTAGTTCTATTTCTAGGTTGTTGACGATTTCT
>Ga0256843_1003837_pt1 | contig 10256 bp, 11 predicted proteins | sample AlvinellametaG_FD_191572 | JGI IMG/M metagenome (GOLD analysis project Ga0256843, IMG submission 191572) | Pompeii worm associated microbial communities from hydrothermal vent at the East Pacific Rise, Pacific Ocean - Alvinella | ecosystem: Host-associated > Annelida > Integument > Unclassified ... | reverse complement strand
ACAAATGTCATTAACATATTTTAATTTCCTTTATTTTACTGGCATTGCATTAGTGCCAAAGGGCATCGTTACAATCTTCTCTTTTACAGGAATTGTTTCATCCTTAGCATTAAATACTTTTGAAGCTACAAGGTAGCCTACTCCAATTAATAATCCAACTATTATAACAATCCAAACTGTCTTTTTCTTTTCACCTTTTAGCTCATTATAATCACTTATATTTTCTAAAGTTGGTTCCATACTATTCTCCTTATTATCCATTGTTTTTTAAATAATATCCAAACTTACTAAAAACACAAGATAGTATAAGAAGCTAGTTTGACGACTTAAGTCTACTTTTTGTTTTATTTTATCGTCAATTATTTAATATAGTCAACAACTTTAGAAGCAGTTGTCACCTCTTTTATAAAGCTGACAACTTCCAAGTGTGCCGGATGTGTAGCATACGAAACAAGATCCTCTTTTGAGTCAAATGTCGAGTAGAGTGATAAATCCATCGCACGCTCTGAATCGGTAAAGTTTACCCCTACTTCCATAGACTTCAGATCATCAATCTTCTCTACCAAAGCCTCTAGCATTGCTTTTGTTTTAGCGATATTTGCCGCTTTATTTTCCTCTTTAAACGCAAACATAACGATATGCACTACCATAGATACACCTTTTTATAAATTTGAAGCGATTTTAGCAAAGATTTGTTTATTTTGAGGTAAGATGTAGCTATGAAAGATTTATACGGTTCAGGAATTTTGTTTTTTTACTTCTTTAAGTGGCCTTATGTTTTTGGCTTTCCCTATCTCTACTATGTAAAAGGGATGCAAGACAACTACATACTCAATGCTTTGTGGTTTTACTGTCTCTTTTTAATCTTTAAAGATTTTTACACTATCTACAGAGATATAAAAACAAAAAAAGCACGCAAAGAAGAAGAGCAAAAAAGCGAGTAATCTTTTAGAGTATCTCACTCCAAAAGAACTTCGCAATTATAACTATATAAAGTATCCCTACTATATTTAAAACTATCCCGTAACGAATCATATCCCGCACATTTACCACACCACTACTCATCGCTATGGCATTTGGTGCTGTTGCAATCGGTAACATAAAGGCATAGCTTGCACACACCGTTGCTATCATCATAAAAAGCGTTGTATTGATGCCTGCTTGCTCAGCAACAGAGTAGATAACAGGTAGCATAATGGAGATAAGTGCCGTGTTGGAAGTGATCTCTGTTGTAAAGGTTATCATCACCGCTACACTTAAGATGAGAAAAAACGGTGCCATATGTGTCATAGAGAGCAGGTATGAGGCAAGTTCATCTGCCAAGTGTGTCGCAGAGAAAGCTTTGGCAATAGAAAAACCAGCACCAAACAAAAACATAATGGCAAAAGGAATCTTTTTGCTATCTTCTGCCCACTCCAAGATATTAAACGGTGCTACAAAAAGCAGCAGTCCAAAACCAAGTAGTATGCCACTCTCACTAAGCCCCAATCCATCCCAGTATGGTCGAATAGGTGCATTTATAAGTAGAAGTGCAATAAGTCCAAACATCAAATAGAGCACTCTTTTTTGTTCATTGTTTAGAGGAGTCTTTTCAATATTTGTCGTGATTTTTTCATTGTTCACACCCAAACCAAGTAAGAGACTCATAGAGACCAGCATCAAAAAGACAAGTGGTGCTACCATCCACATCCACTGAAAAAATGGGATAAGCTCCATATTATGCTCTTGCATAATCCCCAGTAAAATAAGGTTTGGCGGTGTCCCTATGGGTGTTAATATCCCACCTATACTTGCCCCATAGGCAATAGCCAGAGCAAAACGCATCTTTAGCTTTGGATTTTCTGTTATGAAAATAGCGATGGTAATGAGCAACAGCGTTGTTGTCGTGTTTGAGAGTATGGAGCTAAGCAGCGCTGATGTAAGGGCAAGTGAGAAAATCATTCCTCTCGGTGTTGCCGGGAAAAAAGAGAGAATCTTGTGGGATATAAAGAGATGCAACCTACTCTTCTCCACAGCAATAGCAAGTAAAAAACCACCTAAAAAGAGGTAGATAATAGGATGTGAGTAGTTAATGGTTGTTGCTTTTGTAGAGAGAATGCCAAGAGCTGGAAACAAGATAATAGGCAGCAAGGAGATAACCCCAAGATGCAGTGCTTCATTTGTCCAGAGTGTCACTAAAAATGCCAGCACTCCGACAAGTCTGCTTTGCGGCTCATCAAAAACTGTATTACCTAAAAAGTAAAAAAGTATACCTATCCCAAATGCAATGGCTATTTTAAAGATTTGACTCTTTTGCTCTTGAGCACTTAAAAGAGACATCATTACTTTCCTAAAAGAGAGTGTAGTGCATCTTGAGGGCTCTTTCCTTCAAGCATAGCATGAACTTCTCGTGCTATTGGAAGGTAGAGCTCCTCTTTTTGCGCTATATCATAGAGGGCATAGGCAGTCCCTATTCCCTCGGCAACTTCACCGAGTTCTAAAAGTATCTCCTCTTGCGTGAGCCCTTTGGCAAGCCCTAGTCCTACCCGAAAGTTTCTACTCATAGTAGATGAAGCTGTCAAAAACAAGTCTCCCGCACCACTGAGCCCCACAAAACTCTCTTCTTTGGCTCCAAAGTGCAAACCAAATCGCTGCATCTCAACAAGTCCACGTGAGATAAGCGAAGCTGCTGCATTGTTTCCAAGTTTAAGTCCCGATGCGATACCTGCTGCAATAGCAATAACATTTTTATACGCACCTGCAACCTCTGCACCTATGACATCTGTTGAAGTATAGGTCTTTATAAAAGATGGAAAAAGCTTACCAAACTCTTGTGCCAGTGTTTCATTATGAGAGTTTATCACCAAAGCAGTCGGTAAAGCCTGCATTACTTCACTTGCAAAAGATGGTCCTGAAAGAAAAGCGATATTCTCATCAGGAACATACTCTGCGTAAATCTCATTTAAAAACTTTCCACTGCTAGCTTCTATACCTTTAGAAGCTACTAGAATCTTCTGCCCTTTAAAAACAAAGTGCTCACGCAACCAAGCAGAGACCTGCTGTGCAGGAACGGTAATAACTAAATATTCACAATCAAGAGCCTCTGACATTGAGACAAAATTCTCTATATCTCTTAACTTTCTAGAAGAGATACAGACATTATCGCTTTGCTGGGAAAGTGCAAAGAAGAGTGCACTCCCCCACTTACCAGCTCCAATTACTCCAATCGACATATCGCTTACTCCCTATCTTTTCTTCAAACTCTTTTATATCTTCTTCATAACCCACAACTACCAAAACATCACCAGGTTCTATAATATGGTGCTTTGCCTTGTTTGAGTAGATAAACTCACTCTTCATATCTTTACGCATTACAGAGAGAACTATTATGCCATTATATCGTGTCCAGTCAATACTGTGAAGCTCTTCATCTTTAAAGTGACTTTCTTCACTGATCTTTATCTGTGCAATTTTCAGTGCACTCTCTTCATACAAAATAGAGTGTAGTATTTTATTGGATATCGGTTTTTCAAGCATATTGGCGATAATATCTGATGTCGTTTCAACCAAAGGTATCACCTTATTCGCTCCAGCCATTTTGAGCTTATTTGCACTCTCTTTGTTAGAGGCTAAAGCGATTATGGTAAGATCAGGAAAGTTAGCTCGTAAAGAGATTGTCAAAAAGATGTTTTCTGCGGTATCTTTAAGAACACAAAAAGCCATCGATTTTTTAATATCGACATCTTTTTTAATAGTATACCATTTATCACTCAACTCAAAATGCTCAACAAACTTTAGATCTTGCTCTTTAACATTCTCAATATGGCGTGTATAGATTTTTATATGTTTATATTTATCTTTGACATTGTTAACAATCTCACGTGCATACTTGTTATAACCAAAGATAAGTGCTGTTGTCTTAGGCATTACTAACCTTTGTATGGAGATACTTTTCAAACTCACGAATAAAAACCTCATAACCGATTACTAAAAGGTAATCACCTGCTTCTAGAAGCATATCATCTAAAGGATTAAAATAAAAGCGGTCATCTTTTTCTTTGTAGATACCCAGTAAAACGACTCTGAACTTTTTATTTCCAAGCTCACCTACGGTTGGAAAGTTCTCTACTATACGCTCCGTAACACCAAGTTCATCTATTTTTACATCTGCATTTTCACTTCTTAGCTCATGTATCACTTCAAATGCCACAGGTTTTCCCACTAGCTCTTTTGTGATAAGTCCAACAAGCTCTTGTGGATAGACAATCTTGTCAACACCGATAAACTCCAGCTTCTCACGGTTAACATCTTGCATCAAAAGTGCCAAAATAAAGACTTTTTTATCTATAGAGCGGATAGTAAGTGCTGAATAGACATTTTCAACATCATTCTCACGCAGACATAAAATCGCCTTAACCTGCGTAGCCATATCAATACTGAGCTTTTCATAACTCTCAACCTTACCAGGATCATAGTTCAGCGCAGTAAAACCATCTGCTTTTGCCAGTTCAACACGCTCGGCATCTTCATCCATTATAATGATATCATTATTGCTAAGAGCGAGTTTACGTGCTACCTCACGTGCAATGCTTTCATACCCACAGATAAGATAAAACTTTTTGAGCTTTGAGACATTTTCTATCATCTTGATCTCACGTATCTCATCTAGTTTTTCAGTAAATGCCGATACGAAGAGGGATGTTGTAAATGCAAGAACTGCAATTCCTGCAATAATTACAAGCATAGCAACAAATCGTCCTTCATGACTTACCGGTGTGATATCACCATAGCCAACAGTTGATATAGTAACAATAGACCAGTATATTGCTTCATAAAGAGTATTAATCGGTGAGTTTGGATCATTTCCTTCCATTACATAGATGAGGACAGAAGAGACAAAGATAACAATAGATGCAAAAATACCCAGCGTTAAAAACTCAAACTTCTTTGTAGCAAGAACAGAAGAGAGTGTCTGAAAGCTTTTTGCATAACGAAAAAGTTTAAAAACACGAAAAAGAATAAAGATTCTCAACAGTCGCAGTTCATGGAAAAACGGCAAGATTGCCAAAAGGTCAATGATTGCTTGAGGAGAGAGCATATACTTTAATTTTACACGTAAGATCTTTAAAAATGCTTTTCTTAAATTGACCTCACGGTGTAAGAAAGTATCATGTTCTGCACGTTCAACGATAATCTTACTTACACTGCTACTTACCCATAAGCGAAGCATATACTCGACAAAGAAAACAAATGAGATAATATAGTTACTAAAGAAAAGAAGATAGTCATTTACATGATGTTTTACTTCACGTATAAGCACAATTACACTTATAAAGATAAGTGTAATCATTAAGAAGTCTACATATTTTTTATACTTAAACTTGTCATCTTCAAGCAGTCTGTAGAAAAACTGCTTTCTGCGTTGGTATGATTTTGAAGTATCGAGATAATAAGCAAAATCAAGTATCCAACGCTTTAACATAAAGTTCTATCCTAGTTTGGCTTTTAATATCTCATTAACAGCTTGAGGGTTTGCGCTTCCTTTAGAAGCTTTCATAACCTGACCGACAAAGAAACCAAAGAGTTTCTCTTTTCCGGCTTTATACTGTTCTACTTTGTCTTGGTTGGCATTGATCACCTCATCACACATTGCCTCAATAGCGCCAGTATCTGTAACTTGTTTAAGACCAAGTGTATCGATGGCATCATCAACACTTACATCTTCATTTTCCATCAGATAGTCAAGTACCTCTTTGGCAGCTTTTCCTGAGATAGTCTTATCATCGATACGTTTTACCAAGAAGCCCAGTTTTTTTGCATCTACAGGAGAGTTTGTAATGTTCATATCACCTTTGAGACGTGCTAAAAGTTCAACTGTAAGCCATGTAGTTGCTGTCTTTGGTGTAACACCTTCTTCTTCCATCATCATCTCAAAGAAGTTCGCCATCTCTACAGCCGATGTAATAACAGAAGCATCATATGGTTTCATACCATACTCATTGATAAAACGCTCTTTTTTAACATCTGGAAGTTCTGGAATCTTGCTGTATTTTTCCATCATTGCATCAGTTACGACACACTTTTTGAGGTCTGGTTCTGGGAAGTATCTATAGTCAGCTGCCTCTTCTTTACCACGCATAGAACGTGTTTCAGATTTTACCTGGTCAAAAAGACGTGTCTCTTGAACGATTTCATCTTCATAAACACCATCTTCCCACGCCTCAACCTGACGCGCCACTTCTATCTCTATAGCTTTTTGGATGAACTTAAATGAGTTAATATTTTTGATCTCAACTCTTGTATAGAGCTTTTCATCCCCTTTTGGACGAATAGAGACATTCACATCCACACGGAAACTTCCCTCTTGCATATTTGCATCACTGATGTCAATGTAACGAACGATTGAGTGCAGTTTTTTCAGATAAAGTATCGCCTCTTCGGCACTTCTCATATCTGGCTCACTTACAATCTCTAAAAGTGGTGTTCCTGCACGGTTGAGATCTACTTTAGAGATATCTCCATCATGGATATTTTTCCCTGCATCTGCTTCAATGTGTGCACGATTTACTCCAATGGTCTTACTTGTTCCATCTTCAAAATCGATAACAAGCTTTCCATGTTCTACTATAGGCGTATAGAGTTGTGTAATCTGGTATGCTGAAGGAGAATCCGGGTAGAAGTATGACTTTCTGTCAAAGTAAGACTCTCTGTTGATTGTAGCATCCAAAGCAGTCCCAAGCATAATAGACTTATGAACAACCTCTTTGTTAAGAACCGGCAATGCACCAGGAAGTGCTAAACATGTAGGACATGTATTGGAGTTTTGTTTATGATTAAAACTCGTAGGACACGAGCAAAAAAGTTTTGTTTTTGTATTGAGTTGAACGTGGACTTCAAGCCCGATAACTACTTCAAACATAATGTTCCTTAGCTAAAATTAATTAAGTGTTCTATTTTAACTAAAAAATACTTTATTTGCCTTGAGAAAGCAGTTCTTCTAAAAGCTTCGTCTGTTTTTTAGCCTCACGTAAACGTTCTTTATGAACAAGCAGTGCATCTAAGAGCAACATGAAAAATAGTGATAGTAAAATGTAGAGCAGTGTTGAAAAAAGAGAAAAAGAGAGTCCAAAAGAGATGGATAATTTAAATGTAAGCAGAGCACCAAAGAGCGTTATCGCCCATGATGCCCCAAGCAAAAAGCTTGTTATTCTTTCAAATAGATCTTTTTGCATAAAGGGAGTATCAATGCTTAGTGATCATCAACGATGATTGCACCAGCAAGGTAAACATATGTAAGCATCATGAAGATAAATGCTTGTAAGAATGCACCAAAAGTTAAAAGTGCAAATGGAATAAGTGGCATAACCCATGGAACAAGGAAAAGGATTACTGCCAAGAACATATCATCACCTTTAATATTACCGAAAAGACGGAAAGAGAGTGATACGATACGTGAGAAGTGAGAAACGATCTCAACTGGGAACATCAACCATGCTAACCACCAAACTGGACCAGTGAAGTGTTTGAAGTATTTGATTACACCATGTGTTTTCATACCAACATAGTTATAGTAAACAAAAACGATAAGTGCTAGTGTCAATGTCATGTTCAAGTTTGCAGACGGTGCTTCAAAACCTGGAATAATACCGATTAAGTTAGCAACACCAACAAAAAGACCGATAGTAGCAACTAATGGAAGGTATTTACGTGCATGTAATCTACCCATAACATCTGTACCCATTTGAAGTACGCCTGCTACATATGCTTCCATAACATTTTGTGTACCTTTTGGTACCAGTTGTAAGTTTGTAACTGCCATTTTTGCAAGTACTACAGCGATTAATGCAGAAAGAATCATATGCGAAAGAAAAATAAAGTTATGATCTTCCGAAATCAGTCCGAAAAAAGTAAAAATTTCACCCATAGGAGTGCTCCCTTGTCTTTAAAAATTACGGAATTATACTCACTGTTGCATTAAAATATTATAAGTCCTGCTATAATACTCCCAAATTTACAAAAATCGGAGGTATTTCATGCTATCTGTACTAAAATCATTTACTATACTCAGTATCAGTGCAAGTATTTTATTAGCAGCACCTGCTCAAAAGCAAGATAAAGAGCTTAAAGAAGTTCTAAAAATGGGACAAAAAAGTTCAAAACTGCTTCTCAAAACACTTGGAAAGAATATGAAAGCACATATGAAAAAAGGCGGACCACTTGATGCGCTTGATTTTTGTTCAAATGAAGCCTACTCGCTTACTGAAAGTGTTAACAAAAAATTACCTCAAGGTGTACGTGTAAAACGTATAAGTCTGAAGTATCGTTCACCTGCAAATCAGCCACAACCTGATGAAGCAAAAGTTCTCAAAGCGATGAGAAGTTTAAAAGATGCAAATGTAGTACTGCCTAAACATTTCGTAGAAAAAGTAGGTGATAGAGTCTATAAGTTCTATAAACCTTTAGTTATTAATAAGGGTGTATGTCTGAAATGTCATGGAGATGTAAAAGATACAGAACTCAAACGTGCTATCGCACAGCGTTATCCGGTTGACAAAGCAACAGGATACAAAATGGGTGATCTTCGTGGAGCTATCGTCGTAACTATCGACAAATCTGCTAAATAAGCAAAAGAAGAGCCACTCTAGGCTCTTTTGCTACTTTGCAAACTCTACTGCACGACTCTCACGAATAACATTTACTTTAATCTCACCAGGATATTGAACTCTCTCTTCTATCTCGGACGCTATCTCTTTTGCTAAAAGAACAGACTCATCATCATTGATTAGTGTTGCATTGACAATAACGCGAACCTCACGACCTGCATTAATAGCATAGGCCTGTTTTACACCTTGATGTGCCGATGCGATATCTTCTATCTCTGTTACACGTTTTAAAAAGCTCTCGAGCACTTCACGTCTAGCTCCCGGACGTGCAGCTGAGAGTGCATCAGCAGCACAGACTGCACCACATTCAACGCTCAGTATCTCTTGTTGTCCATGATGCGCATAGATAGCGTTTATAACGACTTCATCTTCGTTATAACGACGACATATCTCAGCACCAAGATCAACATGGTTCCCATCAATATCATGAGTAAGCGCTTTACCAATATCATGAAGTAAGCCTGCTCTTTTTGCCAAAGTTACATCTCCACCCATCTCAGCGGCCATAAGTCCTGCTAAATGTGCCACTTCAAGTGTATGTGCCAATGCATTTTGCCCATACGAAGCACGATAACGCAGACGACCTATAAGCTTCATAAGTTCAGGGTGCATCACGCCAATCTCAAGCTCAGCAACAATTGTCTCACCCTCTTCGAGGATTTTTGACTCAAACTCTTCTGAGACCTTTTTGTATATCTCTTCAATACGAGCCGGCTGAATACGTCCATCCTCGATGAGCAGTTGCAATGTTTTTGTCGCAATTGCACGTCTGTAGAGATTAAAACTACTCACTACTATGGCATTTGGTGTATCATCAATAATGATATCAACACCCATCAGCGTCTCAAGCGCTTTTATATTACGCCCCTCTTTACCAATGATGCGCCCTTTTAGCTCATCACTGTCAAGATGTACAAGGTTCGTAAGCCTCTCTGCTGCAAACTCTCCTGCATAACGGCTTGTTGCCTGTGCCAAGATGTAGTTTGCCCGCTTTTCAGCTTCTGCTTTTGCTTCATTTTCATAGCGTCTGACAATATGCGCTATATCCCCACGGGCTTTTTCTTCTACATTTTGCAGTAGAAGTTTTTTCGCCTCTTCCTGTGTCATTCCGGCTGAGTGTTCTATAACGTGTAGAGCCTCATCTATCTTCTTCTCATATCGTTTTTTTAGTGATGCGAGTGACTTTTCATTTCTCTCAAGATTTAGCTTTTGTGCCTCAATACTTTTACGTTCAAGTTGTAGCTTTCGCTCCTCTTCTTGAGCATAACGTTCAAATTTGTGCTCTTTACGAATCAGCTCATCTTCTCGCTGATGTAAATCGGCTTTTGCACGTGCTTTTGCAGTATCGTAAGCCTTTTTTGCTTCCAGTTCTATCTCTTTTGACTTAAGTCGTGCACGTTCAAGCAGAGTCTCTGACTCATTTTCTATTGCTTTTGCTTTTGCACGAGCCTGTTCAAGATAGATCTCAAAGTTGGCAGCTGTAATCCTTTTAGAGATGAAAAATCCCACAACACCACTGACAGTGGCAATGCCACCACCAAGTAGTATCTCATTTAACATCTAGATTTCCTTTTTATTTCTTCTATATTTACCTGCGTGAAATACTTTTTCTTG
>Ga0256843_1003836_pt1 | contig 10257 bp, 12 predicted proteins | sample AlvinellametaG_FD_191572 | JGI IMG/M metagenome (GOLD analysis project Ga0256843, IMG submission 191572) | Pompeii worm associated microbial communities from hydrothermal vent at the East Pacific Rise, Pacific Ocean - Alvinella | ecosystem: Host-associated > Annelida > Integument > Unclassified ... | reverse complement strand
CAGAGCGTGGCGCACCGCTACGACTTCATCTGGTTCGACCAGAAGAGTTTTCTGGAGATGCTCGACCGGGTCCTGAAGCGTTCGGTCGATCTGGGCGTGCGCCTGGACGTGGTGGAGACGTTCGACGAAAACGGGTCGGTCTCGCCGCTGATCGAGAAGAAAAAGAGGGTGGTGATGGAAGGCGGCGGCGCCTTCGGCGACATTGTGCGCCTGGTCCACTACATCGAGAGCTTCAACGCCCTTTTGAAAGTGACGCTTTTGCGGGTCGAGGCGGACGAGAAGGGGGGCACTCTTTTTCACCTGGAGCTTCTGAGCTACGGAGCGAAACTGTGAGAGGGGCGCTCTGGCTGGCTCTGCTGGCGGCCGCGGCCTGCGGCGCGCAGGAGATCGACGTCCGGGCGATCGCCGACAAGTTCGAGAAGGTGGGGCAGTGGCGCCTGCCGCCCGAACCCGACTACCCCGTCTACGACCCCTTCAAACGGGCCGAGCCGCTGATCAGGCAGAAAAAGCGGCCGCCGGCGAAAGCGCCGAGAGCCGCCGTGCCGAAAGTGACGGCGATTCTCGATGCCCAGGCCTTCATGGGGGGGCGTTGGGTCACGGCGGGTGACAGCGTGGCGGGCTACCGGGTCACGGCCGTGACCCGGCGGGGAGTCTATCTCAAAAAGGGAGGGCGCACACTCTTTGTCGCCCTCCCGCGCAAAAGGGGACTTTTGAAGATCAAGGATACGCAACGATGAAACGGCTGGCGATACTCTGGCTGACGGCGCTGCTCTGGCTGCATGCCGCCGACTGCCGGAACAAACTCTTCTCCTTCTCCACCGACGCCCAAAACGGCCGGGTGACGATTCTGGACATTGTCCAGAACCTGGCCGATACCTGCGAATTCAGCGTCATGTTCGCCGACAGGGAGGCCAAACGGGTGGTCCGCACCCCGCTCTCGATGGTCCACGTGCGCGACTACACGCTCGATGAGATGTTCGACTTTCTCTTCGCCGACCACAACATGTTCTACCGTTACGACCCGAGGCGGCGGATCCTGACGATCTCCTACATCGAGACCAAATCGTTTCATATCGACTACGTCAACCTGAGCGAGCTCAAGACCGAGTCGATCAAATCGATCACCGTGGGCGCCTCCAACAACAACTACAACGGCGGCTACGGCGGATACGGAGGCTACAACAACGGCGTCAATACCGGCGGCTACGGCGGCAGCGAAAACGGCGGGGACAACTCCGACTACACGACGATCAAGACCGTGACCGAGTTCAAGTTCTGGGATAACTTCAAAGAGCAGATCGACGCGATTTTGCAGCGGGACGAAGACAGCCATACCATAAAGAGCAAATCGCTCATCAACAAGGAGGCGGGGATCGTCACCGTCACCGGCACCCGGCGGCAGATCGAGCGGGTGGCCGAATATATCCGGCACGTGACGGGCAGGCTGCACAAGCAGATCATGCTCGAAGCGAGCCTCATCGAGCTGCGCTACGCCGACAAGAACACGACCGGCGTCGACTGGAGCCGCTTCGACCTGAAGCTTCGGGGGCTCGCCCGCAAGGGAGGCGCTTTCTTGCTGCCCGACGGCTACCGGCTGGGGTACCAGTTCACGATGGACGGACTGCTCGACTTTCTGCAGCACTACGGCGACGTCCACACGATCTCCAACCCCAAAGTGATGACGCTCAACAACCAGCCCGCCGTCATCAACGTGGGCGACCAGATCAACTACAAGTACCAGACCGGCGCCATCACCACCACGACCACCGGGAACCCGGTGGGCACCAACACCTACACCATCGGTTCGGTCTTCGTGGGGCTGACGCTCAACATCGTCCCCGAGGTGACCGACGACGGCTTCATCATCCTCAAGATCAATCCGGTCTTCAGCGAGCCGATCCAGCAGAACGAGGGGCTCGACTACAACAGCATGCCGGACGAAGGGAGCGACTACGCCCCGATCAATCCCGAAGATCCCAACGCCAACTCCACGGTCCGCCAGATGCCGCCCGACGTGAAGATCAAACAGCTCACCTCCATCGTCAAGGTCAAAAACGGCAACAAGGTGGTGATCGGGGGGCTCATCAGCAAACGGGTGGTCAACGCCAACACCAAAGTGCCGCTGCTGGGCGATATCCCGCTGCTGGGCCGCGCCTTTCACCACACCGGCACCGAGGTGCAGCGGGTGGAGCTGATCGTGGTGATCACGCCGCACATCGTCGACGGCACCTCCGTGCCCTCCATCGACGAGGCGCTCCAGATGGGAGGGGAGTAGTGCGCGACTTCGCCGCGGCCGCCCGACTCTTCGAGGACCGTGTCGACCGCCCCGACTATTTCGACGCGTCCGGGGCCGAGGTGGCCAAAACGACGCTGCTGCGCCTGATAAACGAGCCGGAGCGCAAGCTTCTTTTCCTGCTGGGCGATCCGGGGGTGGGCAAGACCAAGATGCTCCACACGCTGGCCGAGCACCTTCGCCAGGAACCTGAGCCGAGGCTCGTGGTCCACCTGGCGGAGCCCTTTTTCGATGCGGACGCCTTTTTGGCGAGACTGGCCAGGGAGGCGGGGATCGGGAGCGCGGAGCCGGAGAGCCTCAGGGAGCGGGTGACGGCCCGCTACCGGGAGCGTGAACACCTGATTATGATCGACGAAGCGCAGCTGCTGCAGGAGCCGACACTGGAGTTTTTGCGGATTCTCTTCGATACGAAGGCCTTTCGGATGCTGCTGTCGATGCACCGGGAAGAGGGGGAACAGATTCTCGCCAAACCCCACTTCAAGGGGCGGAGCCACCGGGTCGTGGAGATGGGCGCGCTGGCGCGGGAGGAGGTGGGGGAGTACCTTCGCAGCCGCCTGCGCCGGGAGGGCTTCGGGGAGATCGCCGAGATGATCGACGCCCGGACCGCCGGCGCGATCCACCGCCACGCCCGGGGAAACTTTCGGCAGGTGAAGCGGATGGCCCAGACACTTTTCGAACTGATGGCGGAGGCCAAATCCCGCGGGCTCCGCAAGTTCGCGCGCCCCAACCGCTGCCTGGTGCAGATGGCGGCGATCGACCTGGAGCTGCTCGATGGCTGAGCGTTTTGACGAGCTGCTGAAGCGGTGCCGCCGCCGTCGGATGAGACGGCTGGCCGTGTGGACGGTCGCGGCGCTGGCGGGGGGCGCGGTGCTTGGCGGAGGGGTGTATTACCTGCAGCGGAGCTCCGAAGCGCTCCCCGTGACCTCGGTGCTCCCCGCGCCGCGGCCCGCGCCGGCAGCCGGGAAAACGAGCCTCCCCGAAGCGCCGAAAAAGGCTCTGGCCAGCGCGCCCGTCGCGGCGCCCGCCCCCGCCGCGGGAGCCCTCGAGAAGAGAGAGCTTGTCGCCCTCAAGAAGGAGGCCGCGGGCGGGGGAAGCCTCGCCAAACGAAGCGCTCCCTCCCCGAAAACCGCGACGAAAAAAGCCTCGCCTGCAAAGAGTGCCGCCGCACCGAAAGCCGCCAAAAAGCCGAAACCGGCCCCCGCTCCCGGATCCGGGACAAAGGTCCCGCCGGCCGCTGCGGCTTCGCGACCCGTCGCCCAAGAGCCGCAGCCGGTCAAAGCGGTGGTCGAGGTGAAGGATGTGACCGACCTCTCGGCGCTCAAACGGCAGTTCGGGAAGTACCCCCGCTACGCCACGGCGCTGAAGATCGCCCGGCTCTATTACGACAAGGGCGATTTCGAGGCGGCGTCGCTGTGGGCCAAAAAGGCGAACCTGCTCGATCGCGACGACGAGGAGGCGTGGATCCTCTACGCCAGATCGGAGTACGCCCTGGGGCGCAAAGAGCGGGCGAAGCGGATTCTGGCGATTTTTCTCGACTACAAGGATTCGGCGAGGGCCCGCACCCTGCTGATGGGATGGAGCAAGGCGAAATGATACGTCAGAAAATACGACTGGGCGACCTGCTGGTCGAAAAGGGACTGATCGACGAAAAGGCGCTTCAGCGTGCGCTTCAGGAGCAGAAAGAGAGCAACTTCGCCAAAAAACTGGGGGAGATCCTCATCGACGAGGGGTACGTCACCGAGCGGCAGATCGCCGAAGTGCTGGCCGAGCAGCTCCATCTGGAGTTTGTGGACCTCTACGGCGTGGAGCTCGATTTCAACCTGTTGGGCCGTTTTCCGCTGCAGGTGCTCAAAAACGCCTGGGCCATCCCCTTCGCCGAGGATGGAGAGTACATCCACGTCGCCACCGCCGACCCGCTCAACTACGACGCCCTGGAGGTGCTCGAACGCTCCGTCGTCACCAAGCCGATGAAGCTCTACATGGCGATGAAGGGGGATATCCACCATATCTTCCAGCGCCTCGAGATCGTCCGCAGCACCAAAGCGATCGTCGAGGAGGTGAAAAAGGAGATCCGCCAGCAGGGGGGCAAGAGCGAAAGCGAAGAGAGCGCGGTGCTGAAGCTGATCCGCCTCATCATCCGCGACGCCGTCTTGCGCAACGCCAGCGACCTGCACATCGAGCCCGACGATCACGAGGCGTCGGTGCGGGCCCGGGTCGACGGGGTGCTGCACGAGACGTTCCTGTTCGACCTGGAGGTCTACACGGCGCTCGCTTCGCGGATCAAGATCCTGGGCAACCTCGACATCAGCGAACGCCGCCGCAGCCAGGACGGGCGCTTCGAGCTGACCCTCGACGGCAAGGTCTACGACTTCCGACTCTCCACCACCCCGACGCTCCACGGCGAGTCGATCGTCATGCGGATTCTCGATCAGCAGAAGGTTCTGATGAAGATGGGGGAGCTGGGGTTCGAGGACGAGAACCTGGCGATGTTCCAGGATGTCATCCGCCAGCCCTACGGGATCGTGCTGCTCACCGGCCCCACCGGAAGCGGCAAGACCACGACCCTCTACGCCGCGCTCAACGAGGTCAAGAGCATCGAAAACAAGGTCCTTACCGTCGAGGATCCGGTGGAGTACCAGCTGCCGCTCATTCAGCAGGTGCAGGTCAACGAAAAGATCGGCTTCACCTTCGCCGAGGCGCTCAAGTCGTTTTTGCGGCAGGACCCGGACATCATCATGGTGGGCGAGATCCGGGACCTGGAGACGCTCAACGCCGCGGCCCAGGCGTCGCTGACGGGGCACCTGGTCTTTTCGACGCTGCACACCAACGACGCTCCCAGCGCCGTGAGCCGGATGATCCAGATGGGGCTCGAACCCTACCTGATCGCCGACGCGCTGATCGCCATCGTCGCCCAGCGGCTGGTGCGCAAGATCTGCCCCTACTGCAAGACGCCGGTCAAACCCCACAAAGAGCTGCTCAAGAAGGTGGCGCGCTGGCTGCCGGAGAATCCCTCTTTCTACAAAGGCGCCGGCTGTCCCCAGTGCGAGATGACCGGCTACATGGGTCGGACGCTGATCGTGGAGATCCTGCGGGTCGACGAGGCGGTGGCCGAAAAGATTTCGGAGGGGGCGACGAAACTGCAGATCGCCGCCGTCGCCCGAGAAAGAGGGGTCTACCGCCCCATGATCGAAAACGGCATCGACAAGGTGATGCGCGGCGTGACCACCCTCGAAGAGATTCTCCGCGTCACGAGGAGCTAGGGTGCGCTACTTCCGCATCGACTACCGGACCGGCAGGCGGCGCGACTTCGTCGTACTCGAGGCGCCGTCGAAAATCGACGCGATCCGCGCCTTTGAGGAAAAGACCCTGGGGGTGATGCTCTCGGTGCGGGAGGTCTCCAGACCCCTCTCCCTTGTCGTCGAGAGATGGCTGGAGCGGTACCGCTCGCCGATCCGAAAGAGGCGGGTCGCCCAGGAGCCCTACATCGCCTCGCTGCGGCAGATCGCCGTGATGCTCGACGCGGGCATCCCCATCAACCAGGCGATCGAAGAGGCGATCCGCTCCACCGACGACGCGATGCTCCGGGAGATTTTGCGAAACATCCTGGGCGACGTGGAGAGCGGGGTGAGTCTCAGCGACGCGGTCAAACCCTACGAAAAGCAGCTGGGCAACCTCTCGCTCTCGATGTTCCGGCTCGGCGAACAGACCGGTACCCTCTCCGACTCCATCGCCAAACTGGCCGACATTCTCGAACAGATTCTCGAAAACCGCCGCCGGCTCGTCAAGGCGACCCGCTACCCGCTGATCACGATCGTGGCGATGATGATCGCCTTCGCGGTCGTCATCGTGATGGTGGTGCCGCAGTTTCAGGCGCTCTTCGCCGAAAGCGGGGCGGAGCTTCCCTTCCCGACGCGGCTGCTGATCTGGACCGAGCATGCCGTCACCTTCTACGGCCCCTACATCGTCGCGGGCGCGGTGGCGCTGGCGGCGGGGTTTTCGTGGCTCTACAACAGGCGGGAGGATGTGCGCCTCGCCGCCGACCGGTTCCTGCTCAGGGTCTACATCGTGGGCAAGGTGACCCGTTACGCGATGATCGGGCGCTTCGTCTACATCTTCAACGTCCTGATGCACGCGGGGATCCCGATCACCGACGCGCTGGACGCGGCGACGGGGGTGGTGGACAACCTCTACATGCGCCGACGGCTCGAGGCGGTGCGCCGGGCGATCGAGGAGGGGCGGCCGCTGGCGGCGGGATTCGAGGAGAGCGGCCTGTTCAAGAACATGGTGGTGCAGATGATAAAAGCCGGAGAGCAGGGAGGCGCGCTTTCGACGATGCTCGAAAAGGTGACCCGCTACTACCAGAACCGCTACCAGTACATCGTCGACAACGTCGCCGCGATGATCGAGCCGATCCTCATCGCCTCCATCGCCGGGTTTGTCCTGATCCTGGCGCTCGGCATCTTCCTGCCGATGTGGAGCATGGCCGAAGCGATGGGGATGTAAAAGAAAGGAAGAGGCATGGGGAGTGAATACGGAACCGTCGCCGTGGCGGTCGTCAGTACGCTGATACTCGCCTTCGGGCTCTGGGTGATCCGCAAGATCACGCAGATGTAGAGGATTATTCGCCCTGTTCGACCAGGGTGAAGGTTCCGGCGGCGCTGTCGTAGACCCAGTAGTCGTCGGCGTCGGGTTTGCCCTTGATCTGGCGGTGGACGCCCTCGTTGGAGGCGGGCCCTTTGTAGTGGCCGTCGGCGGTGCGGATCCAGTGGACGCTTTTGCCGTTTTTCAGGATTTTGTCCAAAGGAGCGGTATCGGAGCTTCCCAGCACGATCGGGTAGCCGCTGGAGGCGTTGAATTCGTCGCTGTCGGTCGGGTCGATGTCGGCGCCGCAGACGAAGGAGCCTTCGTTGACGATCCATTCGCCGTGGCAGGCGTCGATCGCGGTCTGCACCGAAGCGGCGGTGGAGAGTTCGGAGGTGATTTTGGCGTTGTCGCGCATCCCGACGAACCGGGGAAGAGCGACGGCGCCCAGCACCCCGATGATGAGGATCACGAAGATCAGCTCGATCAGGGTGAAGGCGCGCATCCCGGGTTACTGCAGGGTGATGTTGACGTCGTAGTTGCCGTCGAAGGTGCCGCTGCCGCCGACGAGCCGCTTGAGCTTCTGATACTTCAGGTTCTGCGTGTTGTTCTCCACGGTGATGGTGGTCTGCAGCACCGGCGGATTGACGGAATTGTCGATCTTGATGGAGGCGTTGAGGTCGCCGTTGGGACCGACGTAGCTCCAGGTCTGGGGCGTCGTGGTGCTGAGCGTCCAGTTGGGCGAGCCCTTGATCTCGAAAATCTCGCCGATTTCGGCCTGCGTTCCGTTGAGATCCTCGAGGTTTAGGTAGGCCGGGGGCACGGAGGAGATGGCATCCTGCACCACCTTGAAGACGTTGGTCACTTCGGCGTTCTCTTTCATGCCCTTGTATTTGGGCAGCGCGACACCCGCGAGGATGCCGATGATGATGATCACGAAGATCAGTTCGATGAGCGTAAATCCTTTTCGCATCGTGTACTCCTGTGTGGTTTCTCATCAACCAAATCGACCCCGACGGCGAAGTGTTAAGAGCTTTTTCGGAAAAAAACGAAGAAGCGGGGTTTCGGGAATTTGCAATTTTGGCGCCGTTGGGGTATAATTTCACCCCTCCCCCTATGTAGCAGCGGTCTCGTACTATGACGAGCCGCTGTTGTATACGACGCCAAATCTATACATCGAAGGAACAACACAATGAAAAAAGGTATCCATCCGGAATACGTCGAGTGCCACGTCAGCTGCGCGTGCGGAAACAGCTTTACCGTGCTCTCCAACAAGCCCGAAATGCGTATCGACATCTGCAACGCCTGCCACCCCTTCTTCACGGGATCCGAAAAGATCGTCGACGCCACCGGCCGCGTCGAGAAGTTCAAGAACAAATACAAACTGGGCAAATAACCTCCCTTTTTGCTTACCCTTCTTCCCACCCCCATCGGCAACATCGAAGACATTTCGATCCGGGCCCTGCGGGTACTGGAAGAGGCCGACGCGCTGCTCTGCGAAGACACGCGCGTCGCGAAAAAACTCCTCCGTCTCCTTTCCGAACGCCACGGCCTGAACCACCGTATCGACACCTTCCTTTCGCTGCACAGCCATAACGAAAAAGAGCTGCTCGAACGCCTCGATGTCGCCTTTTTCGATCGAAACGTCGTCTATATGAGCGACGCGGGGATGCCCTGCATCAGCGACCCGGGGGCGATGCTGGTGCGCTGGTGCCAGGAGCGCGGCGTCGACTACACGGTGCTGCCGGGGCCGTCGGCGTTTGCCACCGCCTACGCCGCCAGCGGTTTTCTTTCGCCGCGGTTTCTCTTTTTCGGTTTTCTCTCCCACAAGGGCAAAGCGAGAGAGCAGGAGCTGCGCGAGGCGCTTGCGCAGCGCTACCCCGTGGTGCTCTACGAAGCGCCCCACCGCCTCGAAAAACTCCTGGCGGAGCTCGAACGCCACGCCCCCGACCGGGAGATTTTCGCCGCCAAGGAGATCACCAAGCGGCACGAACGTTTTTTCCGCGGCACGGCGTCCGGGCTGAAACAGGCGATCACCGGCAGCCTGCTCAAAGGGGAGTGGGTCGTGGTGATCGCGGCGGCCGAAAACGCGGGCGCAGGGAGCGCCGTCGGCGCGGAAGAGATCGCGGCGCTGGACCTGCCTCCCCGGCAGAAAGCGAAGCTTCTGGCCAGGGCCACGGGGCGCAGCGTCGCCGAGTGCTACGACGAGCTTCTGGGAAAGAAATAATCTTTTTCACCGCTTCACGGCGGCCGTTTACAAACGCCTAATCCCCATTCAATATAACTTTGGATAAAATCGATGCCATGATAGTCTACGGCAAGCAGATCTGCAGATTTTTGATGACGCGCCATCCCGAGCTGATCGACAAAATCCTTCTGGCCAAAGAGATCGGCAGGAAAGAGTTCGCCGAAGTGCGGGCGCTGGGGAAGCCGGTCGAACGGCTCGACGCGAAAAAAGCCCAGGCGCTGGCGCGCGGCGGCAACCACCAGGGGTGGCTCTGCGACGTCAAGCCCTACCGGTACGCCGACATCGCCGAACTGAAAAAGCGCGATTTCCTGGTGGTACTGGCGGGCGTGACCGACGTGGGCAACATCGGGGCGATCGTCCGGACCGCCTACGCCCTGGGGGCCGACGGCCTCGTCGCCGCCGGGGTGAAACAGCTGCAGAGCGAAGGGGTCGTCCGCGCCAGCGCCGGGGCGATGTTCGACCTGCCGGTGGCCGTCGCTCCCCATCTGCTCGACCTGCTCAACGAGCTCAAACAGAGCGGCTTCGTCCTCTACGGCGCCGACACGGAAGGGACGCCGATCGAAGAGGCCTCGATCGCTCCCCGCCGGGTGCTGGTGCTCGGCAGCGAGGGGGAGGGCATCCCCCGCCGGGCCAGAGAGAAGCTCGACGAGAGCGTGACGATCCGCATGGCCCGGCCTTTCGACTCGCTCAACGTGAGCGCCGCCGCCGCGATACTAATCTACAGGATGCGAGATGTTTGAAACCCTTTTGGAAAAGTACACGATCGAAGTCGTCGCCAACCGGACGAAAATCTCCAAACGCAACCTCGAAAAGCTTCGGGAGGGCGATTTCAGCGGGTTCACCCGTCCCCAGGCGATCGGATTCGTCCGGATTCTCGAACGGGAGTTCGGCGAGGATTTCAGCGACCTTCGCGACGAGATCGACGCGGCGATGAGCGGGAGCGGCAGCCCGATCCAGGAGCCGATCTTCGTCCGGGAAAGCGGTGCCGCGCCGAAACGCTCCAAAGGGTGGCTGGTGGCGGCGGTCGTGATCGTGGCGCTGCTGCTGGGTTTTTACCTCTTCCGCCAGGATTTTTCCGCCCCGGCCCACGAGGAGAGCCTCACGCCCGCCGCCGCGAGCGCCCCGGCTGAAACGC
>Ga0256843_1003835_pt1 | contig 10258 bp, 4 predicted proteins | sample AlvinellametaG_FD_191572 | JGI IMG/M metagenome (GOLD analysis project Ga0256843, IMG submission 191572) | Pompeii worm associated microbial communities from hydrothermal vent at the East Pacific Rise, Pacific Ocean - Alvinella | ecosystem: Host-associated > Annelida > Integument > Unclassified ... | reverse complement strand
CCCGGGTGTGAAGCTGATGCGCCTCGAAGACCACAGCGGCGGACGGATCGTCCTCTACGTCGACGCCGCCGACCGTGCCGCCCTCGACGATGCAAATATCACGGTGGAGAACAGTTCAGGCTGGAAGGTCGAAAAAGCCGCCGCGACGACGGACGATACCTATCTTTCTTATTATCGGGTGGAGCTGGTCAAAAAAGGAAAGGTCCCTTACGGGAAGGTCGTGACAGTGAAGATTGCACCCGCCGGATCTGCGACCGCAACGCACCGGCTGAAGTAAAAGGAACCGGCGCACGGACAACACGCGCCGGCGGCACTGCTTACGGTGCAGTGACGGCAACGTCGATACTGCCCTTGATTTCGGCCAGCTGCGCGCTGATGACGGCATTGCCTTCGCCCAGTGCTTTGAACTCACCGGTGGCGGTCCGCACCCGTGCGACCTCCGCGTCGCTGCTGAACCACGCGACGTTGTTGTTGATATCTTCCCACCGGACGGCACCGCCTTTGTACTCGAACTTCCCGCAGGCCATGACGTACTTGCCGCCGTCACCGACTTCGGCCGTCAGCCTGGTACCGTAATCGGCATCGTTCTGCGTACAGCCCCAGCCCAGGTCTTTCGTGTTCTTCAGACCGATGGCCGTCAGTGTTTTTTCCGTCGTATCTTCTTTGACATCGACAAAAAACGACGTTTTGTATTCACCGCGATAGCTGACGGAAATTTCGATGCCGCTGCCGACACCCCGTCCGAAGACGAAGGAGCCTCTGATCGTGTTGACATAGGCTCTGACCTGATCCGTCGACCACCAGTTGATTCCTCTTTCGGTATTGATATAGGCTTTCGAACCGTCGGAATAGACCAGCCATGCCGTCGGATAGTAGGCACCCTCCGACACCGGATCGTAATTCACGTCGTCGACGATCGGAATTTCGACCGTCTTGCCGGTAATGACCGGACAGTCGCCGTTTTCACAGTAGCTTTCCTGAATCTCGATATGGTCGGCGACTTTTTCCGTAAACGCGACCGTTTTCCGCGCCCTCACATCTGCATGCAGCGCCTCGACCGTCGCCGAAACGGTTTCGTTCGCCGTGGCATAGACATGCTTTTCGCCTTTGACCTGTTCGACGGTGACTTTCGGATCGTCCGACGTCCATTTGACGGTGTCGCTGACGTTGAGCGTCGTACCGTCGTTGTATTTCGCCCAGGCTTCCAGACGGATGTCCAGACCGGCGGGCACCGCGGCATTTTCGGGATCGCTGAAAATCAGCAGCTGCGTCATCGTTTTTTCGACGACGGTTCCCGTAATCGTATCGTTCGCCTCGCCGAATTCACCCTTGTAACGGGCGCTGACACTGGCCGCACCGGGCTTGAGCGCGGTAATCAGACCGTTTTCGACCGAGACCGTTCCCTCGGGGCCCGTCGTCCAGGTCACTTTGTCGGTCACGTCCCGGTTTCTGACACCGTTGTTGAAATCGGCCAGTGCTCTGACCCTGACCGTCTCGCCCACGACGAACTCGTCGCCGGGATGGTCGTCCCCGACGATATGCAGAGCCGTAAGCTGCGCCACCTGAACCGTCATGTCGAGAGCACCGGTGACACTGCCGAACGTCGCCGTCACGACGGCCTGCCCGGCCGCCATTCCCCTGGCGGTGCTGCCGTCGAGAGCGACGATACCGTCGTCACTGCTGCTCCAGACGACATCCTGTGTCAGATCGTATGTCATCTGATCGCTGTAAATCCCCCTGGCACTCATCTGTGTCGTCACGCCGACGATGAGCGATGTCGTCCCGGCATTGACAACGATGCGCTCGAGCCGTGCACTTGCCACGTTCAGAACCGTCGTCGCGTTGACCTCTTCGTATGAGACCGTGATCGTCACCGTGCCGGGAGCGACCGTCACCGCTTTGCCGGCCGCCGCTCCCGTACCCATCGTGACGATATTTTCATCGGACGAGCTCCAGACGGCAACGGCCGTTATATCTTTCACTTCACCGTTGTCGTAAACCGCTTCGGCTGTATACGAAACAGATACTCCCACCGGGACCGCCGGAACCGAAGTCCCTTCCTGCAGGACCCTGACTTCCGTCAGTACCGGCCCCGAATCGCTGTCGCTGCTCCCGCAGCCGCTTGCCGTCAACGCCAGTATCCCGAACAGGAAAACGGACAATATCTTGATCAATTTACTTTTCATCGATCGACTCCTTTGATTTTGAATTGTCAGAAGACAGATTCTTGTGAGTTCAGTTTAATGAAAAAAAACGAGGAACGCTGTCGGAAAAGTGCGAATTTTCACATTCCACCTTTTTTCAGAACCCTCTGTTCAACGTCTCGGAAGGGCTTTTGCCGAAGACCTTTTTATACTCGGCCGCGAAATGTCCCAGATGAAGAAACCCGTATTTCAGCGCCACATCCGACACTTTGACAGACCCGTCCGCCACAGCCAGTTCTTTACGGATGGCATCGAGCCGCAGCATCCTCAGATATTTTTTCGGGCTCATGCCGTACCGCTCTTTGAACGCACCGTACAGCTGCCGTTTTCCGATCCCGAGTCTCTGCGCTATCTCCGGGATCGTCACGGTGTTCTCAAGATTTTCTTCCAGGGCCTCACGGACCTGTTCGATCCCGAACCGCTTGCGTTCCCGGGAAACCTTGACCGTGTCGATACATTCCAAAAGCTCCCGAAGCATCACTTTTTCTATCACGTCATATGGCACCCCTTCTTTCTGCAACCGTCCCTCGTGCAGCTGAAAGATCCACGACTCCACCTTCGCCGCAAAACGGTTTTGACAGGTTTGCTTCAATCGCAGCCTTCGGCTCCGGGATGCCTGTTTCAGTGCCGTCTCCCCGAACAGCTCTACGAACATCTCTTTGAAAAAATCGGCTTCGACCGCTATCGTATAGACATCGTCCCCTTCCCGCATGATGAAATCGACCTCATCCCCCTCCCGGGAAAAAACGACTTCCGCCCCGGCCACTTCCCGGTTGTGATACACCGCATGGACCTTTCGACGCTGATGGACCAGCAGCACACTGTCTGCGGGGAAATCTCCCCGCACCAGCACACCGTTGGAGTAACCGACCCGGCCCAGCTGGACCCGCGGCGTCTGGGTTCCGCTGACACTGATGAACAGCGGACCGTGCTCCAGCCGTACCCGGTGCAGGGTCCAGTCGAATCCGCCGGTCCCCAGCACTTCAAGTTCCGTCGGCGGCAGCCACAACCGGTTTTGCGGCTCAAAAATCTTTTTTGGCTCCATACTCCTGCCTCCATTCCATATGACGGTCAGAAAGTAACAAAAGGAAATGTGAAAAAGGTGGGAATGTTTTTGCTCAGCGGCGAAAGCCGCAAACCGCTATGCCTGCCAGAGCAGCAGGAGTCTGTCGACCGAGATGTCGCTTTTGCGCGGTTTGAGCAGGCGCGTCTGCACCGGATGGTTCGCGGGCGAGTATTTTTCACGGAGCGCTTCGCGTTTTTGCGCGTACTCCTCTTCGAGAAGGACCATGCGCTTTTCGAGTGCTTCCATCTGCGCCTCGACCGCCGCCACGTCGGCACGCTCGTCGAAGGCCCGCTTGCCCTTGCGGAGCGTGCGCGACGCGCTGGTGCGCACCCGGCTGCTGCCGCTGAACAGATCGAACAGCGCCATGCCGAAGCCCAGCAGCGAATCGGTCGCGGCGTCGCTGACGTCGGCCTTCTCCTTTTCGAGCTTCGCCTCCAGCCGCCGGTAGCGGTCGCGGAGCGTGCGCTCCTTTTTGGCGTAGCGCTCCTCCAGCTGCGCCGCTTTCTCGTCGAAACGGCGGTCGAGTTCCGCCCGGATGCGCGCGCCGAAGGCTTCGCGCGTCTGCGCCGCTGCCGCGTCGAGTCCGAGCGACGGGCAGCGCAGCAGTTCCAGCGTCTTCACGGCGTAGATATGGTTTTTGAGCGCCTTTTCAAGCGCCGAGGGAGTGCGCAGTTTCGTCAGCCATCCCGGCAGCGGCGAGAAACCGCCGGCCTCTTTGGCGCTTTTTTGCAGCGGCGGCACGGCGTCGAGCGTTTCGGCCGCTTCCCACTCCAGCGCTTCGCTGCCGTCGATGTCGAGAAAGAGCGTCAGCGTCTGCGGCAGGTCGATGCCTCTGGCGGCGTTGAAAAACCGGTAGGAGACTTCCGCCAACAGCGCCGGACTGAAGTGCGCCGGCCGTGACGGCGGGCTCGTGTCGAGGAAGGCTTCTTCGATGCCGAGCGCGAGCGGCGGTTTGACGGCGGTCTGCGCCTCCGGCTTCCGGCGGGCCTTCACGGGTTGCGCCGGCATTTCGGTCGGCGGCTCCGCTTTTTTCAGCCGGCGGATATCCTCTTTCGACAGGGGCCCTTTAAGATAAGAGAGCACCCATCGGGTCGAAAAGAGGACGGGACGGTCCTCCTTGGCGCTGCGCAGCACGAAGGTCCTTCCCGGCAGGTTGGCGATCATTTCGTCGAGCTCCTTTTTCTGCGCCGCGTCGCCGCCGATGCCCTGCAGTACCTTGTCCCGGTCGCGTTCGGTCTGCAGCCGTCCGATGAACCACGTCCCGATGTTCGACAGTGCCCGGTAGTCCAGGTCGGCGGGATTCTGCGTCGAAAGCACCACCCCGACGCCGAAGGCGCGCGCCTGTTTGAGCAGCAGCATCATCGACGCTTTCGCCGGGGTATTTTTCGACGGCGGGAAGTAGCCGAAAACCTCGTCCATATAGAGCAGCGCCCGCAGGCGCGAACTGCCCGACTGCGTGCGCATCCACTCCACGAGACGGCCGAGCAGCATCGTCACGAAGAACATCCGCTGCTCGTCGTTCAGATGCGCAAGATAGAAAATCGCCGTGCGCGCTTTGCCTTCCGGAGTGTAGAGCATCCGGCCCACGTCGAGCGGCTCGCCCCGCGTCCAGGCGGCGAAGGTGGGGCTGGCCACGATCCCGTTGAGCTTCATCGCCAGCTTCAGCCGCTCCTTCTGCGGATAGATCGTCTCCAGATCGAGCAGTCCCAGCCGCGAAAACGGCGGCTGGACGATGGCGCCGATCAGTCCCGCCATGTCGAGGTCGTTCCCCTGCAGCCAGGCGTGGCGCAGCAGGTTCGCCAGCAGCAGGTAGGCCGGATCCGTTCCGTCGTCGGCGTCGTCTTCGCCGATGAGCGACAACAGGCCGGTGACCGAAGCGTGCAGCAGCGCGGCGAAGGTGTCGGCGTCGTCGAGGATCTCCGGCGGCGGCGCGGCGAAACTGCCCAGCACGTTCACGCCGACCCCCGCCGAAGAGCCCGGCGTGTAGATCGTGATCTCCGCCTTGTCCGCGAAGCGCGCCAGCCGGTCGAGTCCCTGACCGCTGCGTTCGAGGCCGTTTTTCCACAGCGCCGCTTTCTCGCGCGCGAGTTCGAGGGTCGAAATGCCCCGGCTTTCGGCCTCGCCCGCGTCCATCCACGGTTCCATGGCTTCGGGGTCGAGCCCTTTGAACGCCAGCGCGAGGTTGCCCATGTCGCCTTTGGGGTCGATGACCAGCAGAGGGATATCGTCGAGCACGGCCTCTTCGAGGATACCGATGCCCAGTCCGGTCTTGCCGCTGCCGGTCATGCCGAGGATGGCGGCGTGGGTGGTGAAACGGGCGTTTTTGTACAGCAGCGGCGTCTCGCCGTCGCCCTCTTTCTGCGTTCCGAGATAAAAAAGATCGAGCGACTCGTAATCGCGCAGCATCGGACACTCCTTGCCGTTGGATTGGGGTCATTATAAAAAAACGGCACTTAGAAGCGCCCATTATGCTAAAATGAAACCTGCATAATCACGGCAAAGGCCAGACGATGTTCGGAAAAATCACGATCCGCACCAATATCCTGACCAACATCCTGCTCGTCGTCATGATCGTCTCGGCCGGTCTGCTGGGGGTCCAGTACTATTTCGCGAAACGGATGGCCTACGAAGCGACGGTCAAAGCGTTCCACCAGCTCTCCGACAAAGTCGCCGCCGACGTCCAGGCCAGGGACCGGCTCGCGAGAGAAACACTCTATCTGATGGAACGCTATCGCGGCATCACCCTGCCGCCTACCCATAACCGTCAGGCGGAACTCGCCCGGCTTCTGGCGACCCCCATGCACAAGAACAACCGGATTTACGCCGTCTACATGGGCTACGGAAACGGCGATCTTTTCGAGGTCGTCAATCTCGACAGCGATGCGGACCTGCGGCCGTACTACCGCGTTCCCGCATCCGGGCGATGGATGGTCATCAAAGTCCTGGGGCACGGCGGAAAACGGGTACGCCACTTCGACTTTTTCGACCGGAATTTCCGCTGGCTCGGGCACCGGGAGGAAGCTTCGGACTACGCCGTCACCCGGCGGCCCTGGTATACCATCGCCCTGCACACCGACGAAGTCGTCCGGGGCGAGCCCTATCTGTTCTACAACCTGAAAAAACCGGGGATCACCTTTTCCAAACGCCTCGACGACGGCTCCACCGTCCTCGCCCTCGACTTCACGCTCACAACCCTCGATACGCTTTTTCAGCAGCTGAAATTCTCCCCTTCCGGCGAAATCGTCATGTTCGGAAACGACGGGAGGGTTTTCGCGGCATCCGACACGGGGAAAAAATATGTCGACGCCCCCCTGGCGGCAGCCGGCAACAACGGAAAAGTCTTCCGCTACATGCGTGACGGCCGGACCCGGCTGGCAATGACGGTACCGCTTCGCGGCGACGGAGATACCGCGACGAAGCTCGGTTTCAGCGTCGACGAAAGCGAAATGATGAAGCCCTATCTCGATATCCTCTATATCGAACTCGCCGCCGCCATGCTCATCCTGCTGTTGACGCTTCCCCTGGTGCGTTTCACCACCGGCCGTATCGTCCGGCCCATCTACGCCCTGATGGACGAAAACGAAAAGATCAAGCAGCGCCGTTTCGACGACATACGGGAAATCGAAACCAACATCATCGAACTCGAACGCCTCAGCAAGTCCCTCGTTTCGATGGCCGGCAGCATCCGCGACTATCAGGCGTCGCAAAAAAGACTGCTCGACGGATTTATCCGCCTCATCGCCGACGCCATCGACGCCAAATCCCCCTATACCGGCGGCCACTGCAAGCGCGTCCCCGTCATTGCCGAAATGCTGGCGGAGCGGGCGACCGAATCGCGGGAAGGGCCCTTCGCCGGTTTCGCCCTCGAAGGAGAGGACGCCTGGAAAGAGTTCGAGCGCGGGGCGTGGCTGCACGACTGCGGCAAGATCACCACCCCCGAATACGTCGTGGACAAGGCGACGAAGCTTGAAACCATCTACAACCGCATCCACGAGATCCGCACCCGTTTCGAAGTGATCTGGCGCGACATCGAGATCCGGTATTACGAACGGCGGCTGGCGGGAGAGGACCCCGAGGCGCTTGCCGCGTGGAAGGCCGGGGAACACCGCGCGCTGCTGGAGGATTTCGCCTTCGTCGCACAGGCGAACCTTGGCGGCGAATACATGGACGACGAACACAAGGCACGCATCCGCAGGATCGCTTCGCGCACCTGGATCCGTCACTTCGACGACCGCGCCGGCCTTTCCGAAACCGAACTGCGGCGCTGCGACGGCGTGCCCGAACGCCCCGCACCCGCTTTCGAACGCCTGCTCGACGACAAACCCGAACACCGCATCGCCCGCACCGGCTTCGACGAAACAGCGTACCGCGAACAGGGATTCAAAACCCCGGTCCCCGAACTGCTCTACAACTACGGCGAGGTCTACAACCTCTGCGTCGAACGCGGCACGCTCACGCCCGAAGAGCGTTTCAAGATCGAAGAACACGTCATCATGACCATCCGGATGCTCGAACGCCTGCCCTTCCCCGAGAACATGAAACGCATCCCCGAGTACGCCGGCACCCACCACGAGACCCTCGACGGCACGGGCTATCCCCGGCAGCTGACGGAAAAAGAGCTTTCCGTCCCCGCACGCATCATGGCGATCGCCGACATCTTCGAGGCGCTGACCGCCTCCGACCGCCCCTACAAAAAGGGCAAAACGCTCTCCGAAGCGCTGAAAATCATGTCGTTCATGGTCCAAGACCGCCACCTCGACGCGGACCTTTTCGCCCTCTTCCTGCGCTCGGGAACCTATCTGGAATACGCACGACGCTACCTGAAACCCGAACAGATCGACGAGGTGGATATTGAAGCGTTACTGAATGAACAGCACGGAGCAAAAGAAGCCACGCAAGACTCGAACAAGCCATCCTGTGAGGACAAATGTCAGAGGTTATGAGTAAAGCTTTTTACAACCTGATTTATACGGACAGGGCTTTCAAGCCGAACTAACATCGTCAAACAGCTGTTATACATTACGGCTTCTGTCGGCAATCAGGTCACGATAGAGACCTCTATCTTCAGCATCCAAAACAGCGGCACTCTCCTCTGCACTGTTCAACCATGAGACTTGCAAATCAAAAGACGGATGATTCGTATGCAGTTTCTTGCCTCTCCTACCGTATTTTCTTCGTTCATTGATCAGAACAAAAAGCTGTTTGTATTGTGCAGCTGAAAACTTCATCGATGCCCTCTCTTGCCAGTATTGTACAGTAGTTTTCAGCAGTGAATCGCTTACGGCAACACCTCGACCTGCCGCGTCTCCTTGAAATACCCGCCCAGACGGCTGTCGTACATCGTTTCGATATAGAGCGCGGGCATCGTGCAGCTGCCGGCGTGGGTGACGGTCAGCGGCAGGTGGAAGCGGACCGGCTTTTTCGCGTCGAGGCCGGTAAAGACAAGTGCCCGGTCGTCGCGGTACTCCACATGGTCGGGCCGGTAGTTCTCCGTTTTGTAGCGGGAAGTGTCGACCGGATAGAGCCTCGGGTTCATCAGTTCGAAACAGGAAGGAATGCGCGCGTCGATGACGACGTTTTTCAGGTTTTCGGCCGCTTCGGCGGTCACTTCCATCACCAGTCTGTCCCCCACGCGGAAACGCTCGAAACTGTCGACCTCCCATCCGTCCCGGTAGAAGATCCGTTGGACCTTCAGGGCGTCGGGCGCACTGCCGGCGGGGGCGTTGACGGGCAGCGCCGTCGGGACGCCCAGGTCGACCGAGTAGTAGACCGGTGACCCGGTGTTGAACAGACGGATATCCGCGTTCGCCATTTCGATCCGTTTCGCTTCGCCCGCATGCAGGACGTAGCGCTTTTTGCCGGCCGTCAGCGTGATCTCGCCTGCCCCGGCAGTCCAGTCCAGGTCGCCGTAACAGGCATGCAGGGCCCGCAGGGCGAAGGCCGTGTCCTGGGTCGAATAGAGCTGCCCGCCGTGCACCGCCCGTTCGACGATACCGAGCAGTTTCCGTGCAAAAACATCGGGCTTCCCGCCGGCGATATCGCGCAGGTAGACCTCCAGCGCAAAAGAGATGTCCCTGATGTCGGAGTAGAAATCGTCCGAGTAGCGGCGCGGCCTGACGCAGGCCCCCGAATCGAGGCAGGCCTCCGCCTTCGCAAGCAGGTCGGCGAAAGCCTCCCGCATCCCGTGGCGTTTCATGACGGCGGCGAGCACGATGAACGAACCGAGCGTTTTGCCGTAGCGTCCGTTGTCGTAAAGGCGGTCGGCGAGGTTGATATCGTCGTGTTCGCTCAGATAGAGCCAGGGAGAAGCATCGTGGGAGAGATACCACCTTCTGTCCGCTTCGAGGGCGGCGTCGAGCGCGTATTTCGGGACGTCGTATCCCAGTCGACGCGCCTGCGCCAGTACCGAGGCGGCATAGGTCGAAGCGTAATGATTGACATACGGGCCGCCCGGCCAGTAGGTGAAGAACCCCTCGCCGTTCTGCATCGAGAGCAGCCGGGCGATGCCGGCCTCGATCTTCTGCCGCCGCATCCGTCCGGTGCTGTTGTCATCGGGGAAGAGATCGGCGTACAGCAGCACCATCAGTTTCGACGCGGTCTGTTCCGCACAGCCGTAAGGGTAGCCAGAGAGCCGTTTCACCGCCGCCGCGAGCGCGGTGTAGGGCGAGCCGGAGATCACGATGTCGGCGACGGTACCCCCGGGGAGCGGACCGGTCAGGTTGAAATCGACACGCACCGTTTCGGCGGCAAGCAGGCCGCTGCGGGAGAGGTAGCGCGTGTCGGTCGCGGGAAGCACGTACAGTTTCGTCGACGATACGAAGGCATTCCCTTTCGGGTCGCGGGCCTCCAGCCGGAGCGTGGTGGGGCCGTTCCCGACGGCGGCAAGGGAAAAGTTGATCCGGCGGCTGTCGTGCGCGGCGACCGTCACCCTCTTTTCCGGCAGCGTCAGCCGAAGCCCGGAAGAGGTTTCGGCCCGAAGCGTCAGGGT
>Ga0256843_1003834_pt1 | contig 10260 bp, 7 predicted proteins | sample AlvinellametaG_FD_191572 | JGI IMG/M metagenome (GOLD analysis project Ga0256843, IMG submission 191572) | Pompeii worm associated microbial communities from hydrothermal vent at the East Pacific Rise, Pacific Ocean - Alvinella | ecosystem: Host-associated > Annelida > Integument > Unclassified ... | reverse complement strand
AGAAAGGTCAATGGTACGCACTTAGGACTTTTAAAAAGTTAAAAGATAGGAATAGGGATCTGAGGCTTGTCATTTTAGGCGATGGTGAGTTACGAGATAGATTAATTGAGTTGTCAAAAGATTTAGGTTTAAAAACTTATTCTGTTTGGTCAAATGACACTTTTGAAGATGATTTAGATGTCTATTTCCTGGGATTTAAAAAAAATCCATTTAAGTATATGGCAGCATCAAAATTGTTTATGATGACATCTTTATGGGAAGGCTTTGGTAATACGATAGTTGAAGCAATGGCCTCAGGGGTACCTGTAGTCTCTACGAATTGTCCCTCTGGCCCTAGTGAGATAATTCATCCTTCTCTTCAAATCAATAGAGAGATAACTGAGGTAGACTATGGTGGCTATGGAGTATTAATGCCTGTGTTTGATAATAGGTTTGTTGATGCAGATGCGTCTTTAGATCAGAACGAACTCTTATGGAGTCAGACACTTACCTCTTTGTTGAATGATAAGAAGGCATTACTTTCATATAGAAGATCTGGTCGCATACAGGTGGAAAGGTTTCAGCTGGGACCTATTATACATGAGTGGAGAATATTGATTGAGAACAGTCTGGATGGAAAGATAAGGACATGAAGTGATAGTGTATTGGCTGATGTTCTTACTGCCAGCTGGCTTGGCTGTTTATGCTGGAAAAAGACAGAAATCAAATGCTATGTTGTTCTTCTCTATAGGATTGATCTATGCTGTCCTTATCGGGTTCCGATATCAGGTAGGAGGTGATTGGGGAAGCTATCTGCGTCATTATAATCTTGTAGTAGGAATTGGTTTCAATGAAGCTATGCATAACGCTAAAGATCCTGCACATCAGCTTTTGAATTGGTTTATGGCTAAGTGGGATTTAGGTGTATATGGTATCAATATGATCTATGGGCTTGTCTTTATGATAGGTTTAGTTAAGTTTAGTCGAGATCAACTCTATCCGTGGATTGCGATGTCAGTGGCTATTCCTTATATGGTCATTGTGGTTTCAATGGGATATTCCCGTCAAGGTATGGCATTGGGTATTTTTATGTGGGCTATCGTGTATCTTCGTAAAGAGAACCTGAAGATGTATGTTCTCCTTATATTGATAGCGGCTCTTTTTCATAAGACAGCGATCATTCTTCTTCCTTTGGGGATGCTTTTGTATGAGAAAGGGATATTCTTGCGCCTTTTGATGATCGTTCCCCTTGTCTACGGGGCATGGGACCTTTTGCTGGCAGATGCACAGTCAAATTTGATCCATCAATACATTGATCGTGATATGCAATCATCTGGTGCAAAAATCCGTGTTTTTATGAACTTAGTCCCTAGTTTATTACTGTTGTTATATCGAAAAGAGTGGAAAAAGCATTTTGATGACTATATGTTCTGGTTTTGGATAGCAATAGGTTCTATTATTACTATGGGGTTAGTCAGTGTTGCTTCGACAATGGTAGATAGAATAGCATTGTATTTTATACCTATACAACTTGTTGTGTATTCACGTCTACCTTATTTGGCAAGAAAACAGGTATCACCTATAATTACGAAGATGATGATAATATTTGGTTATGCCGCAGTACTTTTTGTCTGGTTGAACTATGGGACCTATTCTATATGGTGGTTACCATATCAAAATATATTTTTTGTTGATTGATGAGAAGTAGTCGTTTGAAGGAAAAACTGTGTGTGGAATAGTAGGTTTTTTAAAAGAAAGAAAAGACAATGAGACAGTAGACAGGATGTTAAGAGTGCAAGATCATCGTGGTCCTGATGATCGGGGTATATCTGTCAAACAGGCAGGTGAACAGTATGTCCATTTTGGGCATAATCGTCTTTCTATTCAAGACCTCTCTCTGCATGGCCATCAGCCTTTTGTATCTGATTGCGGAGATTATGTATTGGCTTTTAACGGTGAAGTCTATAACTTCAAAGCCATTCGTATCGAACTGGAAAAACTGGGATATGCATTTGTCTCTGAGTCAGATACTGAAGTGGTCCTGTATGCTTATAAGGCGTGGGGTATGGCATGTTTGGAGAAGTTCATAGGGATGTTCGCTTTTTCGATCTTGGATATAAAGAAGAAAAGGGTCATCCTTGTACGAGACAGAGCTGGTGTGAAACCACTTTATTATTATGATGATGGAGAAGACTTTATGTTCTCTTCAGAACTGAAGTCTTTTCAGAAGCATCCATCGTTCAAAAAAGAGCTTAACAAAGAGTCTCTTCCTTACTATTTCCAGTTTGGTTATATTCCTGCACCCCATACTGTCTTTAAAAACACTTACAAATTAAGACCAGGACATTACCTGGAGTATGATCTGCAAGAGAAGAGCAGTGCGATCATAAAATATTGGGATGTCGATGCCTCGTATGAACGTGAGAAACTTGATATGGATGAGTCAGAGATCTTAAATGCGTTAGATGCACTTCTTGTAGATGCTACAGAACTTCGTATGGTCTCAGATGTGCCTGTCGGTCTCTTCTTAAGTGGTGGATATGACTCATCTTTGGTGACTGCCTTGCTCTCTAGAAACAGGGATCGAAAGCTCCATACCTTCTCTATAGGTTTTGATGAGAAACAGTATGATGAAGCTGAGCATGCAAAGATCATCGCCCAACATCTTGGGACGGAGCATACAGAGTACTATGTCTCTCAAAAAGAGATGCTTGAAAAGGTCGAGAGCCTGCCGTTTTATTATGATGAACCCTTTGGTGACAGTTCTGCTATACCGATGATGATGGTCTCTGAACTGGCAAAGAAAGATGTGAAGGTCGCCCTCTCCGGTGACGGTGGAGATGAGACGTTCTGTGGTTACAGCAAATACTTCTACCTGCAAAAGTTTTCAAGTCTTTTCTCCAGCAGATTTAAAAAAAGTATGCTGCAGACAGCATTGCGGACAGTGAATGCGAAAAGTGTCGAGAGCATAAACAGTATGTTACCACGCGGTATGAGACAGACTAATATCACTGACAAGTATAGCAAGTTTAAAAGAGCAGTCGAGGCAGACAGTTTTGAAGAGATGTTCTTGAATGCATCTTCATATGTAGACAGTAGAGAAGTCACACGTCTGTTGAAGGTACGACCAGACAGTGAACTGTTCAAAGACTTTAGGATGTATGGCGGCAGTACTCTGCTTGACGAGATGATGCGCGTAGATTATAAGACATTCATGGTCGATGATGTGTTGACCAAGGTCGACCGTGCGACGATGAGTGTCGGTCTCGAAGGTCGAGAGCCACTGTTAGACCATCGTATCATCGAGTTCATGGCAAGAGTCCCTGTATCGCTAAAATACAAGCAGCAGCAAAGCAAATACCTCTCTAGACAGATACTTTACAAGTATGTCCCACAGTCCATAGTCGATAAACCTAAAGCAGGGTTCCAAGTGCCGTTAAAAGAGTGGTTACAGAAGGACCTGAAGCATTTGGTAGAACGCTATCTTGATCCGTCAAAGATAGACGATGAGATATTTGATATCGCTGAGGTAGAGCGGATCAGGCAAGAAGTCCTTATTGGAGATGTTGAGAACATCAGTAAGGTATGGTTCATAATGATGTATGAGATGTGGAAAGAGAGATGGTTCTGATCGATGGATGGTTTTCAGTGAAGCAGTTGTTACACCATCTTAAACGAGGAAGGCTAGCCGTGATCGGACAGCCTCTCTTCTGGAGTATGGTCATACTCGAACTGCTATATGAACGTCTTATGGACAGTATATTGAAAAGACCATATGAGTCAGACTTAGTCAACAGTGAGCTGACAGCTATCATCAAGACATTTGAACGACCAAAAGAGTTGAGACGTCTTGTTAAAAGCATAAGACGGTTTTATCCAACAATGAAGATAATCGTTGTCGATGACAGTCGTGAGCCGACTCACTTAGAAGGGGTAGAGACGATAGCACTTCCTTATGACAGTGGCGTCTCGGCCGGACGTAACAGAGGGCTCAAAGCTGTCAAGACAAAATATACCTTGCTTTTAGATGATGACTATCTCTTTTATCGTCATACAGAGTTGAACAGACCGTTACAGATGATGGAGAGGTGTCAGGAGATAGACATCATGGGTGGAGAGCGTGTCGATCTGCCTCTGTACCGTAAGGTCGATTACATAAAAGCTGAGCTGTTCCCGGTAGATAGGGAGCCTTTAAAGCCTTTGGGCAGTAGTGTCTGTAGATTGCCAGTATATGACAAAGTGGCAAATTTCTATATAGCAAGAACAGAACGTCTGCGCCTGGTCGCTTGGGACGACACACTCAAACGACTGGACCATTCTGACTTCTTCTCTCGGGCAAAAGGTCTGCTTTTGACAGTATTTAACAGAGAGTTTAAGGTACTTCATGCACAAACACCATATAATAAGCACTATATGCAAAAACGCTTTGCGATCAAAGACGATCATCAGCGATTACGAGAAAAGTATTTAAACAGATAATGAGATAGATTATAAAACACAGTAATTCAAAGACCATCACCATCATCATCAACACCTCATGGAACATCTATAACTTTCGTGTAGGACTTTTAAAGGCATTACAGCAAGAGGGCTATAAGATCGTTACGATCGCTCCGAAAGATACTTTTTCTCACAAGCTAGAAGAGCTTGGGTTTGAGTATCATGAGATCAAGATGAACAATAAGGGTACGGACCCTTTTGAAGATATAAAACTCACCTTGGACTTTTATAGGCTCTTTCAGAAGATAAAGCCTGTGGTCTCTTTACACTATACGATCAAGCCAAATATATATGGGACTTTGGCAGCGAAGATGGCCGGTGTGCCTGTCATAAACAATGTCTCAGGTCTTGGAACGGTCTTTCTGGACAACGGTATCTCATCTAAGATCGCAAGGATGCTCTACCGTTTTAGCTTTCTATTCTCAGAGAAGGTCTTTTTTCAGAACAAGCATGACCGGATCCTTTTCTTAAAGAAGCATCTTGTCAATGCCGACAAGACTGACTGCCTCCCTGGTTCTGGTATCGACACGAACAAGTATATCCCTATAAAGCATGCGATCGACAAGAAGAAGGTACAGTTCTTGTTTGTTGCCAGACTGCTGAAAGACAAGGGTCTTTTTGAGTATGTCGATGCTGCGAGGACATTAAAGAAGCGTTATCCTGAAGTGGAGTTCGCCATCCTTGGTCCTTTTTATCCGGGGAACCCGACCGCAGTCTCTGAAGAGGCTGTCGCACGTTGGGAGAGGGAGGGGACCATACGTTATCTGGGAGAGACGGACAATGTCGAATCCTTTATTGCTAAGTCAGACTGTGTAGTATTGCCATCTTATCGTGAAGGACTCTCCCGTGTCTTGCTGGAAGCATCGATCATGGCCCGTCCCATCATCACGACAGATGTCCCCGGCTGTAAAGAGTTGGTCGATGAGGGGTTTAACGGATATCTCTGTAAGGTGAAAGATCCATGTGATCTGGCAGAGAAGATGGAGACGATGTTGCTTTTAGAAGATATCGATCGTGTCAATATGGGTCTGCATGGACGTCAGAAGATCATTCATGAGTTTGATGAGAAGATCGTCATCGACAAGTACAAAGAGGCTATTGCTTCTGTTATAGTAAAAGAATAAAGAGCAAGAGCGCTCCTCCATGAATCACCCAAATAGTTTACACTATCTTTTAAGCTCGAAAATTTTTCATGACCAGCCTGTAGGGTCTTATGATCGGATAGAGGAAGGCCAGTCGTTTGGGAAGTTGTATGAACTTAAAGTCGTCGAACTTTGGTGAGAAGAGTGCTTTGTAAAGAAAACTCAGGCGATCACTTGCTCTCTCTCTCATCTGCCAGAGTATGAAAAAGGTACGCCATGTATCGCTCTTGTCTTGATCCGTATAGTGGAGTCTGATGACCTTTCTGACAAGGAGGATGATCATAGGGTCTTTATCTATCTCTTGATGCACAGACAGCGGCAGCTCTAGTTGAAAAAAACGTTGTGCGAGTGCGAGTGAGAGCAGCAGCATCCGTTTGACGCCGAGTGCTTCTGCTTTGGCAGACAGTCGTCTCCAATTTATGTCATGCTGACTTCGTATTACTCTGTCGATATCACTGATCCACTCCAGCCGTTCGAACATATGTTTTGAACCGTGGATGGCAAGGTAGATAAGGTGGTCGTCAAAAGCAAGCGTAGGTATCGATCGGTGATTGATGCTCACACTGCCGTGTTGCTTCCAAAGTGTCGTACTCTTCCAGTCGATTGCATAGTTTGCAGAGAGAAGCTCCCAGTGTATCTCTATGCGTATGGGACCTTTATGGAGGCCGATGACATTAACACAACTGTAAAATGTATCGAGGCTCTCTTTTGACAGTTCTATCTCGAGGTCATAGCCGTGTTCTCTCATAAGGGTGATCACTTTTGTCAAAGACTCCTTTTCGATCAGGATATCAAGATCACCATATTGGCGAAGGGAGATATCTCCATAAGCGAATTGACTGAGTACAGGACCCTTGAATGCCAAGGCTCTGATTTTGTGGGTGTCAAAAAGTGCCATGATCCTTAAAAGTTCAGCACTCATGGCGATATTGTACTGGAGGAGATGAAAGGCCTTTGCCTTCAAATCCCTTTTTCTCCCTGTCTCTATGGCCGTGATCTTTGGGCTCTGGAGGGTCTGGACAAGAACCGCATAGAGCGCATGTCTCTGTGCCAATTGTGATAAATGTGCTAGCTCATCATCTGATAGAGTGAGAAGCAGTCTGTTGAGCACAGTATGATCGACATCTTGTCTGGTAGCTGCTATCATGGTTTGGTAGAGAGGCGATAATTCACTTACAGGTGGCTTCATAAGGTGATTATAGCAGAGTGGGCATGATATCACAAAGCTCGTTGCATCAGGGCCTCAGAAGGGTTTAACTTCACTCTAAACTTCAGACAATATAATGTTAGCTATTTAAAACCATAGAGTAGTAGGCCCAATGCATAAAATTTTACTGATAACGATCTTCATTTTCTCTGTCGTGTTTAGCGGCTGTAGTATGAAAGAGTACACCTTGTTCCAAGATGAGAACCGTTCTGAAAAGCCAACAGATGTCAATGAGAGCGTCTATCATGAGGAGATGGTCTTCGAGAACAAGATCCAGCCTAATGATCGTGTGGGTATTATGGTCTACAACCAGTCAGGTGCCGGTCCGGGGCAGCTGACCTCGATGATAAGCTCTCGTGGTTCACAGCAGAGTGGTTCAGGAGATCAAGAGACTCAGGGCCTTTTGGTGACACAGGAGGGGACAGTGCGTCTTCCGTTGATCGGTAGTGTCAAGATCCAGGGACTTACAGAAGATGAAGCGGCAAAATATCTGATGGAACAGTACGGTAAGTACCTTCGTAACCCATATGTCACGGTAGAGATCATGAACCAGCGCATCTTTATCTTAGGTGAGGTCCATCATCCAGGTGTCGTCCCGGTCACTAACGGTACGATGAACCTTATCGAGGCGATCGCCCGTTCGGGAGACCTGACAGACTTCGCTGAGCGCCGTGGTGTCTTGGTCTTACGTGGTGACTTGCGTCATCCGCATGTCCGTATGATCGACCTGACACAGATGTCGACGATAGAGATCTCGAGTCTCTATCTGAAGCCAAATGACATCGTATATGTCCAGCCGCGTGCCTCTAAAGGACGTAAGATCGCCTTTGATGAGATCTCACCTCCATTCCAGTTGATCACATCGATTCTGGCGCCATTTGTCAACATCACCTATCTATATAAAGCATGGGGCTATTAATATGAATGAAACATCTATCAACCCGCAGAACAACATCGATGAAGATGAGATCGACCTCAAAGAGGTCTTCAGTACACTCAACCGTTATAAGTACTCCATCGTCGCTTTTGCGATCGCCTTTACTATAGGTGCGACGGTCTTCGCTTATTTCAAGGACAATGTCTATGAAGCTTCGACGACGATAGAGCTGGAGCAGAAAGGACGCGGTATGGCCGGTGATGATGTGATGTCACTAGCTCTTGGCGGCAGTGGGGCCAACATAGATAACGAACAGTACATCATCAAGTCACGTTTTCTTTCAGAGAAGGTCCTTGACGGTCTTGATATCGGTACACGTTATTACACTAAGCATAACTTCCGTACAGTTGAACTTTACCAGTCCTCTCCGTTTGTAGTCGTGACGAAGGAGCTTGATAAGCGTCTTAATGGTACGAAGTTCACGATGAAGATCATCGACAGTGAACGTTTTGTTCTCAGTATGACCCCTCAGGTGGGGCTCAAGGAGAAGCTGCTGCGCAGTTTTGGTTTTATAGAGGCACCGGCAGATGTTCCGGGTGCTTATGAGCAGGAACACCGTTTTGGAGAAGAGATCGTCACAGAATGGTTCACCCTTCAGGTCAATAGGGTCTTTGACCTTGTAGAGAACGAGTATTCGTTTACCATCACACCAAACAAACAGATGGCAGGTTTCCTACAGTCGGGTCTTTCGACCTCCCTGGTCTCTAAGATGGGTTCTATTGTCCGGATCACCTATCAGGACAATGTCGCACTGCGTGCAGAACAGGTACTCAATACCTTGACACAGCGTTATCTGCAGCAGGAGCTTGAGGAGAAGACCCTTGAGGCTGATCAGACACTTAAGTTCATTGATGCGCAGATAGAAGAGATCAACAAAGATGTAGAACAGTCACAGAGCAAGCTGGAGAAGTTCCGTTCCAAGAACACCATCGTAGATGCCGGTTCACAGGCGATGATGACCGCGCAGAACATGGCAGACTATGAGAGCAAGCTGCAGGCACTGGAGATCGAGTCCAATGTCTTGAAGAACGTTCAGGGCTATGTCAATTCAGGTAAGGACCTCTCGGGTATCAGTCTGGGTTCAGCCGCCTACACAGACCCTGCCTTGGCACAGATGATCCAGAAACTCCAGGAGAGCATCATGGCGCGTAAGTCACTGCTGGTAGAGTTTACGGAACTGCATCCTGATGTCATCAAGCTGACAGAAGCGATCAACTCGATCAAGTCGACGATAAAGTTCACATTGAAGAATGATATCAGCATCATCGAGCAACGTAAACAGACACTGCGTCACTATATCAGAAAGTATAAGCGTTCACTCGAAGCACTTCCTGAGAATGAGCGTAAGCTGGCGAATCTGACACGTAATACACTGGTTAATGAGAAGGTCTATAACTTCTTGTTAGAGAAGCGTGCTGAGACTGCTATCTTACGTTCATCGACTGTCTCTAAGACACGGGTGATAGACAGAGCTGTCGTTCCGGACCTTCCGATTAAGCCTAAGCGTCTGCTGATCATTCTGGTGGGTATGATCCTGGGCTTTATTGTCGGTATCGCTCTGGCTTTCTTGCGGGCTTTCTTGGATGACACGCTTAAGACAGCTGAAGATATTGATAAGATCACGAATATCCCGCTTTACGGGGCTGTCCCACAACGTAAAGACAAGACCACCCGTTCTCAGTTCGAAGAGGCGATGCGTGTCTTGCGTACGAACCTGCAGTTTGTCGGTGGTGGGAAAAAGTCCAAAGTGGTTGCTCTCACATCGTCTATCTCCGGTGAAGGTAAGACCACAGTGGCTGTGGCACTTGCAAAGATCATTGCGGCAACGGGTAAGAGAGTGGTTATATTGGACCTGGACATGCGCCGTTCTCGTATGCATGAGGAGTTCACTATCAGCAATAAGATCGGTGTCAGTTCGATCCTCTCTGGACACAACACTCTTGAAGAGGCGATACAGAGTGGAGTAGAGGAGAACCTAGATGTCATCACTGCCGGTCCAAAGCCGCCAAACCCATCTGAGCTTTTGGTCACTTCCGGATTTGATGAGATGATCGAGACGTTGAGTGAACACTATGAGTATATCATTCTTGATACACCGCCTATCGGCTTGGTGACAGATGCGATGATCTTGTTGAAGATGTCAGATGTCGGGCTGATCGTAGCACGTGCGAACTACTCGAAAAAATCGTTCCTAAAGAACATCGAACGCTTTGCGCGTGAGCATGAGCTTCATAACCTGGGCTTTATCTTGAATGGTCTGGAGTCTAGTAAGAAGCAGGGTTATGGTTATGGCTACGGATATGGATATGGTAGCGGAAAAGGCTACTACGACTAAAAGTTTCAGCTGCAGCGCGATTTGCAGCGGGACTCACCTCTCAACGTACCGATGTACGTCTTCGGGTTCACACCCACTACAACTCACACTACATCTGAAACTTTTACGGACATCAGGGGTTTTTGCGATGAGCTTCGCCATCGTGGGATTTCTAATAAGG
>Ga0256843_1003833_pt1 | contig 10260 bp, 16 predicted proteins | sample AlvinellametaG_FD_191572 | JGI IMG/M metagenome (GOLD analysis project Ga0256843, IMG submission 191572) | Pompeii worm associated microbial communities from hydrothermal vent at the East Pacific Rise, Pacific Ocean - Alvinella | ecosystem: Host-associated > Annelida > Integument > Unclassified ... | reverse complement strand
TTTCACTCCAACCATCATCATTTTCAAACCATGCTCTATCTTGTCCATAGGTTGAGCCAATAAATATAGGTTTAATTCCTCTTTTATTTAATTCTTCTTTTATAGCTTTTGCTATAACTAAATGACCACCAGTCCCACCACCTGTAATTGCTATCATCTATTTTAATCCTCTAATTTTGCTTTTTTTGATATCATTAAAACCATACCAATAGCTATACTAAAAGCCACAATACTACTTCCTCCATAACTAACAAAAGGAATAGGTAATCCTTTTAAAGGAAAAAAGCCAATAATTCCCATAATATTTAATACAGTTTCAATACCTATTAATGTAGCTACTCCTACGGTAAATAATTTAAATACACTATCATTATGTGTTTTAACTTCTATTCTATTTGCAATTTTTAAAATTCTAAATATAAGTGCTGTTATAAGTAACATAACTATACTTACACCTAATAATCCTGTCTCTTCTGCAATTCCTGCTAATACAAAATCAGTATGAACATCACTTAAAAAACCCATTTTAATCTCACCATTACCAATTCCTACACCAAATAATCCCCCATTATGAATAGCATTAATACTTTGACGAATCTGATATGAAATATCTGTAGTTGTAATATTCAAATTAAAAAAATCTTGAACATTTTGAGGTAATAGTAAATATAAATTATATAAACTACTTTTAAATCTTTCTAATCTATATGTTTTTTGAGTAATACCTACAATAAAAACAACCAATCCGAACAAAATCAAAATACCAAATGTCCTAGGAGATACTTTAGTAAAAAACAACATAACCATAAATAAAAGCATAATAAGTAATGTTTCACCTAAATCACTTTGAAACACAACTATATATATAGCTGTAAATCCTAGTACTGCACCATATGGAATTAATGCTTTAAATTCTTCCATAGGATTTTGAAAAGGATTTTTTATAAGTTTTCTAGAAAAACTCCAAGCAAAAAAATATATAATACCTATCTTAAAAAATTCAACCGGTGCAAAACTAATTCCAAATATTCTTATCCATCTTCTAGCACCTTTAATAGTAGGACAAAAAGGACTTAATATAGGTGTAGGCATCAAAATAATAACAATAGCTCCTACAATAAGCAACGTCCATCCTATCTTTGATATACATCTATCAGGATTACATTGACTTAATCCATACATTATAAAAAAACCTATCAAAGAAAAAGTCAAAAACCTACCAAAAAAATGAAATTCACTCCATCCATATCTTGTTTCTAAATATATAGGAAGAGAATATGAAAAAACAAGTCCTATCCCCATAAGAATAGATACAATAATATATATATACTTATCAGCTGCCACTATTGTCCTTTTGGTGTAAATGTTTTTAATTTTTCAGTTAACATTGCTGCTTTTGTAGGATCCATTTTAGACAAAATCTTACTTAATACTTTTGGGGATAATTTTGAAAGAATATCAAGTGAAGTATTTGTATCCATATCTTGTAATATTTTAGCAGCATTCCCTGCTCTCATTTTTGCATAACTTTGCACTAATTTTGATGTAGTTGCTTTTTTTATATCTGCCAAAATTTGTTGATATTTTTTTACTAATTCTTCATTTTGTTTTTTTATTTGCTCTATTTTGGCTAAAGTAGCATTTACTTCTTTTAGTTTAGCATTTACTTTTGCTTCTTTTTTCTTTAATATATTCATACTAGCATCTTTAAGTGCAATAAAAGCTTGCTTTTGCTCTTCTATTTGCTCAACTTTTGCTTCAAGTTCTGCTCTTCTTTGATCAAAAATTTGATAACAATTTACTAAATTTGCTTCTTTTACATCATTTGCGAATAGTAAAAATGGTATTAATAATAAAATTATTTTCATTTTCATCCTTTATATAACATCAAAGCAATTTCATCCATCTCTTTTGCTTCTTTTTGTTTGATTTTTTTTAAATATTTTTTTATCTCTTCTGCTTGAAGATATTTCATTTTTTCATATTCTAAATTAAGTTCTTTTAATTGTTCAGTTAAAATATTTTTTTGATTTTCTAAAAAACTTATATATTCTTTTTTTTCTTTTAATTGATTAAATAAAGCTTGTTGCATCATTTTAAATTGTGTAATAAGAGAAAAATTACCCTCTTTTGGATATTCAAACTCATCTATTTCATTTTGAATTTTTTGTATTTCTTCATAAACTTTTGTTATTTGATTATTTATTTTTGTTATTTCTCTTTCTTTTTCATCAACTTTTAATTTTTTTAACTTTACTAAACTGTCAAATTTAGTTTTAAATTTTGCCATAATTTATCACCACCAAGCACTAATCTCACTATTTATACTTGGTTTTGTTTTAAACATATTATATACATATCTAGCAAACATATCAGTTTCTACATTTACCCTTTGATGAACTTTGTAATATTTAAATAAAGTATTTTCAAATGTATGTGGAATAATTGTAAGTCTAAATCTATCTTCCCATACGTCATTTACTGTAAGGCTCACACCATCTATAGCTATACTTCCTTTATTGATTACAAATTTAATATATTCTGTAGGTATTTTAATCACCACATCATAAGAATTTTTATTGTTTTTTATCTCTAAGATTTCACCTATACAGTCCACATGTCCTTGAACTAAATGTCCATCTATCCTATCACTAAGTCTCATAGCTGGTTCTATATGAACTAAATTTTTATAATTTTCTATAGCTACTTTTGATTGAGTTTCAGGAGAAAGTTCAACACTAAATCCATCATTATATATTTTAGTAGCTGTAAGACAAACACCATTTACAGCTATACTATCTCCAATATTTGGAATATATTTTGATTTTAACGTAAGAGTATTATTTGTAAAATTTTTTACTTTAGCAATCTCTCTGATTAATCCATTAAACATCTATTCTCCTATTTCATTTTGAATACACATACCATCACTATCACAAATATATTTCACAAATTTTTGATTTTGATATTTACAATTATTATAATTTTTAGTTTGTGTATTACAAAAACAATCACTTATAGCACAACCTGAAAATAAAAAAATAAAAATTAATAATATATATCTCAAAAGAATTCCTTAATTAATTTATACATCTCTTGTGAAGAAGTAATAGAATTTACTTTTGTTCTAAATTCACTAGCTCCTTGATATCCTTTTGAATATGTATGCAGATGTTTTCTAAATAATACTACTCCATATTCTCCATACCATTCTATCATCGCCTTAAAGTGTTCTATTATAACATCTTTTTTTTCTTCTTTTCTAATACTTCTTTGCAATTTAATTTCTTTAAAAATCCATGGATGACCAATAGCACCTCTTCCTATCATTACACCATCAACATTTGTATATTCCATAACCCACTTAGCTTTTTCATAACTCGTAATATCACCATTTGCAAGTACTGGTATTTTAAGAGCAGATTTTATTTTTTTAATCTCTTCATAATTAGTTTCTCCACCATACATTTGTCTTACAGTTCTACCATGAACAGTCAAAATCTCAGCTCCACTATCTTCTATTAATTTTGCTCTATCAACTCCATTTATTTCATCAAAACCTATTCTCATTTTTACAGAAAAAAACTTTTTATTATGATTTTTTGCAATAGTTGAAATTATTTCACTTAAATTATCCGGTTCATTTAAAAGATTACCACCATAACCACTTTTTATAGCTTTTTTTACAGGACATCCTACATTAAGATCTATACCATCAATAAAATCATATTCATTCAAAACTTCAATAGCTGCTTTAGCTACTTCTGCATTATTAGCTGCTATTTGGACAGAATAAGGAATTTCATTTTCATTTTTTTGAATCATTTTAAGTGTTTTTTCATTTTTATATTTTAATGCATTAGCATTAATCATTTCACTAATAGTCCAATCAGCATCATATTTTTTAACAACTTTTCTAAAAGGTAAATCAGTATAGCCAGCAAGAGGAGCAAGAGCTATGATAGGAAAATTAAAGTTTAGCATTTAGATACTCTTTTATATCTATCTTTTCTCCATGTTCTCTAAGTAATAGATAATATTCAAAAATTTTAATTTCATTCTCTTTTGCAAGTTCAAGTGCTTTTTCTATCATTTCATATTCTATTAGAAGATAAATATAAGGAACAATTTTTGATTCAAATAATTCTAATAAATGTTCTGGAATTTCTGTTGTTTTATAAAGTACTTGAGCTATTTCAATATATTCTTCATTTTTAAGATTTGATTTTTCAATAAGTTCTTTTAATCTATCAGAATCTAAATTATTTAAAATAGTTTCTTTTGTTATAGGATAATTATTTGCTAAGATTTCTCTAACTTCAGCTTTTTTAGATAATAATTTTAAAGCTTTATCCTTTAAAGATGGGATATTTAATGCTTCTTTTGCTGCTTCTAAATCTTCTTTATTTATTTTATTTTCAAGATTTTTTAAATACCATGGATTATCTTTTGAAAATTTATATTTCTTTAAATCCACAACTTCACCCTGCTGTAATTTTAATAAATCATTAACAAAATCAAACTTTTCACTCTCTTTAAATATAATTTTATCACCTTCTACCATCTCTACTAATTCTTCTAATTCTACTAACTCTTTTATAGGTAATAATTTATTTCTATAAAGAATTTTGTTTTCTACATTTTTTAAAATATTGATTTTATCTTTTTTAATATTTCTATCGAATTTGAAAGTTTTAAATTTTTCTATACTAAAATAAATTATAGAAATAAGATAAAAAATAGTTAAAAACAACATAGTCCACACAGCATTTAATAATGTTATTTGAATTCCTAACATATCAAAAGTTGTAGTGGAATTTGTATTTATATAAGTGAATAATCCAGCAAGTGCTATAAGTAAAACAGAGATGATAGTATATTTTTTCATATTATATCCTTTATAAGATTTAATCAAGGATAGTTAAAGATACTATCCTTTGTTAAATTTTATCCAGTTTTTGATTCTTTTTCTACAATTTCTCTACAATCAATACAATATTTTGCAAATGGTTTGATTGCCAATCTTTCTGGATTGATAGGTTCTTCACACATTTTGCAAATACCATACTCACCACTTTTTATCATTTGTAAAGCTTGCTCTATCTCTTTTTGTTCTGTTTGTAATTTTTGATAGATTAAATAATTGTTTTCACTATTACTACTACAACTTGCAAAATCTGCTTCTTCTTTTATATCACAAGAACTAACATCTTTAAATTCATTTTTTAAATCATTTAAAATTTTAGTAATTTCTTCTTTTCTTTTAAGTAACATCTCCTCATACAACTTCATTTGCTGCATACAATTCCCTTTATTTATGATATGGATGATTATTATTTATGGCAAGTCCTCTAAAAACTTGCTCAAAAAGCATAATTTTTGCTATTTTATGGCTTAAAGTTAATTTTGTTAGTGATATCGTAACATCACATTTTTTCTTAAATTCTTCTTCAAGACCATAAGCCCCACCTATAAAAAAATTGATAGTTTGCTTATCTTTTAATAAATTAGCAAATTCAAAACTATCAATTATTTTACCCTCTGGACTAAGCGCGATATTATACCCATTTGTCATAAATTTTTCAAACTCTTTTGTATAAGTTGCTGGATTATTATTTTTTGCGATATTTTTATTAAATATAGTTATATTTCTCACATTAGCAAATTGACGAGATTGTTTGATAAAATCATCAATTATAGACTTATAATCTTCTTTTTTTTCTATAGAATAAATATTTATATTCATCTACTCTACCTCTAAAATACCACTGCCGATAACTTTATATTTTGTAGGAATATCATCATCTAATTTAACACCACCTATAATAGCAACATCTTTGTTTGAAAGTTTTGCTATTTCAAGTAAATTTTTTCCACCAATACTTGTTACATCTTTTGTAGTAGTTGGTCTATAAGCACCTAAACCAATATAATCTATATCCATTTTATTTGCTTGTAAAACTTCTTTTTCATTATGAGTAGAAAGACCTAAAATTTTATTTCCTATTTTTTGTCTAATATTTTCAATACTTCCATATTTTTCTAAATCTTCTTGCCCTATATGAAGTCCATCTGCATATTCTATAAGTTCTATATAATCATTAATTATTAAAGTTTTATCCCAAAGTCGTCTAATTTCAATAAGTCTTTGTTTGATATCATTTAAATCTGAATTTTTATCACGATATTGAAGAATAGATGCATCTACTTTTTTTGCTTTAGAAATAAAGTCTTGAATAGAAATATTGTTTTTAGATAAAAGATCAAAATCTAAAAGGGCATATATCATAAATTACATGCCTCTTTTGATTTTTGTCCTGTTAGAATTAATAAATCAGCAATAGTTTTTTTAAGTTCACTTCTTTTAGCAATCATATCAATCAAACCATGTTCAAGTAAAAACTCTGCTCTTTGAAAACCTTCTGGTAGTTCTTCACCAATAGTTTGTTTAATTACTCTAGCTCCTGCAAATCCGATCATTGCACCAGGCTCAGCTATAATAAAATCACCTAAAAATGCAAAACTAGCACTAACTCCTCCCATAGTTGGATCAGTTAATACAGAAATATAAGGAAGATTCGCATCAGAAAGACTAGCTAATGCTACTGAAGTTTTCGCCATTTGCATAAGTGAAAAAGTAGATTCTTGCATTCTAGCACCACCACTAGCACTTACAATTACTAATCCACATTTTTTATTTAATGCTCTATTTACAGCTCTTACAATCTTTTCACCTTCAACTGAACTTAAACTTCCACCCATAAAACCAAAATCAAATACTACAAGTTCTGTTAATACACCACCAATCTCACATTCACCAGAAATCACTGAAGATTTTCTACCTCTTTTTTTATATCCCTCTTCTATTCTTTTTTGATAAGATTTTTTATCTACAAAATGTAAAGGATCAACTGGTTCAAGATTAGCATCAAATTCTTTAAATGTATTTTTATCAGCTAATAATTCTATTCTTTCTTCAGCACTCATTCTAAAATGATATCCACATTTCGGACAAGTATTATTTTCTTTTGCCACTTCTTTATAAAAACTTAGTGCCCCACAACTAGGACATTTAATCCAATGACTAGGCGCTTCACTTGCTTTTGGTTGTGGTCTTTTTGTTGTTAATTTATCCAAGAAGTCTTTCCATCCCATCTTAAAATCCTTTATATTTTATTACTAAAAAACTATTCCACTTAAATATTTAAAATCTTTTTTATTTTTTGATATTAAAAGTGTATCATTTTTAATTTTAATATGCAATTCATTATTAAAATAAATACCAGCAACAATATCAAAATCCCTAATCTCCCCTTTAAATATTACAGCTTTACATCTATGAGCTAGTGCAATACTAAGAGCTAATGCCCCAGGTGAACGATATTTAATATTTTTTTGTGCTAATTTCTGGCATAAATCGACATTTGCATATGCTTTTTCAAATAAAATCATCTCATTTAAAGAATTTGTATATTTTTTATTATAAAAAAGGTTATTTTCAATTTTTTGTTTTTTATCTTTATAAAAATAATCTCCAGTAGCTAAATTAACAATAAATGCTTTTGTTACTTGCCCTTTTTTATTTTTTAAAGCTACACTACTTCCATAATATGGAAATCCATTTGATATATTAAAACTACCATCAATAGGGTCAATAATAAATGTTTTTTTTAAATCATTATCTACAAATCCTATCTCTTCAGAAAAAATATTTCCATATTTTTTAAATGATTGTATAAAAATCTCTTCAGCAATCAAATCAATTTTCATACTCATATCACCACCAAAACCTTTATTTACTTTATCAAATAAAGTAGTATCATTTTGGTGAATAACTTTGATAATTTTGAAACTAGCTTTTTTACAAATATCTAAAAATTTCATTTAAGTAAAGAATCCCTATTTTTTATTTCTTTCATATTCTGATCATAAAAACTCGGAGTTCCTCTAGCACCTAATTCTTGTACTGCTTTTGCTGCTTTTGCTAGTTCTTGTTTTACTTTTTCTTTTTGTGCTTGTGTAGGTTTAAAATTTTTCCAAGCATCACTACCTTGTAATGTTTCATGGAATCTTTTTACTTCTTCAGCTTTTGTAGGAGCACTTAAAATATACTCAATCATAGCCATAGAATGTTTGTGAAATGGAAGTGGTAAGAAAATTACATGTATTCTATATTTTTTAGCAAAATCACTGTTTTTTGCTTTTTTTTCGAATTCTTTACAAAATGGACATTCTGGGTCTGTCACAACATATACATCTTTTGTTCCTTTACCAAAACTAAATAACACACCATCTTTTACAACTTGTTTATTCCCTTTAAAAGGTTTTGCTGGATAATTTGGAACAATAGGTCTACTAGTTTGATTATCAATTACATTTCCTAAAATTGTATATTTTTTATCTTTAGTTACAAAAAAATTTAATTCCCCTTTTGAACTATTTAAAGTAATGATATAAAAATCTTTTTTTTCATCACCTTTTAATGTAGCACCATTAGCGATTAATTGTTTAATTTGATTGTAAGTTGGAGTATTTTTAATAACATTTAATGCTTCTTTTTGATTTAGAATATGCTCACCAGCAAATAAACTAACTGCTAAACTTAAACTAAGTAATATTTTTTTCATTCTAATTCCTTTATAATTTTTTCTACTATTTCTTTTGGATTATTTGCTTTATATATAGGTCTTCCTACCACTATAAAATCAACTTTTGCTTTTTTAGCAAACTCTATATCTGCTACTCTTTTTTGATCACCAGCATCTTCACCAAAAGGACGAATACCAGGTGTTAAAGTAATAAACTTATCATTTGTTACATTTTTAATATCAATACTTTCAAATGCACTACAAACTACTCCATCAAGCCCATTTTCATAACTAATCTTAGCAAATTCCTCAGCTTTTTGAGCAATTGGTTTTTCATATATTTCTTCAAATGTTTCTTCATCAAAACTTGTAAGGACTGTTACAGCTAAAACTAAAGGACGATTATCAAACTTATCTAATCTATCCATTACAGTTTTCATAGCTATTTTTCCAGCACTAGCATGGATATTAAACATATCAACACCCATTTTTGCTATCTCTTCTGCAGCATCAGCCATTGTATTTGGAATATCATAAAGTTTTAAATCCAAAAATATTTTAAAACCTAACTTTTTAAGTTCATCTATAAAAGGTTTCCCATCTCTTATATAACTTCTAAAACCTACTTTTAACCAAATATTATTACTAATACCTGAAATTGATTTAGCTAACTCTAAATTTTCATCACTTGAAGGTAAATCTAATGCAATGCATAACTTCAATTTTTATCCTTTGCTATTCTATCAAGCACCCCATTAATAAATCTTGTAGAATTTTCACTACTCATAAGTTTAGCTATTTCTACACTCTCATTAATAGCTACTTGATATGGTAAATCTGTAAAAAGAATCTCATAAACTCCTAATCTTAAGATAGCTTTATCTACATTATCTAATCTATCAAATTCCCAATCTTTACTTAAATGATTTTTTATTGCATCATCTATCTCTTCTAAATGTTCTAAAACACCTCTAAATAAATTTAAAGCAAATTCTGCTTTTTGCCCTTTTATTTTTCTTTCTTCTAAATACTCTTTTGCTTGATTACTCATATCATTACCCAAATCTAGAGCATATAACATTTGAACTACTGCTGTTCTTGCTTGTGTTCTTGTTGCCATTTGTAGCCTTTAAATATTTTTATAAAGATTAATCATCTCAATTAATCCTGTCATTGCTTCAAAACCTTTGTTTCCTGCTTTTGTTCCAGCTCTCTCAATAGCTTGTTCAATCGTATCAGTTGTAAGTATTCCAAATGTTACAGGAGTTGAATGTTTCATTGTAGCATTTGCTATACCTTTAGTTGCTTCAGCACTTACATAATCAAAATGTGGAGTAGCACCTCTAATTACAGCACCTACTGTACAAATTCCATCATATTTTTTACTTTGTAATACTCTTTCAAGTACAAATGGAACTTCAAATGCACCTGGGACTAAGATTAAATCTAAATTATTTTCATCTCCTCCATGTCTTAAAAATGCATCTTTTGCACCTTCTACTAATCTATCAGTAATTAAATGATTAAATCTTGCAGAAATAATTGCAATTTTTGAATCTTTATCTAGATTTAAGTTACCTTCAATAATATTCATATTTATATCCTTAAAAATTTTTTAAAATTATATCAAATTTAATATTTAAACAACTTGTCTAATTCTATCAATATCTAC
>Ga0256843_1003832_pt1 | contig 10261 bp, 9 predicted proteins | sample AlvinellametaG_FD_191572 | JGI IMG/M metagenome (GOLD analysis project Ga0256843, IMG submission 191572) | Pompeii worm associated microbial communities from hydrothermal vent at the East Pacific Rise, Pacific Ocean - Alvinella | ecosystem: Host-associated > Annelida > Integument > Unclassified ... | reverse complement strand
CTTTTGGAAAAGTAATAGGTAAAAAGTAAGAAGTAAAAGGTAAGTGAATTTAGGTTTGAGGTATAAGTTTTCTGCTTTCATGAGAATAACAAACTATCCTAAATTTTTAACTTTTATCTTCTCTTAGCATAGAACTCTCTTCTAAACTCTTCAAACCTTTTTTCTAAAATTGCCTCTCTTGCATCTTTCATTAGAGTTAGGTAGTAGTGTAGGTTGTGGATTGTGGCTAATCTAAAATATGTTATCTCTTTTGCTCTATATAAGTGATTAAGATAGGCTCTTGAGTAGTTTTGGCAAGTGTAGCATTGGCAGTTACTATCTATTGGATTGCTATCTTCTTTGAATTTTGCTGATTTTATATTGACTTTACCAAATGTTGTAAATAGTGTGCCATTTCTTGCATTTCTTGTTGGCATTACGCAATCAAACATATCTACACCTCTATAGATATTTTCTATTAAATCTTCTGGTGTGCCTACTCCCATTAGGTAGCGTGGCTTATCCTTTGGCATAAATAGAGTAGTGTATTCTACAGTATCATACATAGCACTGTTACTTTCACCAACGCTAAGTCCTCCAATTGCAAAGCCATCAAAATCTAATTCACAAAGCTCGGTTGCAGATATTTTCCTAAACTCTTTATCAATACCTCCTTGAATAATTGCAAAAATATTTTGCTCTAAAGCAATACCTTTTTGTTGATTGGCTCGGTGATAATTAATTGACTCTTTTGCCCACTGTGTTGTTCTTTTAATAGACTCTTTTACTCTCTCTTTTGTAGCTGGTAGGGCTACTAAATCATCTAAAATCATCATAATATCGCTATTTAGATTATATTGAATATCAAGCACCTTTTGAGGTGTAAATTTATGTTTTGAACCGTCTATATGGCTTCTAAATAGTATTCCATCTTCTTCTATTTTTACATTAGAACTTAGTGAAAATGCCTGAAAACCACCACTATCTGTTAAAAAACTTTTATTAAATTTAGTAAAATTATGTAAACCACCTTGATTTTTAACAATCTCATCACCTGGTCTTAAATAGAGATGATAAGTATTACCCAAAATAATTTCAGGTTGTAAAAGTGTTTTTAAATCTATTGCATCTAGTGCTTTTACAGCACCAACTGTGCCTACAGGCATAAATACAGGTGTTTGTATGGTAGAGTGTGCAGTTTTAATACTACAAGCTCTTGCATTTTTGTCGATTGAATCTATTTGAAACTTCATTATGTTATAATACCTTTAAGTTTTATAAACAGCATTTTATCAAAAAAGAATAAAAGAGGAATATGGCACATATATTAATTATTGCTAATGGCAAAATATCTCAGAAATTTATAGATACCATAGAAGAGAAGAATTTAAGAGAACATAACTATACTGTTATAGTAAAAGATAATAATCAAGTTAAAAAAAGTAGCAGTAATATAAATTATATTGTTTTAGATGCTACAAGCCTATTTAGACTCAAAAGTGTATGCAAGGCTAATAAATATAAAACTCTATTTATTATTGTAGAAGATATGAAAGAGTCTAAAGTAATTTATAAAAATGTTAGAACAATCAATAAAAAAATTAGAATTGTTGCACTTGATACTAAAGAGTCCCTAAAAGAGATAAGAGATAGCTATTTATATATTGTTGATGTAAATACTATTATCTCAAATAGATTATACGATTTTTTGCCAAATGTTCCAGTTACTGCCCAAACTATTGGACTTAATGAGGGTGAGATAATGGAGATTAGTATTCCATTTTCTAGCACCTATGCTTTTAGGCATATTGGCTCTATACAGCAGGTAAAATGGAAGATAGTTGCACTATATAGAGATGAAAAACTTATATTGCCAAATAGTGCAACTATGCTTAGACCAAGAGATAGAATATTAGTTGTTGGAAAGCCTCAAGTTTTAGCAACTGTTTATAAAAAGATAAAGAGTAGTCATAATATCTTTCCTGAGCCATATGGGAAAAATTTTTATCTATATTTAGATATTGAAAAAGATGGAGAGAGGGCAATTGATTATATAAAAGATGCTATATATTTTTTAGATAAATTTGATAATAAAAGTTTAATAATTAGAGTTGCAAATCCAAATAATTTTGAGATATTAAATAAAATAAAAAGTTTTGAGAATAATAGAATTAGAACATATATATCATTTATAGATATTGATGAAAATACAATAGCAAGTGATGTTACAGAGCATGAGATAGGTTTAATTTTACTCTCATATAATTGTTTAAAATATAATGGTTTTAGTAAAGAGCTTTATGATTTAAAAAAATTAATTTATATATTTGGAGATACAAAAATTTCTGATATTAAAGAGGCTACTGTTGTTAAGAGTGATGAACGAATTGTAGAAGAGATATCATCTATTATATTTTATATTGCAGAAACACTAAAGGTAAATCTATCACTAAGAGAGTATGACCCAAATGGTAAATTTGAAGGTAGCAAAGAGTTTATAGAGCATTATGAAACATTAGCTCATGCTCATAATGTTAAATTAAATATAATTCAACAGAAAAAAAACCCAATTAAAGCAGTTAAATATGCTAAAAATATCTTACTAGTAGTTCCTTTTAAAAAAGAGCTAGATTTAAACAGTTTTTTTGCCTTTTTTAAACGAGATGTTGACAGTTTGTTACTTAGAACAAATAAACACCCAAAACTATTAATTACTGTAGAAGAGTAGGCTAGTTATAACCCTTTTTTTAGTAAAATATATCTAAAAAATAGGTTATAAAATGATTATTCCAATAAATATAGAAGCAAAAGATTCAAAAAAATATAATATTTACATTCAAGAGTTGCAAGAGTTAAAATTTAATACAAAAGTTGCAATTGTTACAAATCCAACAGTTGCAAAATTTCATCTACAAAGAGCTTTGAGTGTTATTAAAGCACCTTTAGTTGAGGTAATAGAAGTTCCTGATGGCGAAGAGTATAAAAATATTGATACAGTTTTAGATATTTTAGATAAACTTTTTGAGTCTAAATTTGATAGAAAATCTACTCTAATTGCACTAGGAGGTGGTGTAATTGGTGATATGACAGGTTTTACTGCCTCTATGTATCAAAGAGGTATAAATTTTGTGCAAATGCCAACAACTCTACTTGCACAAGTAGATGCTAGTGTTGGTGGAAAAACTGGAGTTAATAACAAATATGGCAAAAACTTAATAGGAGCATTTTATCAGCCAAAAGCTGTGCATATTGACCCTGTATTTTTAGATACTTTGCCTCCAAGAGAATTTAGTGCTGGACTTGCTGAAGTTATTAAAATGGCAGTAATGTTTGATAGAGAGTTTTACAACTTTTTAAAAGAAGCAGATTTTGAAAATAGAGATGATATTGTTAAAATTATTGCAAAATCTGTTACTCTTAAAGCAAATGTAGTTAATCAAGATGAAAAAGAGAGTGGAATTAGAGCAGTTTTAAATTATGGACACACCTTTGGGCATGTAGTAGAGAACTTAACAAACTATACAACATATTTACATGGAGAAGCAGTTGCTATTGGTATTGTTATGGCAAATGAGTTGGCTCTAAATTTGGGGCTTTTAAGCCAAGAAGAGGCAGATGATATTAAAAAGCTTTTAATTAAATCAAATTTACCTACAAATTTTGAAATTAAAGATGTAGAAGGTTTTTATGAACACTTCTTTTTAGATAAAAAAAGCTCAAATGGAGAGATTGCATTTATACTGCCAAATGGAAAAATTGGAACAAATATTATAAAAAGAGATATTCCAAAAGATACTATAATTAAAGTGCTTAAAAAGTTTGAGGGTAGTTGATGAAAATAGTATCTTTATTAATTTTATTATTTTTTAATTTGTATGCTAATAGTGAAATAAATAGTTCTGCTATAAAAATTGAAGATAATAAAACTATCTCAAAAACAATAGAATATAATAGAAGCAAAATAAGTAAATTAGTTAAAGAGTTAAATGAAATAGATAAAAAAAATGCAAATTTATTGGATAATGAGTGGACAAAAACATATAGTGCTTATATAACTCACAAGAATTTAATAGATAGAAAAAATAGTATTGAACAAAAAATAAAAAGACTAAAGAGTCTAAGAAGTTTAACTCTTAAGCAAAAAAATAGTTTAGATACTCTAAAAAAAGAGTATAAAGTTTTAGAGGATAAAATAAATCTAGTTAAAAATTTTGAAAAAGATCCATTTAAAAAACTAATTGCACCACCTGAACTAAATAATGCACCCAAAATTACAAATCCATTTGCAATTATTGGTGGATTATCTTACATAAAAGATTTAGAAAATAAAAAAAATAAGTATCAAAAAAAGTATGAGCTTTTAAATGATACTATTTCAAAATTAAATAGAAAAAGATATATATTAAACAGATTATACAATGTTACAAAAAGCCAAGTAGATAAAGAGAAACTAAATAATATTAACAATGAGATAAAACAACTTTTAACAATTAAAGATATTTTTAAAACAACAAAAGATATTTACCAAAAAAAGGCTGAAGAGGCTAAATTAACTATTGAGAGCGATATAAAAAGAGAGTTTTCAAAAGCTGCTTATATTGGTGGAGTTGCTCTATTTTTCTTAATTATTTTTATAGGATTAAAGTTTTTAACAAGAAAGTATCTATCTGATAAAGAGAGTTACTATACAGTTAATAAAGTTATAAATATTATTTTTATTACCATTATTTTAATTACACTTCTTTTTGCATATTTAGAGAATGTTAGCTACTTAATTACAATATTAGGTTTTGCTTCTGCTGGTATTGCAATTGCAATGAAAGATTGGTTTATGTCTTTAATGGGATGGTTTGTTATTGTAATTGGTGGTGCAATACATGTTGGAGATAGAGTAAAATTTGTTAGAGGTAATGTAGAGTATGTTGGTGATGTAGTTGATATTTCACTTCTTAGATTAACAATTCAAGAGGATGTTACCCTAACAACTTATACTACAAATAGAAGAGCTGGAAGAATTATATTTGTGCCAAATAACTATATTTTTACAGATATGATTGCAAACTACTCTCACTCTGGTTTAAAGACAGTATGGGATGGAATTGATTTTTATATAACTTTTGATTCAAATATTGCAAAAGCAACAACAATTGCTAAAAATATTGCAAAGCAATACTCAAAAGGTTATACAGATATTACAAGAAAACAACTTAATAAATTAAGAAGCAAATATCAACTTAAAAATACAAATGTTGAACCAAGAGTTTTTAGCTTTATTGAAGGGTATGGTATGAAAGTTAGTGTTTGGTATTTAACAAATGCATATGCAACACTAACCCTTAGAAGCACAATATCAACTAAAATTATAGAAGAGTTATTGCAAGAAGATGATATAAAATTGGCATATCCTACACAATCAATTTATCATGATAGCGGAATACCAAAACCAAAAGAGCTAGACTCAAGAGAGGTTAGTGATGTCTAAAAAAGTATATTTTAAAACCTTTGGTTGTAGAACCAACCAGTATGATACACAAATTATGATTAATAAGCTAAAAGAGTTTAGCCTAACATTTAATGAAGAAGAGGCTGATATTGTTGTAGTAAACTCTTGCACTGTAACAAATGGTGCAGATAGCTCAGTTAGAGGCTATATCAATTCAATAGGGCGCAAAAATAGTAATGCTAAAGTTATAGTTGCAGGTTGTGGAGCTCACTCTAAAGGCAAAGAGCTTTTAGATAAAGGACAAGTTTTTGGAGTAATGGGACACTCTGAAAAAGAGAATATAAATTCAATTTTAAAAAATGAGAGTAGCTTTTATCAAATTGGTGATTTAGAGCATATTGACAATACTGTAGTAAGTGAATTTATTGGCAAGAGCAGGGCGTTTATTAAGGTTCAAGAAGGGTGTGATTTTAGGTGTAGTTACTGTATTATTCCTTATGTTCGAGGAAATGCTAGAAGTTTGCCTATATCTCAAATTTTAGAGCAAATAAAAAAATTAGCAAGTAATGGCTTTGGGGAATTTATACTTACAGGCACAAATGTAGGAAGTTATGGCAAAGATATTGGTTTAAATATTGCAAAATTAATTAAAGAGATTTCAAAAGTTAGAGGTGTTAGACGAATTAGAATTGGTAGCTTAGAGCCAATTCAAATTACAGATGAATTTTTAGAACTTTTAGATGAGCCATTTATGGCAAAACATCTACATATTGCTTTGCAACATACTGCCGATAAGATGCTTATGTATATGAATAGACGAAATAGTTATAAAAGCGATTTAGAACTTTTTGAAAAAATTGCTTCTAAAGGCTATGCTCTTGGAACAGACTTTATTGTAGGGCATCCAGGAGAGAGTGGTGAACTTTGGCAAGAGGCAATTGATAGAGTAAAAGAGCTACCACTAACTCATATTCACGCTTTTACATACTCCAAACGAGATAATACCCCTTCAGCAAAAATTAAAGAACAAGTCAATGGCAAAATTGCAAAAGAGCGCCACAAAGAGTTAACACAGCTAATAAAAGAGAAAAATTATCAATTTAGGTTGAAAAATAATAAAAATTTAACTATACTTATAGAGAGTCAAAAAGATGGCTTATACAGAGGATATGATGAGTTTTATAATAATATTTTAGTAAAATCTAATAGTGATTTAACACACAACTGGATTTTAGTAGATGAAGCAAAAGTAGAGAGAGATAGTAACTATGCAACTTATTGATAAAAAAAAGTTAATTCCTATTATTGCTACTGTTTCTTTGGCTTTTATTGCAATATTTATCTATATTATTTTAAAATTTTCTAATACAACTACAACTATTAGTGGAAAAGAGTTTAATAATATTTTAAAAAATAATCAAATAGAAAGCATATATTTGCAAGATAACTATATTGTAGCAAATACAAAAAATGGCAATTTTAAAGTATTTAAAGATGCAGTCAATAGAAGTGAAATTTTTAAAAAATATCCAATAAAAGTATATACAAAAAGTAGCAAAGCTCTTACATATATTGCAATATTAATTCTTCTTTCTATACTCTCAATTTTAATATATATGCTAAGAAGAGATAAAAGTATTGGAATAAATTTGCAACCACAGTTTTTAAGTAAAGAGATAGAAGAAAACAGCATAAAACCAGAGTATAACAACAAGTATAAATTTAAAGATATTGCTGGAATTAGTGATGTTAAAGAGCAGTTACTTGAAATTATAGATTTTTTAAAAAACCCACACAAATATAAAAAAAGAGATATAAGAATGCCAAAAGGTGTGCTTTTAATTGGACCTCCTGGCGTTGGAAAAACTTTAATTGCAAAAGCAATTTCTGCAGAAGCAAATGTTCCATTTTTTTATAATAGTGGAGCTAGTTTTGTTCAAATATATGCAGGTATGGGAGCAAAAAAAGTTAGAGAGCTTTTTGAAAAAGCAAAAGAGATGGCACCAAGTATAATTTTTATTGATGAAATTGATGCCGTTGGAAAAAGCAGAGATGCGCTTGATAGCAACGAAAGAGAATCTACACTAAATCAACTGCTTGTTGAGATGGATGGTTTTGGCTCTAATAGTGGTGTAATTGTAATTGGTGCAACAAATAGAATTGATGTGCTTGATAGCGCACTTCTTAGAGCTGGAAGATTTGATAGAAGAGTCTTTATAGATTTACCAAATATAAAAGAGAGAGAACAAATTATTAACCACTATCTAAATAATAAAAAATATAATATTGATATTGCTGAAGTTGCAAGATTAACAGCTGGTTTTAGCCCCGCAGCAATTGAAACTCTAATAAATGAAGCCGCACTAAATGCTCTTAGAAAGAATAGAGATTTGCTTGAAATAGATGATATTTATAGTGTAAAAGACCAAGTTGTTTATGGCAAAAAGAGAGTAGTTTCTCTATCAAATCAAGAGCGCCAAATTCAAGCAAACTACCAAGCTTCAAAAGCAGTAATTGCTACTTGGCTGGGCTTTAAGTTTGATAAAGCAACACTTTTAATGCCAATACATATTAACGATGATAGAGTCTTAATTAGTAAAAACAGATTAATAAACCTAGCAAAAGTATATCTTAGTGGTGTAATATATTTGCAAAAAAAGTATAATGATACATTTAGTGTTTCAAAAGATGACAAAAAGCTCTTTGAAAATATAATTGAAACAATTATAAAAGATTATACAATTTCAAATGATGAAACAAAACAAAACATTAATAAAGATATTGAAATAGAAATAACTACAACTCTATCAAAATTAAGTGCTGCAATTGAATATATATCAAATGAATTAAACAAAAAAGAGATAATAACATACAATGAAATCAAAAAGAGCATAGATGAAGTTCTTTAGTGGTTTTTCTTTGAAAAATGAAGAAGAGCTATTTGATTTTTGGCTAGATAAAAGCCAATACTCAGTTGCTGGTTTTAGCTATGGTGCAATAAAGGCATTTGAGTATGTTTACAACTCTAAAAATAGAGTAGATAGATTAATTTTACTCTCTCCAGCTTTTTTTGAAAATAGAGATTTGGCATTTAAAAAAATGCAAATTATATACTTTAAAAAAAATCCTCAAATATATATTGATAATTTTTTAAATAATATTAATTCTCCAAAATCAAGTATTGATTTATCAAAATATATTAAAATAGGTTCAAGCAATGAACTAAAAGAGTTACTTTATTACAAGTGGGATATAAAAAAAATAGAGTCAATTTTAAATAGAGGCACTATAATAGAGGTAATATTAGGTGAAAGTGATAAAATTATAGACACAAAAGAGGCATTAAATTTTTTTCAAAAATATACCACAACCTATTTAATGAAAAATGCAAATCATATACTAAGGACAAAAGATGACAAATATAGTAATTACAGGATGTAGCACAGGCATAGGACTTGAGTGTGCTTTATATTTAAAAGAGAGAATGATAAAAGTATATCCAACAGCTAGAAAAGAAGAAGATGTTCAAAAACTAAAAGAGCTTGGCTTTGAAGATGCTATGCTTTTAGATGTAACAAAACCAAATACAATAAAAGAGGTAATTGATTTTGTAGTAGATAAAGATGGCAAAATAGATGTTTGGTTTAATAATGCTGGATATGGACAGATGGGTGCTATTGAAGATGTTTCTATAATTGCGATTAGAGAGCAGTTTGAAACAAATGTATTTGGATTACATGAAGCAACAAGACAAGTTTTAAAAGTTATGAGAAAACAAGGATATGGTAAAATTATTCAACACAGCTCAATACTAGGCTTAGTATCTTTGCCATATAGAGGTGCATATAATGCAAGTAAATATGCTATTGAAGGACTTACAGATACTTTAAGATTAGAACTAAAAGATACTAAAATATACCCAATTTTATTAAATACTGGACCAATAGAGAGTAACTTTAGAAAAACTGCAATTAAAACACTTGAAAAAATTGATACTCAAAACTCAAACTTTAAAGAAATTTACCAAAAAGCGAAAAATGGCACAATGAAAAAAGTTCCATTTTCGTTACCTGCAGAAGCAGTAGCATCAGTAGTGCATAAAGTTATTTTAAATGACAAGCCACATCCAAGATATTACATTACAAAAGCAAGTTATATCTTAGCCTTTGCAAAAAGAGTATTACCAACATCAATTTTAGATAAACTGTTACTAAAGGTTTAATAACCCAAACTCCACTTTAAGTGGAGCTACAATTTTAACCTCTTCTCATATAGACCAAATTATCAACTCTCTTAAAGCCAAACTTTTTATAAAAAGGCTCAAGCTCATCTAAGCATTGCAAGTTAAATTGCTTTATATTTTTTAGCTTTTTATGCTTAATTATTTTTGTAAGCAAAAGCTCTCCAAGTCCAAGGCCTCTATATTTTTTATCTACAATTACATCATAAATTTCAGCCTTAAAAACAAAATCACTCAAAACCCTTGCAAAGGCTATAAGCTTACCTTTTTTATTAACAACACCAATAACAATATCGGTATGTTTTAGCATCTTTTTTATCTCTTTTTTGCTTCTATCTTTAGTCCACCACTCATTTTTATAGAGTTTATGCAAATCTTTAACTTGCTTTTTATTTAGCTTTTTTATAACTTTATACTCCATTAGATAGCCCTTATCTCTAAAAAATTATCATCTTCAATGCAGTAAGCTGCCAAAGTTGCAAATTCAGGTAAATTATAGCAACACCCTCTATCTACATTTATTAAATTACTATTGCTATTTAGCTCCTCTATAGGTGTATGCCCAATTATATTTACAATTTGGCTTTTTTTATTGTAGG
>Ga0256843_1003830_pt1 | contig 10263 bp, 6 predicted proteins | sample AlvinellametaG_FD_191572 | JGI IMG/M metagenome (GOLD analysis project Ga0256843, IMG submission 191572) | Pompeii worm associated microbial communities from hydrothermal vent at the East Pacific Rise, Pacific Ocean - Alvinella | ecosystem: Host-associated > Annelida > Integument > Unclassified ... | reverse complement strand
GCGTATCTCATCTAAAAGAGAGTAGGGGGTTAGTACCTTATTAGGATGCACTAATACACCACTTGGTTTATCAAAAAGCATAAAATCTTTAGTAATAAAAATAGGCTTTAGCCCTCTTGATTTTGGCATAAATGTAAGCACTTTTATATTGCCAGAGATTTTTTCATTTTTAATATTTATAGTTTTATCGTTGCAGATAAGCCGCCCTTTATCTATAATTTTTTGTGCCTCTCTTAGCTCAATATTGTATCTATCCATTAAAACTCTAAAAGCTATTGTAGGCTCTTTAACTATAAACTTATCAAAATCAAATGGCATCTAAACCCTTTTTTAGTATAATATTACCTAAAAAATAATAAGGGTTTAGATATGGTAGAGAGATACGCCAGAGAAGAGATGAAAAAGTTATGGACTCAAGAGGCAAGATATGCAGCTTGGCTAGAGGTAGAAAAAGCAGCAGTTAAAGCGTGGAATAAATTAGGGCTAATTCCAGATGAAGATTGCGAAAAGATAGTAAAAAATGCTAAATTTAGTGTTGAAAGAATTGAAGAGATAGAGGCAGTTACAAAGCACGATTTAATAGCATTTAACACAAGCGTTGCAGAGAGTTTAGGCGAAGAGAGCAGATGGTTTCACTATGGTTTAACAAGCTCAGATGCAGTAGATACCGGTGTGGCTTTACAGATGAGAGATAGCCTAAATATAATTATAGAAGATGTTAAGATGGTTATGGAGTCAATTAAGGCTAGGGCGATGGAGCATAAGATGACTCTAATGGTTGGCAGAAGCCACGGAATTCACGGAGAGCCTATTACATTTGGGCTAGTTTTAGCTGTATGGTACGATGAGATGCGTCGCCATTTAGAGAATTTAGAGCAGACTTTAGAGGTAATTAGTGTTGGTAAAATTAGTGGTGCTATGGGTAACTTTGCTCACGCACCACTAGAGCTTGAAGAGTTAGCAATGCAAGAGCTTGGCTTAAAACCAGCGCCAATTTCTAACCAAGTAGTTCAAAGAGATAGATATGCGCGTTTAGCAACTGCACTAGCTCTACTTGCAAGTTCAATAGAAAAGTTTGCAGTAGAGGTTCGCCATCTACAAAGAACAGAGGTTTATGAAGCTGAAGAGTTCTTTGCAAAAGGTCAAAAAGGAAGCTCTGCAATGCCTCATAAAAGAAACCCAATCTTAACAGAAAATATTACAGGACTTGCAAGAATTATTAGAGCATACGCAAACCCAGCAATGGAAAATGTAGCCCTTTGGCACCAAAGAGATATATCTCATAGCTCGACTGAGCGCTTTTGGTTACCTGATAGCTTTATTACAACAGACTTTATGCTACACCGCTTTAATGGCGTAATCTCTAAACTAACAGTAATGCCAGAGAATATGATGAAAAACCTAAATTTAACAGGAGGCTTAGTATTTAGCCAAAGAGTTCTATTAGAGCTTCCAAAAGCAGGTGTTAGCCGCGAAGATGCATACAAAATTGTTCAAAGAAACGCAATGAAAGTTTGGGAAGAGATAAGTCAGGGCAAACCAACATTAAATGAAAAGGGCGAATCTCTATACCTACAATACTTACTAAGCGATAAAGAGCTAAGAGAAAAACTGAGCGAAGAGCAAATTAGAGAGTGCTTTAATTATGATTATTATACTAAAAATGTAGATAAGATATTTAATAGAGTTTTTGGGAGTTAGTGTTATTAGTGATTAGTGATTTGTTGGAAGTGAGGTTTTAACCTCACTATATTTAAATTAATAATTATTATCAAAATATAGTTTTGCTTTTAAAAAAATGATAGCTACTTAGTCATAGTATAATTATAGATTCCCGCTTTCGCGAGAATGACATAAACTATCGTCATACCCGTGAAAACGGGTATCTCAGAGATATATTTAATAGAATGCAATTAATTTCTTGATTTTACCTAAATCCAAATAATAGCTCATAAAGGCTATAAATTTAGTTTTTATATATTTTGCCTTGTGTTGGTATTAAAAAATTAAAAAAAGTGCTTATTTTAGCTATTTTTATTGGCATAGAGTTTAATTATAAAGCAAGTTCCATCTTTGCTAGTTATAACATCTAATATTCCCTTATTATGCTCTTCTACAATTATCTTAGAGATATATAGCCCTAAGCCTGTTCCGTTTTTCTCATCTTTTGTGCTAAAGTAGGGGTCAAATATTTTTGGTAGTATATCTTGAGGTATTCCGCCACCATTATCGCAAATTTTTATTATATAGGCGTTATTCTCTTTTAGAGTTGTTATATCTATTTTTGCATTTTTAATATCTCTTTCTTTAAAGTTATCTTCAGCATTTTTTAATATATTTAAAATTACTTGCATAAGTTCGTTTTTATACATTTTGATTTTAGTATCTACTTCATATGCAGTATTAATTTCGATACCTTTATTAACCATAGATGCTTTTACAATAGATAGAGCTTTTTTTATTGGTTTTGTTAGAGAAGTTTTAGTCATCTCTCTATCTGGTTTAAAAAAGCTTCTAAAGTCATCTATTGTTTCAGATAAGCTTTCAGTATAATTACTTATGCTATTGTGTTTATCTTCTAAAAACTTTAAAAACTCTTCTCTATCTTTTTTATTATCAAGGTTAAATCTATTTTTTGTTATTTTTATCTGTATATATGCGACAGAACTACTTATTGCGCTAAGTGGTTGCCTCCATTGATGTGCTATCATAGATATCATTTCACCCATTTGAGCTAATCTTGTTTGTTGTTGTAAGAGCTTCTCTTTTTTAAGGTTCTCTTTTATCTCTTTAGCAACTCTCTCTTTTAGTGATTGATTAACCTCTTCTATCTCTTTTGATGTTTGAGATATTAGAGTAGAGAGAGCTTTGAGAGTTAGGTTATTTTTTCTTGAGGCTTTTGTAATATTTTTTAGATTTAGATTCTTTTTATCTTTATTTTCACTTAAACTAAGAATAGTCATAGTCTGATTTAAAAGTTCATTTTTTTTAGTTTTAATATTGGTATAAAACTCTCCATATGTAAAAAATCCACTAACATTAGTGATATTGGCTAATGCTTTCATCTCCTCTTTGATACTCTCTTGCATTAGAGCTAATCTAGCCATACAAGAGTAGATAAATATAGATTCAGAACAACAAAAGCCCTTATTTACTGCAATTTTATCACTATATTCTAATATAGTCTCTACATTTCCATACCCAAATGTAACTCTATCGCCCTCTTTTAAATTACCAGCAAATACTAATGAGTCATCACTATTTCTACCAATTACAGCTCTTGGAATATTTAAATTATCTCTTTTTATAATTAAAGGAAATTCAATCCCTGTTTTTGGTAATAAATCTGCAATATCATCACCTAAATATTTTGCATATATATCAAGTGCTTTAATGCCATCTATCTCATATACAACATTCTTTTTAGATTTAGTAATCCTCATAGTTTTGCCAATATTCTCCCATCCAAAACTAGCTTGAGTATGTACTATTAAATCATCATTAAAAAGCAAAGCTACAACTGAGCCATTTTCTAAAACTTTATCTTGTGTAAATACAATAGTTTTAACAAATGCTTCATTATCTCCAGCTAATCCACCAGCTACAATTAAATTCTCATTATATTCATTAAAGCTTTTTAAGTACTCTTCACCATTTGTACTTAAGCCATCGGCAAATGTAATAGCAACTTTTGGTTCTTTTTTAAAATCAAATTGCTTTATTAAATTTTTTCCCATCTTATAGCTATCATCTACACAGCTTGTATAATATGTTTTTATTGTAGTCTTTTCAAAAATAGAAAATGATAAAACAGTAGATAGTTTTAGGCTATTCCCCTCTAAAATCTCACCACTTGTAGTAGTACCAATAATTTGAATATGTGGAAGTAAATTTTTAATATAATCTACCAATTCAACTATAAAATCTTTTTCGCAAATACCTGTAAATATCTGCAATAAAATATTTTTATGATTTTGTAGGTTATTAATAGATATAAACCTTTTTAAATTATATAAATCGGTATATATTATATTAAAAGTTTTCACTCTCACTAACCCCTTTTTTAAACTATTTCATTAATTAAATTTTTTTATTAATATATTTCAAATTATTAAAAAATATTTGATATATTCTAACATTAAATTTTAAAAATATATCTATGAATTGTTACTAAAAGCTACTAAAAAAACTATTAGTAACATTTTATACCACCAAAAAGGTAGTAGTAGAGGGGATTTAGAGATTAATCTTGGTTAAAGTATTCTATTCTTTTTGCAGTTACAGGATGAGTAGAGAGCCAATCAAGAGCAGACTTTTTATTATCTTTGCCATACTTTTTGTTATAGTATTTTTCCATCTCTATAAAGATATTTGCTAATGGTTTAGATGAAATATTTAATCTTTTTAACTCACTTTTAGCATAATGGTCAGCTTGAGTTTCGTACTCTCGGCTATATTTACTTGTAATTAGAGCTGTTGGTAGAGTAGTTACAACAAAACTAATATCACCTGTAAAATAACTTACAACAGATGTGGCAATAGTGCCTTTAATTAAGCCCTTTAAGCCATGTTTATAGACATAATGCCCCTTTTCATGCGCTAAAACACCTAAAACGCCATATAAATTTTTATCTTTATCTAAAAATACAAGTTCATCAAGCAAAACAACATCTCCACTTGGCAAAGCAAAAGCATTTGGTCCCATAATAGGCGATGATCTAAAGTGCAATTTATAGTGTGGGTCGTTATTTGTTAATTTTTTAAATAGTTTAAGTATTTGAACTTTTCTATCATTTGATAGATTACTTTTATGAAGATATCTTTTATCTAGCTGTTTTAGAGTAATTTTACTTGCACTATCTAATGTGCTTTGAGGCAATCTATTGGCTAAAAATTCAGCTGTATAATCAGCTCCCGCAGTTAACATAAATACTATAAATATAGCAATAGCTAAAACAGAAGCAACAGCTAATTTCCAAGATTTCTCTAGTTTATGTATAGGTGCTACATTTATATCGAGTTTTTCTAAAATCTTATCAATTTTATCATTTTCATCACTTTTGCATCTAATACCATTGCTAAACTCTATAACTCTTGGTGTATTACCAAGCCTTGTTGCAATTTTGACACTCTCAAGAGGCTCATTTATGCCAAATTCTTTAATAACAACTCTTTTATCATTTGTAAATTCAATCTCTACAAGATGCTCTTTTGAGCTAACACCATCATATAGTTTTGCTAAAACCTTCATCTAAATTCCTATATCAATATCAAAAAAGTCCATAGTCTCTTCTCCTATTGTGGAGCTACTCTCTTTACCATCGCCCATAAATTTATCATAATCTTCACACATAAAAAAGGTATTACTTGCTTTATATTTTAAATATCTCATCTTAGCCCAAGGATAAGCTAAACCAAGAGTAAATATTGTAGCTAAAATATTTGTAACACTAATAAAACCAAGCTTTATAGGTTTAATAGTACCTAAAAATTTACACTCTTCTAAAGTAGTGTTGTCTCTTACAAAATTAGATAAATATCCATCACTTATACCTTTGTATAGACCTATTGTAACTAAATATAATATCATTGCACCTAGCGAAAAAAGAGTCTGTTTTATGGCTAGATTATTTGAATTAATCTGTATAGTATTTACTAAAAAATGTAAAAAAACTGATAAAAGAGTAGTTATTAAACCAATAACAATAGATGCAATAAATGTAATTATTCCCATTTTGAAAAATAGTTTTATGGCATCTTTTTTAGTGGCATTAAAGTTAAATCTTGCTTTTCCATAATATGAGTTATTAATAATTAAAGATTTAAAATTTTTATATAAAGAAGGAATTATAACTATCCAAAAAATTATAATAAATACAAATGTCAAAAGCCCCATAAAATCTTTATTCATATACTCTTTAAAAGCCCCTAAAATAATAGCTGGAGATAGAGCTAGTATAAAAAATAGTATCAAATAAAAAGCCAATTTATAAAATTCTCTTATTTTTCCTCTATATTTAAAATGAATATTTCTATAAGAGGCACTTTTAAGTCTAAAACTAATTGCTTGTCTTATGAGCCATGGAAGCAATAGCAAAAATAGGATAAGAACTATAAGTGCTAGAGTATTACTATAAATTACATCTGTAGCAAATAAAAATATAGCATAAAAGCTAATTACAATTAATCTGCCGTAGAGAATTTTTTTAGCATTAGCATTAAACTCAAAGTTTGAGCCATTTAAATAGGTGTTTCCATAAATATATCTATTTGTCCTCACTTTTGCCCAAGCAGAGTAGATTCCAAGTGTAATAACACTTAAAGCTATATTAACTATCCATATCTTAAAAAACTCTTTAGCATTACCTCTAAATTCAAAAGGGGTGTATTGAGCTTGTGTATCCATAATAACCTCTTTTATTAGAAGTATATCAAAAAATAGTATTAGTAGCTAAAAAAAATGGTAAAAATTATATATTTATCCCCACTTAAGGGGAGAAGTTAGTTACTTTTTAGGCTTTATTTCAGCCACCATTGCACCTCTTAGGTCTCCTACTTTAAAACCAATAGCTTTATCGTTTGGATATGCTTTAGAGATAATCTCTTTAACTTTAGGATTTATATCTTTTATATCACCATGACATTTAGTACAAGCTTTTTCTACAAAAACTGGAACATAAACTCTTTTTGTACCATTAACATCTACTACTATTGGCTTCTTTTTTAAATTTCTTGCTTTAAGTGCAGCTTCCATCTCTTTTAAAACTTTTTCATCAACTGCATCAGGTTTGTTATTCTCATTTCTATATTTAAGTGCTGTTCTTCTAATTTTGATATTTTTTGGAAAATCTTTCATAGCCTCTTTAGCAATCTCTTTAGCTTTAGTACTACAAAATTTAGCAGCCTCAACCCCACTAGGATCAGCTTTTAAACGCTTACCAACATTTTGTTTAAGTGTTTTTCCTAAAATTTTAATATACTTAACACCCTCTTTTGCAATCGCCATATCAGAATTTGTTACATTAGCCTCATTAGCAATCGCTAAAACAGAAATTAATGAAATTACTACCAATTTTCTCATAATCTACTCCTTATAAAATAAGGCAAAATTATACTAAGTATAACTTAATTTAAATAGGAGTAATTTAATCTTATTTAAAAATATTTAAGATTTTTTTTTGATAAAATAGTAACAGTTTCAATTTTTGGAACAATATAAAAGTATGATATTTAAGGGCAAAATTACTAATAATTATTTATAAATAAGTTAAGTTAAATTAGAGTAAAATATATTCTAAGGATAAACTCATAATAGGGAAGGGTTTTTCTGCACAAATTTAAAAAGGATAATATATGAGATTATTAACTTTATTTATCTTTAGTTTTTTAATTTTCTTTAATGGATGTGGCGGTGGAGGCGGAGGTGGTGATAATAATACTTCATCATCTAAAAAAGTAGTTAGAATAATGCCTCTTGGAGATTCTATAACATATGATGATGCAAGAGCATATTACGATTCAAATGGAAGAAATTTAGTTCCAGAGGGTAAAAGAACAGCATATCGTTCATTTCTTGCATATGATTTAGATGATGCAGGAGTGAAGTATGATTTTGTAGGAAGCCAAAGAGCAGGATATGATGTAAAACCACCATTTGATCCAGATAACGAAGGACATCCTGGATGGACAAGTTGGGAAATAGCTAATCATGTATATGGTTGGTTAGAGCAAAATCCAGCAGATGTGGTTTTATTACATATAGGAACAAATGATAGAGCAGATGGCAGAGTTGATGGAACTGAAAAAATTATTAATGAGATAGAGAGATGGGCAAATGATCACCACAGAAAAGTAAAAATATTTGTAGCTCTTATTATTAATAGATGGATGTGGGATAGAACAATAGAGAAGTATAATGCAAACCTTTTAGCAATGTTACAAAAAAGAAATGACCCTAATGTAGTAATAGTTGATATGAGAGAGATAATTTCTGGAGGACATCATAACTATTTGGAAAATACTCATCCAAATGCAAGTGGCTATAAAGTTATTGCAGATACTTGGTTTAAAGCTTTAATGGATAGTGATGTATTTAATTAAAAAATATTTTATATATTAAAGAGAGGGAGGAGGGAAGTTTTTTGCTTACATTAAAATTTTTTATTGCAATTTTTTCTATTTTTATTTCACCTCAAATTATTTTAGCAAAAAAGTATAATAACCTACCTTTCTCTTTAATACTATTTTTTAGTATTATAGTTTCATTTAGTTCTATATGGCTCTTAACTTTACTCTCTTATTATCTTAATTTACCTGATAGTTTATTCTCTATTTTAGCATTAATAGTATTTATTATTTCATTATATTATCTATTAAAAATAGAAACTAAAAATCAGTTTTATTACCTATTTACAATATTAATTATTTTAATTTTACTCTTACCTATTTTAAAGTATATAAATGAAAGATATGTAGAGTGGGATGCAATAGTATCTTGGCATAGATGGGGGCTTGAATTATATAATAATAAATATAATCCAATAGATGCTGCTTATCCCATTTTAATCCCATCTCTTTATAGTATTATATATAAAATAGTGGGAACAAGTGATATATGGATATTCTCTAAAATTGCAATATATATCTTTCCTATATATGCTTTGTTATTACCTATAATACTTTTTTGGGAGAGTAAAAATAAAATATTTATTATAATTGCTATTTTAGTTTATCCTTATACAATAATGCATATTGTTACTTATGGAGAGGCAGATATTCCAGTAATGCTAATGGGATTATATGTTTTGTATGCTCTACTTAGTGCTGAAATTTATAAATTTAAAGATAGAAACCTTTTTTTTAAATATTTATATGCCGCTATATTATTAGCTGGTCTTGCATCTATAACTAAACAGGCTGGATTGATTTTTATTATTTTTACATTAATATACTTATTAAGTAATTATAAATTTATAAAAGGAGATAAATTAGTTATAATTTTATATATTATATCAACTCTTTATTTTTTATCTTTTTTAATTTTATATTATCAAAACTCATATGCTGGAGCAACAGGGAATATAAATGATTTAATAAAATTATCTAAAAAGCAAGATATTGTATATTTAATTGAAAAGTTTTTTTACTATCCAAAAGTGATACCTCTTTTTAAACCACTTAAAGAGCTTATTTCTATTGAATATTTATATATGTATATTTTTATATTTGCTATTTTTATTTATATTATAGAAATTGTTTTTAAAAAAGTTAAAGAGTATAGATTATTTGCTTTATTAAATCTTATATTTTTAGTGATAGGTTTTATTATGTGGGCTAAAATTGCCTCTTATCATCCTAGAAATAGTCTTTTTGTTGATGATTTTTTAATAATTTTTATAGCAATTTCTATAAATTATTTCATTAATTATTTACAAAAAATAACTTTTATAAAAAAGTACTTATCGCTTATATTGATTTTTATATTATTGGTAATATCTTTATCCATTAATGATAAAAACCTATATAAAAATCATATTAAATATCAAAAAAGCTTAGGCGATGTATCAAAAGCAAAATTAATTGCTAAAATTATAAAAGATAATAAAAATAGTTGCCTTAAAATATATATGAATAATTATGCTACAATGTTTAACTACTATCTAAAAGAGTATCAAAGCAAATTGATAAAACAACCTACTGATAATACTAAGTATATTAGAGATTTTGTAGAAAATAATTGCTCTAAAGGAAGTTATATATTATTTAGACCTTCTACTTCTTCATATAATAGTTGGTATTGGATAGAAAAGTTAATAAAAGAGAAAAAATTAATACAAATTAAAGATTACTTATATTTTATAAAACCTAATATCAAGTTACCAGAAGACTTTTTTGAGTATAAAACTAATTTAGCTAATATACAAATAAAAAATTATATAAATAATAGCCTATCTTATAGTTTAGATCGCATAAGAAGATATGATAATGATTATGTAATTAATGGTTGGGCATTTAATAAAAAAAGTAAAAATGGTATTACTTATATAGTTTTAAAAAACTCGAATAATGAATATATTGTTAAAACTAATAAACAGTTTAGAGCAGATGTAGCTAATAAGTATAAATTAAAAAATAAATTTATTGGCTTTAAAGCATATATATATAGTAGAAATATTAAAGAAGGATTATATGATATTTATATATTATATATAGATGATAAAAATCAACAACATCTAATAAAAACAAAAAGAAAAATAAATATAA
>Ga0256843_1003829_pt1 | contig 10264 bp, 14 predicted proteins | sample AlvinellametaG_FD_191572 | JGI IMG/M metagenome (GOLD analysis project Ga0256843, IMG submission 191572) | Pompeii worm associated microbial communities from hydrothermal vent at the East Pacific Rise, Pacific Ocean - Alvinella | ecosystem: Host-associated > Annelida > Integument > Unclassified ... | reverse complement strand
ACAAAACAAAATTGTATCAGCTAAAGTACCATCTTTAAAAAATAAATACTCATTATCTTCAATGTTCTCAATAACAAGTTTAAAATCATCATCAAATAAATCATCTTCATATTGTTTTAAACTATAATTTAAAGATTCATCATAATCACTAGCATCAAATACATCACACAAAAAACCATAATGACTATATTTAGCTCTATTCTTACTATCCTCACACAATTCCTCAAAACTATATAATTTTATTTCTACTTTTTTCATAACATCAACCTTTATTTTAAAATAATTTATTAGCGATCTTCTCAAATCGCACTTCTAGTTTAAGTAATTTATATTTAAGTTTTTTTAACATGATGATTATGGTTATTTATCAATACCTAATTCATATGCCATGTCGTAAAAATCATAATAATTATCAATAGTAATTAAAGTTACTTTATTTTTTTTGGTAATTACTTTATTTTTTATATTATAACGATTAAAAACTTTTTTTACTTTTCTGTGATCGATAGATTTAATTAACTCACTATCTACTATTCTATTACCATTTACGCCATTTATTTTTAATGATATTTTCATCTTAGCCCCTTTTATTTTAAAATAATTTATTAGCGATCTTTTCAAATCGCACTTCTAACTTAAGTAATTTATATCTAAGTTTTTTTAACATGATGATTATTTATCATTAAGCCATTTTAAATAATCAGCTATATTCTCATCACTATGATCAGATATATCAATCTCACTATTTAGTTTATTTCCATTCAAAAAACTGTCTAAATAATTTACAAATGGATCAACATCAATAGCATCTATATCAAACTTAATATTATTATTTTCAGCGTAATACTCAACGTCATTTAAAAAATTATATGCTGACATTTGAAGACTTATAAAAATCCATGTATTAATTTCTGTTTTATCTCCCTCAATGGATTCTATCTCATCTAATATCTCATCTGTATCTAACTTATTATCACTTATTAAATTTTCTAAAAATTCAACATCTAACGATCCCCATCCTAAAACTGTAGTTAAGTTTAAATTTTCTTCTAACATTTTAATCACCTCTTAATTTGATTTTTCAGTAGCTATTAAGCTACTCTTTTGATATAACAAGCCACTTCATTATCATATTGAAAATTAACATAGTATAAAGCATTTGTTGTAAGAATTGAGACATCATAATCATGATCCGAATCAGTTTCACAACCATTTGTATAACTTAAAGAATGGTTATTTGAAATCAATTCTAAAAATAACTCATTTGCTTCCTCATCGACTAAAAATTCATTTACATTTAACATCGTAATCACCTCTTAATTTGATTTATAGACGTATTATATACTATTTATAATCTAATGTCAAGACAATTTGCATAATTTTCTACAATTTGTAAAAGTTTAAACATAATGTATTATAAATAGTAAAATTAAGATTTAATGTCAAGACAATTTGTATAATTTACGACAATTTATCAATAAGTTTTGATTTTTGATACAATTTGTAACATTTATATGAATTTGTAACAATTTGTAACATTTATTGAAATTGATAGTACAAAAAACAAAAGAGCCTTAATAGAGTTTAAAATTCACCACCGATTTTCCTGTAAATTTTGAAACTCGTTTCTAAGCAGATCGTGGTACAAAAAACAAAAGAGCCTTAATAGAGTTTAAAATTCACCACCGATTTTCCTGTAAATTTTGAAACTCGTTTCTAAGCTGATCGCGGTAAGTATTTGAAGATTTTATGAAATATGAAGTCTTAATTATTTACTCATATAATATTTCAAGTTACGTCTTAGATTTTTTTCAAATTTATCATCGAATGTTTTAAGAAACACCTCATCTGATTTAGTTCCTAAGAACATACTTGTTGGTGTGATAGATACTCTACGTACAATAGAGTCATTCTTTTTAGTACGTCTCACAAATACCTGTTTCTTTGCAATAAAAGCGTGTTTCATAGTACGTCTATTTGATTTCAATTTATATGAAACACCTTTTATTTTCTGAACAGCTCCGAAGTTTGATAGTGGTATAGGTTTTGAAATTAATATGAACCTACTATATAAATTATTAGTTGTGGCAGGTTTCACAAACGTCTTTTCATTAGCTTTTAGGTCTTTAGCTTTAATACCTTTCCAGCTCTTACGCATATTAGCTATAGCTTTTGTTCTTGAGGCTCTAACTGATTCATTTATTGATTTTGAAGTAGCTCTATTGATGTTCTTATAAAACAACACTAAATCCTTTTTTAAATCATCTGTATCAACTGTAACTTTCATAGTAAACTCCTTGTATAAAAACCTCTTATTTTTCACATATTATATCATCTTAAAAAATTGACTTTGAAAATTTTGAGTGTGAAAGTTTTTGCACTTTTTGAGGTAGGGCTTTTTTAACAATATAAAGTCTATAATTTTGAGTGTGGGAGTTTTTGCACTTTTTGAGGTAGGGCTTTTTGTGTATGAGGATAATTCTTAGGTAGGTACAAGGCATTTTAAATAGATTTTAATACAAAACCCTACCTAATAAGTTTAAAACAGTTCTAGGAGCTTATTTAAACTTATTGATTTTCTGTTACTGTTGTCAATTTTCAAGTCAAAATCAAAATCAAGCAAGTCATTTTCAGATTGGTGCTTGTCTGATTTTAAATTAGAATTTTCAATCCAAATAGTTATGATTTTCCCATTGTAATTTTCAAGTAAAAATTCATACTCTCGTTTGAATCTAAAATCGCTAATTATAAAATCCTCATCCAAGTTTTGAATCACATCAAAAAGTTTCTCACTCCACACATCAACACCGAAACTTGACTGCATAACCTCAGTTCCAAAATTCTGAATAAACTTTCGCATATCAGAAACTACAACGTCACCTATTGAAATTTCAGTCCGTAGTTTTTTTGCATTTTCAAACTCGCTCATTTTTATACCGAACATATTGCAGATCATAATTTTAATCTCATTTGCATAAGACACCTTTTTGAAACCACTAACAGAACTAACTAACAAATCAGAAAAGTAATCTTTTCCTGAATCTTTTAAACCGCCTACTAAAATCAACATTTTGTATCCTTTTAATCATTTTGTTTCATTTTATACATTTTATTACTCGGTTACACTAGCAAATTAAAGTGTAACCGCCTGAAACGCCCTGCCTGTCGAGGTTTCAAGCGAAAAAGTTACAAAGTTACAAGTTACACTAGAAAATTATTCACTATATATAAAAAGTTTTTTTTATTATATTTTATATTTTTTATTATTTCTACATATGTAATATCTATATATTAGTGTAACTTGTAACTTAAATATAGATATAACCCTAAAAATAGGGCTTCCCAGCGGTTACACTTTCAAATCAAAGTGTAACTACAATTTATCAAAAACCTCTACAGCTCCCACCACTAGGTAGTTACAGAGGTTACACTTTCAGTTACACTTTAATTTTCAAACCTCTAATACTAAGACCATTTTGTTTAAAAACCAACAATTTATACTTTTTGATAAAAGGTTTAATAAAATACTTTTTGTAGTCATACGGTTTAACGCTCTTATCTCCATTTAAGTGCTTATAAATACGATTTAACAAATTGTTACTCCATAACCCATTTGCACAACTTTCTACAATTTCGCTTTCAGTAATATAAAAATCACTTTCATCTAAATCTAAAATATCCAACAACAAATCGCTGTTTTTACCTGTAATTGCCTCACCAACTAAGTCAAACGTGTTAGTTGTTTGTTCAATTATTGACCTTTTTACAGTTGATATTTCCATCGGTCTAGTAGCTTTATTTATGTCAAATTTATAGTTACTTAGATAGACTCCAAACGCATCAAATTCTTTAACAGCCTTTTGGTATGACTTATCACCTTTCCACCATTTGAGAGAACTTAATGAGGTCATAGTTATTATCATATTCCAACGCCTATCATCTTTATCAATTTCAATAGGATTGCTTTTGTTTGAATTTAAAATCGTGTTCGTAAAATTTTTCACAAATACAGCAGGCATATTTTTAGGGTTTATGTGAATAATAGGATCACTTATCATAGATTTAGTTTTACCTGCAACACCATGTCGTCCATGAAAATCAGAAGCTATTTCATTTAAGTGTATAAATTGTTTATTATGAAGATAACTATTGAATGTTGATTGTAGAGCATTATCCCCTATGTTTAGCGAACAGTTTTGATTACCTAGCATCTTACTTATAATATCAACTATCAATCCTTTACCGCTGCCACTAGCTCCGAAAAAACCCCATGCAATCCCTGTTCGTTTACCTGTTTGAACTATATAAGCTAACCAACTTAGAAAATATGTCTTAGCTTTGACATCTTCTGAAAATAGATTATCAAGAACCTTATCGATTGTTTTAGGTATTTTTGTAACATTTTCACTTTTAAATACTACACCGTGATAACTGTTTATAGTGCTGTTACCAAAATTATCAAAACCTGAATCATTTTCAGAAGTTGGATCGTATTCTAATATCTTAGATGGTATTGAAGATAATCTCTCATTCACATCAGAGCTATTCATCCATCCACTTTTAGAGATGCACGTCTGCACAAAATTATTCTTGTTATAATAGAAAATATCTCCCTTGAATACTTCAGCAAATACTCCAAGATTAGAAGCCCAAACAACACTACCTTTAAATAGACTATCCAAACCCTCAACATCCTCAGGTGATTCTTTCAACATCTCTTTTAAAGTTGTTTTGGATATTTTAAGTTTTTTCTTAATCTCTCCCATAACTCTTTCAAGTTCTAAAGCACCACCTTTTTGAGCCTTTTGAAGCATCAATAATATTTCAGCATCCTCTAACTCACCACCTATATCTAAAGGTTCTACAATAGCTTCAGGTTTACTATTCTCAAAGCGTTCCTGAGCTTTTGTTTCATAAGCCCACTTCAACCTATCTAGCATAAGTTTTATTTCACGAGGACTATTGTTTAAATATTTTTGAACATAATCTAAACCATTTGCAATAACTTCATCATAAGATAATCCATTGTTAAAATCACGCATTGCATAACGAATGCAAGTATCATGTATTTCACCACTTTCAACTTCCTCCCATTGTGATCTGTTTTTCATTTTAACTTTAGAATTCTGTTTCAAACTCATAAGATATTTCCGCATAGGTTTTGGTATTTTTCCGCAAACATCACCTACTTTTTTGTAGCTAATGTATTTAGGTTTTTCTTTACCTAAGTATTGATTTAAAATTATCCCACCATCACTCCTAATATCAACGTGAGTTGTGTAAGCTGATTTACTCGTAAACTCTTCACTTTTTTTATCTACAAAATAATAGTGAAAACCTCTAGCGGTTTCAACGGTAGGTTTAAATTCTTTTAAAAAGTTTCTAAGTTTCTTATCGATCTCTTTTAAATTTTTCGTATCAACATCAACAACAACTAATCCATCACCTGTTCTAATAGCTGAGGCATTAGCTTCACTCTTATCAAGGCTTCCCCAACCATCCTTGCCAAACCATAATACCTTTTTATCTGCATTATGATTATAATTTATCTTACAATATATTGTTCGCTCTTTAAAATCAATCTTCATTTCAAACTCTCAACAAAAGTATCACTTTTAAAAGTAGTCCACACTTTTTCAACAAGCTGTTTAAAATTATGATAGTCAGAGCTACTTCTAATTGTATTTTCAGGATAATCATACTCCTCACCAAACAGAATTACTACATCATCACTTCTGATATTTATAGTGGTTAGATTATACCCTCTCAAATTTTCAACACGAGTTAAAACTAAAACATCATTAGCATTACTATCTGAGCATAAAGTGTTTGCAATTTGATATGATGGGGAAACAATTATTTTTCTTATATTATTCATTGTAAACTTTCCTTTTTTGTAGTATAATACTACATTCTTTTTATTCTTATAATCCTCATTCTTATGGGGATTCCTCAACTACTCATTACTATCTAAATCTTTTTTAATTAAGTATCTAACATAGTCACTTACACTGAAACAATTATCAGCACAGTAGTTCTTAACACGTTCAAACTCTTTTTCAGTAACTTTAACTCCGATAATCTTTGTCTTATTATCAGGTACAATCTCTTCAAACCTTGCCAAAATAAACCTCCTTATATAGTATTTAGGCAAAAGTATATCTAAAGAACCTTTAAAAAGTCAAACAATTCATTTAACCTTTTGTTTAACCTGCATTTAAGATTTATTCCTATATACTACGGTTATCTAAAACAAATAGGAGGTGGCAAGATGTCACAATCAATGATTCAAGCCTTTACAAAAGGTCAATATAAAGCTATTAATGCTAAAGATAACAAAGAACGTTTAAAATTTACTGTAGCTGGATGTAGAGGAGGTCATTTATTTGCACACGATGGTACAGATTATGGTTTATTCAACGCAGATGCTCCTGATACTGAGTTCATCACACTTAAAGATTTAGAACTAAGTCGTATTACAGGAGCTAAAATTGCACAAATCACTCAAAAGATGGAAGCATTTTTTGATAAGTATGGGGCTAATCCTACTGAACAACCTGAGGCAAAAGCTGAACTTGAAACTGAAACTACTTCAGAGGATGCTGCAAATGATGAACCTGAGATTGACACAGAGGCTGTTGTGAAAGCTTGTAAAAAAGCTATTAAAAAAGGAAACACTAAAAAAGCTTTAAAACTTTTAAATAAACTCCCTGAAGATTCTAAAGAGTTTAAAAAATTATCTAAAAAATTGGAGGCTTAAAATGAAAGATAATGTATTGCACAGAATTGTATCATTACCACCTAAGTGTGAGTTAGGTGGTAATGTTTATGATGAACTTACAGGGTTTAATGGTAAATTAACAGCTGTAATGGTAGATATTGATGATGTTGAATGGTCTATGATTCAACCAAAATCTAAAGATGGTATTGAGTTACCTAATGCAAAGTGGGTAGCTACTTCACGAGTGAAAGGAATTTAACATGGCTAGCGATAAAGTTTTTGAAAATATTAAAACACCTGTAGGTGAACTTATGTATGTAAATATTGCAGGAGATGGTGCAATAAACTACGATGGTGATGGTAGAGAGTATAAGGCTACTGTAAAGCTACCTAAAAAAGATGGTAAGAAGTTTGAAAAAGAGATTATTAAATTTTTCAATGAAAACAAACCATCAAATTATACAAAAGATGAACCTGTTAATAAAATTCACAGAGTTCATGAAGATGGTGATTGGTTATTCAATTTCAAAACAAATGCTGTTTTTGAAAAAGATGGTGTTGAAAAAAAAGCTGAGATTCGCACATTCAATTCAAAAGGTGAGCGTAAACCACTACCTGATGGTTTATTTATAGGCAATGGTTCAAGAGGTCTTATAAAAGGATCTATGTCTGTATATACAAATGGTAAAGGTAAGTCGTTGAAAGCTGGTGTAAGTTTATGGTTAAATGGTATTCAGCTATCTAAATTTGTTCCATACACTCCTGACGATGGTGTTGAAGAGATTGATGGTGAGTTTGAAGATTTTGGATCAGCTGATTATCCAACAGGTGAAGATAAACCTAAAAAGTCTAAAAAAGACAAAAAGAAAAAACAAAAGTAATCCTCTCATTGAGGGTTACAACACGTCAAGATGGGATTTATGCTGAGACGTTAGCTAATCTAGGAAGTATTCTAATAGTTACCTCTTAATAAACTTCTATAAATACTTTGTTGGTGCAAATCCAATCATCTTGAACCTATCTTTAAATTAATATGAGAAGTAATTATAAATACTCTTCATATTAGTTTAAAAGTAATTCATATTCAATAGTCATTGTGGAACTATGTAAGTAGTAAGTTTTGCGATTTTAAACAATTATTTAAGAGGTGATAATTATGAGAAAACCTATGATACTTGATATAGAGGTGTATCCAAACTACGTACTATTTGCTTTTAAAAAAGGTAAGACTTTACATACATTTGATATTTTTGGTAAAGATGAAAAGTTTTCACAAAAAGCTAAAAAACAAATAACTAAGTTACTTACTGAAAATTTAATAGTAACATTCAATGGGAATGGTTTTGATATTCCTTTAGTTCAATATGCACTACTTAGTAAAGAGGCTACTGTTGAGAGACTTAAAATAGCTACAGATAATATTATTTTAAGAAAATTCAGACCTTATAATATTTATAGAAGTGCAGGTATATTGAAAAAAGACCTTATTGAAATAGATCACATAGATATTATGAATGTTGCAAAAGGTCAAGCGTCTTTAAAACTATATGGTACTAGAATCCATACTAAAAAATTATGGGAATTACCTTATGATCCTGATAAAAGTCTCACTAAAAAAGAAGCTGATAACTTAAAAGCTTATTGTGAAAATGACTTGATAGTAACTAAAGAGTTGTATGAAACTATCCATACTGATATTGAACTACGTATTGCAATGAGTAAACAGTATAGTTTAGATTTACGATCATTAAACGGTGCAAATATAGCTCAGAATGTTATTTTAAAAGAGATTGATTATACAGGTGAGCGACCTGAAGCTCCTGATTTTATAAAATATAAAGCTCCTAGCTACGTTAAATTCAAAACAAAAGAGTTTAAAGAATTGAAAAAATATCTTGAATCTCATATCTTTTTATTATCGGAAGCTAAAAAAGTTGTTTTACCTGCTAAATTGAAAAATTGGGAGTTCTCTCATAAATATCACATTCAATTAGGGATAGGTGGATTGCATCTAAGCCCTAAATCAACTTCATTCTATGCGACAAAAGACACAGCACTACTTGACATAGACGTAACCTCATTCTATCCTACAATGATCATAGAGAATAAGTTTATAATCAAACATTTAGGGAGTTCATTTTTAAAAGTTTATAAAGGCTTCTATGACACACGTACAAAAGTTTTGAAGCCAAAACTTAAAACACTTGACAAAGGTAGCTCAGAATATAATGAAGCGTTGAGTATGTCAAATGGATATAAACTTATCCTAAACTCATTTTTTGGTAAAACAAGTGAGCGATATTCAAAACTTTACGATCCTAGTGTTATGTTACACACAACCTTAACAGGTCAACTTATACTTTTAATGTATATTGAAAAGATGGAACTAATGGGTTATGAAGTTATTTACGGAAATACTGATGGGATTACGATAAAAGTACCTCGAAAAAAAATCGAAAAATGTAAAGAGGCTATTTTTAAGCTAGATAAAAAATGTAAAGTTACAATGGAATTTGAACAGTTTAAAGCTATGCACTTACGAGACGTAAATAACTTTGTGAATATTACTGAAAGTGGTTATGTGAAAGCAAAAGGAGCTTATGGTAAACCTGTTGTAGGTTTTGATGGGACTATTGACACAAATGCACTTGATAAGAACATAGACGCTCCTATTGTATATGAGGCTGTTCGTAAGCATTTACGAGATGGTTCACCTTTAGAATTTACTATTGATAGTTGTGAAGATTTCAGACAATTTTTGGTAGGTCGTCAAGTTCGTGGAGGAGCTGTATGGAGTGGAAATATACCTGAAATGTATCCTGATGATTGGGAAGATAAGCTAAAATCAAAAAGAGGGCTTACCAAAAAAATAATAGGTGAGCGTGAAAAAATGGAGGCTAGTTGGGTTAAAGACAATGGCGTGTACTTAGGTAAAGTTGTCAGATACTACTATTCTAAAAAAGGTCATTCAATCCATTATAAAACAAATGGTAATAAAGTTCCTAAATCTGATGGAGCTAAACCTCTTATGAACTTAGTTAAAAAGTTTCCTAAGGATATTGATTATGATAGATATTATAATCTAGCAAAAACAGCGTTAGAAGATTTAGGAGTAAGTCATGAATCATAAAATAATAGAGCTTTATGAAGATGGTGAATCTATTGAGAGTATAGCTGATAAATTTAAAGTAGCTATGTCATACATAGTTAGAGTTATTTATAAGCATTTAACTAAAGATTTTAAATAGCATGATCACTTTAGTATTTATGTGCTGGTTCAATAGTTCAATGTCATATAAATTAATATCAGGTAATGCTGATGGTTATTATGAAATATCTACTAATTATTATGTTCTTGTTGTTGGTGAAGAACCTATGAGTAAGACTAAGTTTTGTGAATATGAGTAATATAAGTTAAACAAAAGGTTAAACGTTATATACTTGCATATATCAAAAATAAGAGAGGTGTAGAATATGAGTAAGATTTTAGAAATGTTTAAAAGCGGTAAAAGTGCTTATGATATTCATCTGGAAACTGGTGAA
>Ga0256843_1003828_pt1 | contig 10264 bp, 9 predicted proteins | sample AlvinellametaG_FD_191572 | JGI IMG/M metagenome (GOLD analysis project Ga0256843, IMG submission 191572) | Pompeii worm associated microbial communities from hydrothermal vent at the East Pacific Rise, Pacific Ocean - Alvinella | ecosystem: Host-associated > Annelida > Integument > Unclassified ... | reverse complement strand
TTTATTATACTCTAGTTTCTAGTTTTTATGAAAAGATTTTATACTAATATACTTTTGCTTATACTCCTAAAAAGTAAGTAAAAGATATATATGATTAAAATTTCTAAAAGAACAAAAGAGATAAGTTTAACAAAAGCAAAAAAATCTATACCATTTATAATAAAAAAAGGTGAGATTATCTCTAAAAAAGATACAAAAAAAGTTACTACTATGAGAGTATGAAAATGTTTTGCTTTACTTATTTGAGTAAAGATAAGAAAATGTAAAATTATCATGATGAAAAGTCCAAAAGAAAAGATGTGTGGGAGGATGACTTTTAAAAGTCCACCCAAAGATTTTGCTACTATAAACTTCGCTTCATTACCTTGGTAGTAAGCTAGTACACCCTGATAACTGAAACCCATTTTATCTTCAAAAATCATGATACTACTTACTAAAAGGAGAAGAGAAAATAGTAAGAAGTAGAGTATTGAGTATCTATATGCTTTTTTCAAAATTCAAAACCCAAAGAGAGTAACTACTCATATAAAATGCAGTAATATGCCAAAGAAAAAAATTTAGAATGTAGAGATGAATAAAATCTGGATGTATAAAATAAGTACCTCCAAATGAAAAAAGAGTGAGAAGTCCACTTAGCATAAGAGTATTGACAATGAAAAGAGAGTAAGACTTTTTGTTAGAAACTCTTGCATAAATAGCACTAAGAGTTAGAAGAATAATCATCATAAAAAATATTTGTGCATGAATATACTCTAAAAAAACAGATTTGTTCATTGGATTTATAAACTCCTCTTCATTCCCAAAAAGAGTTACTTTTAGAGTCTCTGAAAAAAGACCTAAACTACTTTGTGTGACGAAAATATCTGCTACAAGGTAGATAAGTGTAAAGAGGAGTAGCCCATTGAGTATGGGCTTTATAGAGTTATCCTGTTTTAAATCATTAATAAGAGTGAAACGCAACTATTTATCCTTAAGGAGTTCGTTGTAGAGTGCAAAGGCCACACGAGAACCATCTATAACACTTCTAGCACTTAGGGTTGCCCCTGAGATACTTGGAATGTCACGGTTGAGATGGAGCATTGCATCTGTTGATATATTTTGAAATTGCTCATTCCATTTTTTTGTTGGAATATACTCTAAAGGTTCATTAAATGCGATAATCTCAATACCTTGAAGTACATTTTTACTTATAAAGTAGAGAACAACTGCATTCTTTGATCTTACTTTTTTGTTAATAAGTACTCCATATCCTACTGTTTTTTGAGCTTTTTGAGCTTTGAAAATACGGTAAATCTTTGTATCTAGTTTACTAGAAGCATTTTTTTGTATCTTCTTGAACTTAGAGTTTGGCAGAAGTATATTTTTCTTTGTTATCTTTGCATCACTCCCATAATTCTCTTTCATCGCATCAATAGGTGAAATCAAAACTTGTGCCTGAATCCAAGTAAATGTCAGAAGCATAATGAATAATATTTTCATGTTCAATCCCTTTTAAAAGATAAAGCCAAGAGAGAAACTGAGTGTATCACTACTCTCTATATCTGCGTACTTTTTAAAACTACTATCAGCCATGGCATAGTCTACCTTGAGTACAACTTGATCATGTGGAAAAAAGTTTACACCTATGGTAGTTATATGAACTGCATCACTACTTACCCCTGAAGATACTTTGGCTCTAGCGTTCACACTCTCATACTGAACAAATAGAGGTAGTTTATACTCTAGTGATGTGAAAGATAAAATATCAAAACTAGCATTTAAGTAAGCACCTTCTGCTTTTTCTACTGCACTAGATATTACATCACTTGCAATTTTAGAACTGTTGGAACGGTTAGTTTGTGTATAAATACCATAGAGTCTAAAGGCATTTATTTTGTAGTCCATGTGCAAATCATACATAAAAATATCAGCTTTTTCGCTACTCCTTTGAACTCTTGAACCAGGAGCATAGTAGAGAGAGGCTCCGAGTGAAAGACCATTGACTTCTGTATAATCTACTCTTCCGATAAAGGCAGTTGTTGGATTAGTAATCTCAAAAGTACCGCCTCTTCCACTTCTAATCCATTTTGGTTTCTTTCCATCTGCTGTATCTACTGTGGTTTGAAGGGCAGTTGTTGCTGCAACTTTGTACTCTAGTCCATTTATAATATCACCATACACCATAACTCCACTCTCATTCCATGTTGATGGGATTAAGTAGTAAGAAGTAGAAGGACGTTGTACTGTTGTAAAGAGTGTGGGTTCATGCTGTTGATTTGTAAGACCAAGAGGAATTAAAAAATTTCCAAGTCTAATGTTGAAGTTCTCATTTATCAAAAAATCAAGATAAATAAACTCAACTTTTACTTCATCACCTTCACCACCAACAGTAACACCACCACCTTCATACTCTATCTCTGTATTTAAGATAATATTGTCAGAAAATTTATAACCGAAGTAAGTAATAAATCTTTTAACTTGAGTCTCTGAATTATAAGATTTATCTTCATTTTGTGTGTTAGAGTAGTACATCTCACCATAACCACCAATACTTAAGGGTGATTTCGAGTAGTAAACTTTTGAAGCTGCCGGACCTAGACCACTGTGAGATTTTTCTCTATCAACAGTTGTATAGTTAAAACCAGTTTTAAGATCACTGGTCTCATCAACTAAAGCCTGTGTCATCTCCTCTAAATCTTTTATCTGTTGTTTTAACTCTTGAATATCTGATGCATCATCTGCATAGGAGAGAGTAGAAAGTATCAAGGTAGTAGCAAGTGCTAAGGAGAGTTTTGTTTTTTTCATTGTAATATCCATTTATTTTATATTATGATTATAATATTTATTATCATAATTATTTTATGGAAGAATTGTAGCTATTTTAAATAGTAATGTCAATAGTTTTGATAATTATTATCGATTAGTTTTAAAATATGAAAAAAGAGAGAGTCGTCAAAAAGGTGGAGGGAGGTTTACTCTTCTGAGTAAACTCTATTTTTACCACTATTTTTGGCATGGTACATATATGCATCTGCTTTTACAAGCATAGTGTCGATATCTTCTTGAATAGATGTTACGCCTATGGAAACGGTAATAGTAAGCTCACTCTTATCGGCTAAGGTAAGTGGACTTTTACTAATAACAGTACAAACTTTCTCCATTACGGTAACAGCTTGAGTATGAGGACAGTTTGGTAAAAGTATGACAAACTCTTCACCACCAAAACGCACAAAAACATCAGAGCGTCTGAGTACTTTTTTTATAGTGTTGGCAACATGAATAAGTGCTTTATCTCCTACCTCATGACCATAAGTGTCATTGACTTTTTTAAAGTTATCAATATCTATCATTGCAATTGCAACTGGATTGTTTGCTCTTCTTGCACCCTCAAGTATTTTGACTCCGGCATCATAAAAGTATGCACGATTATGAATGCCTGTAAGTTGGTCATTCATCGCCATGCTTTTTATCTTTTGAAACATTTCAACTAAGAGTAGAGAATTTGTAATTCTTCCTATAAACTCCTCTTTGATAAATGGTTTTGTGATGTAGTCATTAGCTCCTGCTTTTAAAAATCTACTAATCATATGAGTATTTTCTGTACCTGAAAGTATTAAAACTGGAAGCTCCTCAAAAGAGTAAGACTCTCTTATCTTTGTAACGAGTTCATAACCATTCATTTTTGGCATCTCATAATCACTTATGACTAAGTCTATATGTTTAGATTTTGAGTCGCTAAGATATTGCCACGCTTTTTCACCATCACTTACTTGAACAAAGTTAAGGTTCTGACTTTTCAAAAGTTGTGCTATTTGTGTTAGAATCATGGGAGAATCATCAACACATAAAATATTTTTCTTTGAGTTAGATTGAAGTCTAGTGACTGTTCTGTATATTAAATCGCAAGAACAACTTGAAGATACGACAAGATAATCGGTTAATTTAAAAGAGAGAATTTTTTTTCTATTTTCTTCTGTATCTTCATCAGTTGTAACAATAACAAACTTATCATTATCAGAGAGTCTTTTTATAAACCGTTCACTTTTTTTATCGAAGTGAACTATAAAAACTCCAAATGCATCAATATCATCAACCTTAGCATTGAGTTCTGCAAAGTAAGTCACTTCTACATTATCATCCTCTTCAAGCCTTTGTTTTAGCCTAGTAGTAAACTCAACATTATTATTAATAATTAAAATTTTTTTAAACATTATTCACTCTTTAACTTCATATGTAAATACATTATAGTCTTTTCTGTATTAAATGCTTTTGAACTGCTATGTTTAAGAGTAAAGTTTGCTATAATATAAACAAATTATATAATAGAGATGGTATGAGAGAATTTTTTCAAAGAGTTGAAGATAAGAGTAGTGTAATAATAGAAATAGATTTAAATGCTTATGCATATAGTGGTAGAAACCCATGGCTTTTTAGTGTGTTTATAAAGTTTGATGCATCTGATGAAACACAGAGTGGTTTTGAAGAGTTTTTAGAGACAAAAGAGTCTCTTATCATTGCTCTTGAACATAATGATGTTGCTAAGTATGTGGGGAGTAGAGCAGTAGATGGGTGGAGTGAACTCTACTTTTATGCAGAAGATTCTAAAAATCTTGATGCAATAGTCTCGAAGATACTTAAATCAAATAATTATCTCTATGAGAGTAGTGTGGTTAAAGATAACAAGTGGGACTTTCATCATAAACACTTAACACCAACAGAGTTAGAACAGTGTCATATGGAGAGTGAGAAAATCATCTTTATGCTTGAAGAGGAAGAGGATGATTTAGAAGTATCAAGAGTTGTGGAACACTACATCTCTTTTGAAATGCCGACGCAAAAAAATCGTTTTTTAAATACTTTAGATATTGAGGGGTTTCAACTTAAAGATGAAATAAGTAGCGATGAGTTTGAAAATGGTATAGCCTTAGTTAAAAAGCATAAAGTAACAAGAGAAGTTGTGAAAAAAGAGATAGAAAAACTCTTCGTAGAAGTGAAAAAATGTCAAGGTTTTTATGAGGGCTGGAGTACTACTTTAGCAGTAGAAATAGAAGAGTAGTAGATGTATAAAATAGTAGGAGTCATCAACTATTTAATCGTTATATTTTTAAATGCCTTTACAGATTTAGGGCATAAAATCATTATTCAAAATACGATTTTTAAGGTTTATGATGGAAATACTCAAGTAGTTTTAACTGCAATAGTAAATGCACTGATACTACTTCCTTTTATCTTAGTATTCTCTCCTTCTGGGTTTTTAGCAGATAGGTTTCCAAAAAATAAGATTATGGAATATTCGGCTATCTTTGCTATTGTAATTACTTTGGGAATTACTTACGCATATTATCATGGCCTCTTTATTTTTGCTTTTATTTTGACATTTTTATTAGCACTTCAGAGTGCTATTTATGGACCAGCAAAATATGGTTATATAAAAGAGTTAGTAGGTGTGAAGTATATCAGTAGTGGTAATGCTGCTATTCAAGCTGTAACAACGGTTGCCATTCTTGGTGGTATTATCTTTTATACTGTACTTTTTGAAGGAATGTATAAACCAGGCTTGACAACAGAAGCTGAAATCCTGCAAACTATAGCACCTCTTGGCTGGTTACTGGTTATTGGTTCAACTGTAGAGTGGTTTTTTGCATCAAGACTTCCAAATAAAATGCGTGAAGCTAGTAAAAGAAGTTTTAAACTTAAACGTTATCTCACTGGAGCTTATTTACGAAAAAATCTCAAAACTACGACAAGAAAAAAGGAGATTTTTGAAGCGATCATCTCTTTAAGCCTTTTTTGGTCAATTTCTCAGGTTGTTTTAGCCATTTTTGGAGAGTATGCCAAGACGAACCTTGGTGTAACTAATACTATTTTTGTTCAGGGTGTTATGGCACTCGCTGGTATTGGAATTGTTATAGGTTCTATAATGGCTGCTAAATTTTCAAGATACTTCGTAAATATGGGACTTGTTCCTATTGGAGCGATGGGTATGACACTTATAGTCTTCTCTATCCCTTTTATTCATAGTATGACTATGATGGCCATTATGTTCTCCCTTTTTGGAATTTTTTCAGGTTTTTTAATGGTTCCTTTAAATGCTAAAATTCAACTTCTCGCATCAAGAGTGCATCTTGGAACAATTTTAGCAGGAAATAATTTTATTCAAAATATTTTTATGTTCTCTTTTTTAGTGCTAACAACACTCTTTGCTTATTATGGAATGAATACTATATCTCTTTTTTATATGATGGGTCTAGTGGGTCTTTTTCTGACATTTCTGACATTGAAACGATACCTTGTAGATGCTTTTTGGGTAACAATGCAACTTATATCTCTTCCTAGGCATCATTATAAATATGTTGGATTGGACAATATACCAAAAGAGGGGGCAGCACTTCTTTTGAGTAACCATGTGAGTTGGTTAGATTGGATTATTATTCAGTTACCTATTCCAAGACATATAAACTATATGATGGAAAAAGAGATCTATCACTGGAAATTTTTTCATTACTTTTTTAAAAAAGGTGAAGCGATTCCTATCTCCTCAAAAGCAAGTAAAGATGCTTTTAGAGAGGCATATAAAAGACTCAAAAATGGGAAACTTGTAGCTATTTTTCCTGAGGGAGCTATAAGTAGAGATGGTTTGTTGGGTACATTTCATAGAGGATATGAACTGATAAAAAAAGATTATGATGGCGTTATAATTCCAATCTTTATAGATGGGGTTTTTGGGAGTATTTTTTGTAGATATAAACCAAAATCAAAAAAGCTATTTTTTCAACGTAGAGTCATTACTGTTTACTATGGTGAGCCTATAAGTAAAGAGACATCGGCTGAGGAGTTGAAAAAAATTATTCAAACTATGAAGGAAAAATATGAAGTTAAATAAACCAAAACACAACCTTTTTAGAAATGGTGGTTATGCTGTTGAGGGGTTTATAGATATAGTGAAAAATGAGACCTCTTTTAAGTGGCAGTTATTGATGCTCTTAATTATGGGGATAACAGCATGGACACTTCCCATCAGTTTTACTCATTCTAGTATTCTTTTTATCTCTCTATTTATCCCAATTTTAGCAGAGGTTGTGAACTCAGCTATTGAAAGAGTAGTTGATTTAGTCACTCAGGAGTATCATATCTTAGCAAAACAGGCAAAAGATGTAGGTGCTACCATCGTTTTACTGAGTCTGATAGTCACTACACTTATCTGGTTGGCAACTCTTGTGGTAGCCTTTCAACTCTTTTAGGATTTAACATGAAAATAGTTCTTCTCATAGCTCTATTAGTAACGCTTGTAATAGCACAAGAGAGACCAAAAATAGCACTTGTTTTAAGTGGTGGTGGTGCTCGTGGTGGTGCTCATGTAGGTGTTTTAAAAGTTTTAGAAGAGAATAATATTCCTATAGATATGATTGTTGGAACGAGTATGGGTTCTTTTGTAGGTGGTTTGTATGTTGCGGGAATGACTCCTGATGAGATAGGAGATATGCTCACATCAACAGATTGGAAAAAGTATATAACAACTGATTTTGATAGAAAAGATATACCTATACGAAGGAAAAATGTAGACTATATGTATCAGGGACGACTTGGTTTAGGTATAAACTCAGATAATGAGCTTGTACTTCCAACAGGGGTACTTAACCGTCAGCCAATGCTTTTGAAGTTTATGCAACTTACACAAAATGTTCAAGATATTCAAGACTTTGATAAACTTAGTATACCCTATCGTGCAGTAGCAACAAATATTGAAAATGGTGATGCAGTTGTGTTAAAGTCAGGTTCTTTAGCAAAAGCAATGTATGCTTCAAGTGCTATTCCTGGTGGATTTCAGCCTATAAATATTAATGGTATAGATTTAGTGGATGGTGGAGTGAGTGATAACTTTCCTATTCAAGTTGCTCGTGATATGGGAGCTGATATTATTATTGCTGTAGATGTAAGTGAAAACTTTTCTAAAGATTTAGATGTTAACTCATATATTGTTGTAATGGGACAACTTGTCAATATATTGATGCGAAAAAATGCAAATGAGTCCATCAAAACTTTAACAGAGAAGGATATCTTATTGACTCCTGAGTTAGAGGGTTTTACCGGTCTTGATGCAGATAAGTATGCAGAGATTATTCAAAGAGGGATAGATGTTACAAAAAAGGCAGTGGGTAGTTTAAAAAAACTTGCTCTTAATGATGCATCGTATAAAGAGTATGTGAAAAAGTATAGAGTAAAACATCACTATAATGCTCCTATTATTGATAAAATAGAGATTCATAATGAGACGTATCTCTCAGATGCTTCTATAAGATGGAGATTGCATCAAGAGTTGGGAAAAGAGTTAGATTTAAAACAACTTCGAGTAGATTTACTTCATATGTATAATATGATGATTTTTGATAGTATTGATTATAGAGTTGAAAAACGTAATGATAAGACTATTTTAGTGATTATTACAAAACCTAGTTGGAACAGTAATGGTGATATTCATTTTGCGATTGGTGTGGAAGATGACTTTGTTGGGCACTCTGCATACTCTTTAAAACTCGGTTATACAATGTATGGACTAAATAGCTATGGTGGTGAATGGAAGAGTAATTTTGAGATAGGAAGATATAAAAACGCTTACAGTGAATTTTTTCAGCCACTTGATATAAAACAGAGATATTATATTAAACCTTCTGTCCATTATCAATCTGTAACAGATATTGTAGATTTTTCTTATAATGGAGTTAATCTTGGCAATCAAGAACTTTTTTCGAGTCGTGGTGGTGGTACATTTGCTATGGGTGCACATGTAACAACGGACTATGAGTTTGAGGTGGGAGCTTCTTTTTATGAAGATAGGGTTGAAATAGATATTTTTTCTGCTTTAAATATGCAGAGTAAGTATAGATATCGAGGTATACCCATTTATGCACGAATTAATATTGATAACTTAGACAATGTGAATTTTCCAAAGGTTGGTCTAAAATCTGAAATACGTTTGACAAAAGAGATGGCTCAATGGGGAAGTGATTATGATTATGAACAGTTCTATTTTGATATAGAGAAGCCAATAACTATTAATTCTCAGAATATTACTCTCTTTTTTAAATATGGAAATACTTATGTAAATAATGATGCAGAGGGTACACAACGTATTTCTGGACTTTTTACTCTTGGTGGACTTTTTAATCTTTCAGGGTATACACCCTATTCGGCTTACGGAGATAATGTTTTATTAGGTGTGATGAAGTACTCATATGAGATAAAAGATGGTGGTTTTTTTGGAACACTGAATGCACCTTTGTATGCAGGATTCTCTTTAGAAGTAGGAAATGCTTGGGATAATAGTATTAAGGATACTATTAATTTTGATTTTATGAAAAAATCTGCAACGCTTTATGTTGCAGCAGATACATTTTTAGGACCTCTCTACTTTGCTTATGGTCGTTCTGGTGACAAAGAGAGTAGAGTTTATCTTTATTTAGGAGAAAATTTTTAATATGAAAACAACTTTAATTATCGGAGCAGGTGGGGTTGGACGAGTCGTCGTTCATAAGTGTGTACTCAATGCGGATGTCTTTGGTCATATCGTTTTAGCGAGTAGAAGTATAGGTCGTTGTGAAGAGATAAAGAGTGAGTTACCTGAAGCTGATTTGGAGATAACAACTGTTGATGCAGATATGACTGATGAGCTTATAGAACTTATAGAAAGAGTTGATGCAGATATAGTGATAAATGTAGCACTACCTTATCAAGACTTGGCTATTATGGATGCCTGTATAGCAACTGCAACACCTTATCTTGATACAGCAAACTATGAACATCCTGATGAGGCAAAGTTTGAGTACAAGCTACAATGGGAGCGAGATGAGGCATTTAAAAAAGCAAATATCATGGGGCTTTTAGGAAGTGGATTTGATCCGGGTGTAACGAATGTTTTTTGTGCTTATGCTCAAAAACACTACTTTGATGAGATTCACACCATAGATATACTTGATTGTAATGCAGGAGATCATGGCTATGCTTTTGCTACAAACTTCAACCCTGAGATAAATCTTCGTGAAGTGAGTGCAAATGGGAGATATTGGGAAAATGGAAAATGGATAGAGACAGAGCCTATGGAGATAAAGATGGTATGGGACTATCCAGAAGTAGGAGAAAAAGACTCTTACTTGCTTTATCATGAAGAGATGGAGTCTCTTGTTAAACATATAAAAGGCTTGCAACGTATAAGATTTTTTATGACCTTCGGTGAGAGTTATCTAACACATATGAAGTGTTTAGAAAATGTTGGTATGCTTGGTATTAA
>Ga0256843_1003827_pt1 | contig 10266 bp, 11 predicted proteins | sample AlvinellametaG_FD_191572 | JGI IMG/M metagenome (GOLD analysis project Ga0256843, IMG submission 191572) | Pompeii worm associated microbial communities from hydrothermal vent at the East Pacific Rise, Pacific Ocean - Alvinella | ecosystem: Host-associated > Annelida > Integument > Unclassified ... | reverse complement strand
TTTTTGATTGCAATCTGGATTTGTTCCAAACTAATATCCTTTTTTTAATTGTATTTTATCATAATTTAATAATAAATTCATATTTTTTCATCTTCATAATAAAAAGGTGTTACTCTTTTTAACTTATCTAAAAATCCACCATCAGGAAAATTAAGCTTTTCTTTACTTGCAAGTGTACCAAGTCTAATATTATCATATGGATGGGTATAAATATTATATCCTAATGTATGAAGTGCATATCTTATGGGAGTAGCTACTGAATATGTAGTTATAATTTTTGGATTAAGTTTATCAATATCTCTAAAATATTCAATAGTCCAAAGAATAGTATTTACTTTTGGTGAAAAGGCATCTTGATATACTATATCAACTTTATCTAAAGTTTTAATATATTCTCTTGCATCACCTATAAAAAGCTCAATCTCTACAAATTCATCTTTATAATAGTAATTTTGTGATACTTCATCTATAATATGTTTTATAGACTCAAATTCTTTTGGATAATTAAAATCTTTTAGGCTTCTTACAAGTTTTTCATCAAATTCAGGTGAATAGATTTTTAATTTACTATTTTTTGGTCTATTTAGAATAGATAAAAATGTATTATATCCAAGTCCAAAACAGATATCTAATATTTTAATCTCATCTTTTTTTACCACTTCAAAAGCTGGATAAATATGTTTATAAAGTGTTTCAGTTACAGCACCTTCACTTGAATGGTAACACTCATTAAACTCTTCACTCTTTAGAGTTAAAGTCCCATCGTTTGTAATTACTTTTTTCAATTTTAACCTTTTATTCATAAATTAGTTTTATAATTTTACAAAAAATATGGAGGGAATTATGAAAAAGTTAATTACACTTAGTTTAGTAGCAAGTTTAGCATTAGCATTTAATTTAAAAACAGACAATTCTACATTTCAAAGAGAAGCACCAAATAAAAGTGTAGTATTATCATTTTCACCTATTGTAAAAAAAGTAACTCCTAGTGTAGTAAATATCTCTACTACAAAAGTAGTAAAAACAATTATTCCAAATTTCTTACAAGACCCATTTTTTGGTCAGTTTTTTGGAAATATACCTAAAAAAAGAGTAGAAAAAGCTCTAGGAAGTGGTGTAATTATTAGTAAAGATGGATATATTGTTACAAATAATCATGTAGTAAGTGATTCTAAAGAGATAGTAGTATTTACTCATGATGGGAAAAAATATAAAGCCAAACTGATAGGGACTGATCCAAAAACAGATTTAGCTGTAATTAAAATTGATGCTAAAAACCTAAAACCTATCACTTTCACAGATAGTAGTGAGATTGAAGTAGGAGATATTACTTTAGCTATAGGAAATCCTTTTGGTTTAGGTGAAACTGTTACTGAAGGGATAATCTCTGGACTTAATAGAGATAAAATAGGAATAAATGATTATGAAAACTTTATCCAAACAGATGCAGCAATTAATCCAGGAAATAGTGGTGGTGCTTTAGTAGATTTAAAAGGAAGACTTATTGGTATAAATTCAGCAATAATCTCAAGAAGTGGTGGAAATAATGGAGTTGGATTTGCAATTCCTAGTAATATGGTTAAATTTGTAACCACTTCACTTATTACAAATGGAAAAGTAGTAAGAGGTTATTTAGGTGTAGAGATTAGTGACATTGATAAAAATAAAAAAGCATTATATGGAATTGATTATGGTGTACTTATAAATAAAGTTATGCCAAAAAGTGCTGCAAGTGAAGCTGGACTAAAAGCTGGTGATATTATCGTAGCTATCAATGGTAAAAAAGTAAAAGATGGGGCTAGTTTAAGAAATAAAATTGCATTTTTAGGTGCTGGAAGTAAACTTACATTAAAAGTATATAGAAATGGTAACTTTATCACTTTACATACAAAACTAAAAAAACTTCAAACATTAACTTCAAAAATTGATCTATTAAAAGGTGCTACACTTACTCAAGAAGGTGATAAAGTAATTATTTCACAAATAAAACCAAAATCAATAGCAAATCTTTTAGGACTTCAAAAAGGTGATGTAATCACAGCTATCAAAACTGTAAAAACTAAAAAATGGGTAAAAATTCACTCTATTGATGAGATTAATAAATTATTAAAAGGTTTAAAAAGAGGAGAAGCTCTAATCCAATTAAAAAGAGAGCAAGAAATTATAATTGTTCAAATCTAAAGTATTATTACTTTAGTTTTTTTTCTTTTTTGTATTTATGATAAAATTACGAAAAATTTAGGAAATATAATGAGACTTACTCAAGAAGAGATAAAATTTATAAATCAAACTATTAAAAGTTTTATAGATTGTGAAATATATCTTTTTGGAAGTAGAATTGATGATAGTAAAAAAGGTGGTGATATAGATTTATATATTATCCCTAAAGAAAAAAATTTTAATGAATTTGAAATAAAAATGAATATTAGAGAAATTTTAGAAAATGAGTTATATTTACCTATTGATTTAATTTTTGCAAAAGATAAAAATAGAGATATTGAAAAAATAGCCATTAAAGGTATAAAGATTGGATGAAAAAATAAGAATTGAAAGTCACATAAATAGCTTAAACAAACTTTTTAATTATTTAAATAAAGATATTAAAGTTTTTCAAAATTTATATGGAATCCCTATAAAAAGTGAGATTTTAGAAACTATTGAAAATGATGATAATTTAAGAAGATTAGTTGCTTCAATAACAAGTGATTTTTCAAAAGCTCAAGCTATTTTAGGTGAAAAACTTTTTAAAGAAATTTTATATTATACAGATGAAATAAATGATAAAAATATCTCTTTTTTTGAAGTTTTATCTATTTTAGAAAAATTATCAATTATTAAAAACAGACTTGAATGGAAACAAGTAAAAGAGATTAGAAATAATATAGCCCATGAATACCCTGAAGAGATAGATAAATTATGTGATAATTTAAATTTAATTTTTGAAAAAGTAAGATTTTTAGAAAATAGTTTTAAAAAAATAAAAGAGTTCTATGAAACTAACAAATGAACAATTAACTATTCTTCAAGCTGTAAAGAATAATACCCCTTTAATAAAAGTAGTAGCATTTGCAGGGACTGGAAAAACTACACTTCTTTATGAAATAGCAAAACATATAAAAGGAAGAAAACTATATTTAGCTTTTAATAAAGCAATCCAACTTGAAGCAAACGAAAAGTTTATAGGAACAAACACATTAGTAAAAACCACCCATTCTTTAGCTTATAATTTTGTAATCAATAGATATGGATATAAACTAAAAAGGGGTTATTCTACAATGGAATTAACTCAAATATATTCAGTTGATTACAAAACAGCCCATGAAGCAAAAATTATATTTGAAAACTTTTGTAATAGTGCAAGTAGTGGATTTAGTAATGAAAATATGACTCCTGCAAAACAACTTGCTACTCAAATTTTTGAAGATATGATTACAAAAAAAATAGATGTAACCCATTCATTTTATCTAAAAAAATTTCAGCTTGATTTACTTACTCAAAATATCACTTTACCTATGTATGATATGGTTTTACTTGATGAAGCCCAAGATACAAATGATGTAACTTTATCTATATTTTATTCTATTCCAGCAAAACAAAAAATAATAGTAGGTGATAGACATCAACAAATCTACTCTTTTAGAGGAAGTATAAATGCTATAAACAAAATAAAAGCCCAAATTTTTTATTTAACACATTCATTTAGATTTAATGAAAAAATAGCCTTCAAAGCTACAAATTTTTTACAAATATTCAAAAATGAGTCAAAATCCCTAAAAGGGCTTGGCAAAAACAATAAAATAGAATCAAAAGCTATAATCTCAAGAACAAATGCAGAACTAATCCTTCAAATGAAATATTTAATAGAAGATAAAAAACCATTTAAAACTATTCGTCCTCCAAAAGATATCTTTGGGCTTGCTTTAAATCTATATAATTTAGCAAATGGAGATGAAGTAGATAATGAATATAAATATTTAAATAGTTTTAAAAACGAATATAAATTTTTATCTAAATCAAAAAAAGAGAATTATGATAATGATATTTTAAAATATATAGAAGAAGCTGTAGAAGATGATGTAGAGTTTTTAAGTGCTATTAAAGTAGCAAAAACTACTGATTTAGAAAAAATATATAAAGTAGCAAATGAAGCTTTTGAAAATAATGCAAATTTATACCTTACAACAGCTCATACTGCAAAAGGGCTTGAATTTGATGAGGTAAAAATTTGTGATGATTTTCCTTGTTATAAATCGATTGCAAGATGGTATATAGAAAATGAGATATTTGATAAGCCTGAGAATGGGTATTTAGAGTTTTTTAAACAAAACTGCAAAGAGCAAAATCAAATAGATGAGCTTAATTTATATTATGTAGCAGTTACAAGAGCAAAAACAAAACTTATAGATAAAACTGATTTTAATTATTTAACAAATGAAATAGCTGAACTTGAGATTGAAAATGAAATAAAAGAATTTTTAAAAGAAAAAAGATGATATAATTGAAAAAAGGAGATAATTATGTGTATAACAAAATATATAGACCCTTTTAGTGATTTTGGCTTTAAAAGACTTTTTGGAACCGAAAAAAATAAAAAATTTTTAATTAGTTTTTTAAATGATTTACTTGATATAAAATATAAAATTGTAGATTTAAAATACAGAAATTTAGAAAAACTTGGATTAAATATTATTGATAGAAAAGCTGTATTTGATGTTTATTGTACTGATGAAAAAGGAAATCATTTTATAGTAGAATTACAAAGAGCAAAACAAAAATATTTCAAAGATAGAAGTGTTTATTATACATCTTTTCCTATTCAAGAACAATCTCAAAAAGGGGATTGGGATTATTACTTAGAACCTATATATTTTGTTGGTATTTTAGAGTTTGAATTAGATGAATCAAATGATAAATATCTAACAAAAGTACAATTATGTGATGTTGATGAAAAAAAAGTATTTTACGATAAATTAACTTACTATTTTATAGAAATCCCAAAATTTAAAAAAGATGAATCAGAACTAAAAACCCATTTAGAATATTGGTTATATTTTATGAAACATCTTTCTGAGTTTGATAGTGAACCTAAAAAATTAAAAGAAGATAAAATTATAAAAGAAGCTTTTGATGTGGCTAGTTTTTTAGCTTTATCTAAAGATGAACAATTTGCTTATCAATTAGATATGAAAGCAAGACTTGATTATCAAAACACTATTGATTATGCAAAAGAGTGTGCTAAAGAAGAAGGACTTAAAGAGGGACTTAAAGAAGGAGAAAGAAAAAAAGCTATTGAAATAGCTAAAAACTTACTTGATGTTTTAGATAATGAAATTATTTCTAAAAAAACTGGACTAGATATAAGTGAGATAGAAAACTTAAGGAAATAGAATGAAAACTATAAAATTTGAAAATCAAACTATAACACCATCTAAAATAGTATGTGTAGGAAGAAATTATGTAGAACATATAAAAGAGCTTAATAATGAAATCCCAGAAAATATGGTGCTTTTTAATAAACCAAATAGTGCTATTAGTAATGAATTTTATTATTTTAATGAGCACACAAGATTTGAAGGTGAGATTTGTTTTTTGATTCAAAATAAAAAAATAGCTGGTATTGGATTTGGATTTGACCTTACAAAAAAAGATATCCAAGAATACCTAAAACAAAAAGGGCTTCCATGGGAGAGAGCGAAGGCTTTTGATAATAGTGCGGTTTTTAGTGAATTTGTAGAGTTAAATGGAGATATTTCTAGTATTGAAATGAAACTATATATGAATGAAAAACTTCAACAACATGCTACTTATGAGCTTATGATATATAAACCTGATGAAATTATAAAAGAGATTTTAACTTTTATGGATTTAGAAGATGGTGATATTATAATGAGTGGGACTCCAAAGGGAGTAAGCTTTTATAAAAAAGAAGATAAGTTTAGAGCTGAAATTTATCTGGAAAATAAATTAATAATTCAAAAAGAGTGGAAAATTATCTAATAAATCCTATCAAACTCTCCCCTGCTTTTACTTTCTCACCTAAAATTACTTTTAGAGTAGTTTCTTTTGGAATATATAAATCTACTTGACTTCCAAACATAATCATTCCATATCTCTCAGAAAGTCTAATATGTCCTTCACTTCTAAAAGGAACTATTCTTCTAGTAATAAATCCAGCAATCTGATTTGTAACTACTGAAAATTTATCATTTTCAAAAAGAGTTCTATTTTGTTCATTTAATTCACTTGCCTTTTCGCTACTTAAAGCTAAAAATTCCCCGTGAATATAATTACTTTCTTTTAAAACACCTTCAATTGGACTTCTTTGAACATGATTATCTAATAATCCTAAACGAATAGAGATTTTTATCATCTCTTTATTTGTAAAAAATTTTTCTTTAGTTTCTACTATTTCTATAATTTCTCCATCAGCTGGTGAAATAATCACATCTTCACCACTTTCATCTGGAATTCTCTCTGGATTTAAGAAAAAATACACCATAAAAGCAAATAAAGCAAAATACCCTACTTGCCAAATAGTATCAAATCTAAAAATAAGAGATATTAAAAATAAAACTCCTGTTACTCCTACAAAAGGATACCCCTCTTTAAGAATTATCTCTGTTTTCTTCATTTTCAACCTTTATCTCTTTGTGTGGTGAATTCTCTTCTATAAGTTTACTAACCTCTTCACCTGTAATTACCTCTTTTTCATGAAGCTCTTTTACCATCGCTTCAATTACATCTTTATATTCATTAAGTTTGAATTTAACTTCTTTATATCTTTCAGCTAAAAGAGACTTAATATAATCATCAACTTCTTCGGCTGTTTTTTCAGAATAATCTTTTTGACTTCCAAAACCACCACCTAAAAATTGATTACTTTGTTTTTCAAGTACCATAAGCCCAGCAACATCACTCATACCATATACTTTTACCATCGCTTTTATCATATCTGTAGCTCTTTCTAAGTCGTTACTTGCACCTGTTGAAATCTCACCTATAAATACCTCTTCAGCTGCTCTACCACCTAAAAGCACATCAATTTCAGCTATAAGCTCATGCTTTTGCATAAGGTATTTATTTTCTTCTGGTGTATTTAATGTATATCCAAGAGCTGCCATTCCTCTAGGAACAATTGATACTTTTTTCACTTTTTTAGCACCTTCAGTAATTTGAGCTATTAAGGCATGTCCACTTTCGTGATAAGCTACAATTCTTTTTTCTTTTTCATCAATTCTTCTTGATTTTTTCTCAAGTCCAGCAATGGCTCTCTCAATAGCTTCTAAAAAGTCAGATTGTTCTATCTCTTTTTTATTTTGTCTACCAGCAAGAAGTGCTGCTTCATTTACAATATTTGCTAAATCAGCTCCTGCAAGTCCTGCTGTAAGTTTAGCTATCTCTTCAATATCTACATTTTTTGAAAGTTTATACCCTTTGATATGAACTTTTAAAATCTCTATTCTACCTTTGAAATCTGGCTTATCTACTAATACTTGTCTATCAAATCTACCTGGTCTTAGAAGTGCTGGATCAAGCACTTCTGGTCTGTTTGTCGCAGCTAGTACAATTACCGGCACATCACTATCAAAACCATCCATTTCAGCTAAAAGTTGATTTAGAGTTTGTTCTCTTTCATCATTTCCACCCATCATTCCACCAGCTGCTCTACTTTTACCAATAGCATCAATCTCATCAATAAAAATAATAGCTGGGGCTTCTTTTTTCGCTTGAGAAAATAAATCTCTAACACGACTAGCCCCAACTCCTACAAACATCTCAATAAAACTACTTCCACTTACAGCAAAAAACTTCACATCAGCTTCACCAGCTACTGCTTTTGCAAGAAGTGTCTTACCAGTCCCTGGAGGTCCTACAAGTAATACCCCTTTTGGGATTTTAGCTCCAAGGTCTAAATATCTTTGTGGTTCTTTTAAAAAGTCAACTATCTCTTTTACTTCTTCTTTTGCTTCATCATTTCCTGCTACATCAGCAAAAGTTACTTTTGGTTTTTCACTTGATATTAAACCACTACTACTTCCTTTTCCTAAAATCCCACCACCAAGAGATTTTTGCATTCTATTAGCAAGAAACATCCAAATAGCAAAAAATATAAATACAGGAATTACCCATCCAAATAAAAGTTCATTAAACCAACTTGTATCTTGAATAGAATCATAAGGTACATTATATTTATCTAACAAAGGGATTAAAGTCAGATCATTATTTAATCTTTTAGTTACTAAATAAGCTCCATCTTTTGTCTGAGCTTTTATAATATGTTGTCCTATTCCAACATACTTAATTTTCCCCTCTACTATCATTTTTTTTAGTTCTGAATATGGAACACTTAATTGTTTAGAAAAAGCACTTGTATTATTCATCTGATTTGTAGAACTATTTTGAGGAGCAATTGCTTTAAAAGCTAAAATAGTAACTATTGCAAAAATTACAAAAGTTATTAATGGATTTTGATTAAAAAAATTATTGTTATTATTATTTTTATTATCATTTTGATTTTGTTGCATTTATACCCTTTTTAAAATTAAAGTTACCCATTCATTTTTTGTAATTTCTTCAACTATCTCAAATTCTTTTGAATATTTTTCTACGACTTTATTTTTATATTTATCAATAATTCCAGAAAGGATTAAAGTGTTTTTACTAACTTTTAATAAATCTTTATAAATAAATACTAACACATCAGCTATAATATTTGCTACTACTATATCATACTGTTTATCAGCTTTATTTGCACTTCCTACCCAAATATTTTCATATTTAGCATTATTAAGTTCATAATTCTCTTTTGCACTTTCTACTGCAAGTGGATCTGTATCACATGCATCAACAATCGCTCCAAGTTTATTTGCTACAATTCCAAGAATTCCACTACCACATCCAACATCTAATAAAGTACTATCTTTTTGTACTACTTTTTTTAGAGCTTGTACACAAGTAGAAGTAGTCTCATGATGTCCACTACCAAAAGCAAGAGCTGGATTTATAAGGATATTTATTTTACCCTCTTTTGGAGCATGCCAACTAGGATGAATATAAAATTCATCAATTTCAACTGGCTCTATTGAGTTTTGATAATTAGCTATCCAATCTTTATTCTCTTTTTCTTCTATTTTAATATCTAAATCTATTTTTGTATTAAAGATTTCTTCTAAAGAATGTACATAAATTTTAAGTGAATTTATAAGCTCCTCAAAACTACTTTCACTTCTTAAAATTAAAGAATTATTAAGCTCTTCTATTCCATTATTAAAATTATCTAACAAAAAACTCTCAATTTCATCTTTAAAAGATGATGGAGTTATTGTTAGTTCAAAATACTTATCCTTCATTGATACCAAGAACCGCTTGAAGTTTTTCTTTTAATACTTGAGGAGTAAAAGGTTTTACAATATAATTATTTACACCAGCTTTAAGTGCTGTAATAACTTCAGCTTTACCACCTTCAGTAGTAACCATAATAATAGGAATATCTGCATATTTTTCTTCTGCTCTAATTTTTTTAACTAATTCAAGTCCATTCATATTAGGCATATTCCAGTCAGTAATAACTACACCAATATCTGGATTTTTTTGCATTGCTTCCCATGCTTCTACCCCATCAGCACCTTGAACAACATCTTTATATCCAAGTCTTGCTAAAGTGTTTACAATAATCCTTCTCATAGTTGAGCTATCATCTACTACTAATACTTTCATTATTTCTCCTTAATTAGTTTAAATACTTCTTCTAAATTTATTGTGCCTTCATAAAAAGCTTTACCGATAATTGTACCATAAATTTTATTTTTTATTAATAGTTTTATATCATTTATATCTCTAACTCCACCACTTGCTATTACTGGTATACCACTAATATCTTGTAATTCTTTTACAAAAGCTACATTAACACCACTTAAAGTTCCATCTTTTGAAATATCTGTAGCTATTATAGCTTCTACTCCAGCATTAGCAAACTCTTTTGCTAAATCAGTAGCTCTCATTGAGCTAACTTCAGCCCATCCTTCTACAGCAACATAACCATCTTTTGCATCAATACCTACTGCAATTGGATATTTTTTTGCCATCTCTTTTACAAATTCAGGATTCTTTACTGCAATACTTCCAAGAATTAGTCTATCTACACCTAATTCTAAATACATTTTGATAGTTTCTTCATCTCTAATTCCACCACCAATTTCTACTTTTAAGTCGGTATTTTCTAAAATCTTTTTAATTTGTTCTAAATTTTCTGGCTTTCCAGCAAAT
>Ga0256843_1003826_pt1 | contig 10267 bp, 8 predicted proteins | sample AlvinellametaG_FD_191572 | JGI IMG/M metagenome (GOLD analysis project Ga0256843, IMG submission 191572) | Pompeii worm associated microbial communities from hydrothermal vent at the East Pacific Rise, Pacific Ocean - Alvinella | ecosystem: Host-associated > Annelida > Integument > Unclassified ... | reverse complement strand
GGTCGCCGGTTCGAGTCCGGTCATCCACCCCATTGTTCTATCTAATTGAGCGTCCGTAGCTCAATTGGATAGAGCAACGGACTTCGGATCCGTAGGTTGTAGGTTCGAGTCCTACCGGACGCGCCAAACAACTAAAAAGCTCTCAAAATAAGCGCCCTTAGCTCAGCTGGATAGAGCAACGGCCTTCTAAGCCGTAGGTCGCAGGTTCGAGTCCTGCAGGGCGTACCACTTTTCAGTCTGCGGGAGTGGCGGAACTGGCAGACGCGCTAGACTTAGGATCTAGTGCCGCAAGGCGTGGAGGTTCGAGTCCTCTCTCCCGCACCACTTTAAAAATTATCTTATTTAGTGTCTGACACTTATAAGTATAATATTTTTATTTTATTCTAATGATTTTTACAATATTTATTTAAACTCTTTATGAAGCATATCTTTCATAAGATAAAACATACCTCCTTCCAAATCAATCACCTGCATACCGTTTTTTTCTAAAATTTCAGCAACTAATTTACTTCTATGACCGGTTCTGCAAATAACAGCAAATTTTTTAATTCCGTGCAGTTTACGCAAAAAATTTGAATTTACCCGTCCGTATCTGTCAAAAAAAGTATCTTTAATAGCTCCCGGAATTACACCTGTCTGCATCCATTCATCAGGTGTTCTTATATCCACAATAGGAATATGTTCCGCTATTAATTTCTTAATATTAGCAACTGTCGCAGGCATCGACTCAAAACCAAATACCAAAACCGCTGCAAATAATAGTATAATTTTTTTCATAAAAACTCCTAAAGGTAAAAATTGTATACGTTCAAACATCTGATAAAAGAGATCAAAAAATATAAAAAAGAATTTATTACGGCTCAAATTATAGCATTAATCGCTACAATTATCTCCATTCCCATACCTATGCTTATGCCGCTTCTAATCGACGAAGTTCTGCTTAAAAAGCCCGGAATATGGGTTGAAAGCATAAGTAAAATATTCGGCAGCTGTTCGCCGTTTTGTTACGTTATAGTCACTTTGAGTATAGTTTTGATATTAAGATCTCTTTTTGTCGGGCTGAATGTAGCACAAACATATTTTTTTGAAAAAATAACAAAAGATATTACCTACAAAATCAGAATAAGAGTGCTGAACCACTTAAAACACCTCTCAATAAACGAATACGAAAACCTGAAAACAGGAGATATAGCCAGCCGTCTTATTAGTGACGTAAATACGGTTGAAGAGTTTTTGATCAAATCGGTATCCCGATTTGTAATCTCCGCCCTTACCCTTATTGGAGTTGCAATAGTTTTACTTATTATCAACTGGAAACTAGGGCTTTTTATTTTGATACTAAATCCTTTTGTAGTTGTGCTCTCGGGTAAAATAGCCAGAAAAGTCAAAAAATACAAAACCGAGCAAAACCGTTCTATTTCAGTATTTCAAGAAGCGCTTATAGAGACGCTGGAGCTTTTTGAGCAGATAAAGGCCTACAACAAAGAAAATTTCTTTTTTAAAAAACTCTTTGTCCTTACAAAAGAATTAAAGCAAAAAGCCTTTGATTTCAGCTATAAAGTCGAAGCGTTTAACAAACTGAGTTTTTTAATATTCCTGATAGGATTTGAAATATTCAGAGCCGCAGGAATTTTAGCCGTAGCCTACGACAACCTGACAATCGGGCTTATGCTGGCGGTTTACAGTTATCTTTGGTTTATGATGACTCCCATTCAGGACATTATTTCCATCCAGTACAGCTATTTCGCCGCAAAAGCCGCGCTTGACCGTATAAACGAAATGCTGACATTAACAAAAGAGCCGAAGTTCCCTCATAAACAAAATCCTTTCAATAAACCGGTACAAATAGACATCCAAAACATCTCCTTCAAATATAATGAAAGCGAATGGATACTGAAAAACGCTTCGGCTAGCATTAAACCGAATAAAATCACAGCCCTTATCGGTGCAAGCGGAGGCGGTAAAACTACACTTGCCAAAATAATAGCCGGATTTTTCATTCCTAATGAAGGAGATATCAGGTACAACGATGTAAGTTTCAAAGAAATCGGACTTGATAAAATCCGAGAAAACGTAAGTCTGATACTGCAAGAAACAAGACTCTTTAACGATACACTTTTATTCAACCTGACCCTTGGAAAAGAGTTTGAAGAAAATGAAATATGGAAAGCCCTGAAACTAGCCGAGCTTAAAGATGTTGTAGAAAACTGGCCTGAAAAACTGAACACCTATGTCGGGAAAAACGGAGTTAAACTCAGCGGCGGACAAAAACAGCGCGTTGCAATAGCAAGAGCCCTGCTTCATAAGCCTAAAATTATCATACTCGACGAATCAACCTCGGCTCTTGATATAGACACAGAAGAGAGGGTTTTCAAAAACATTGAAAGTTTCTTAAAAGAGAGAACTTCGATAATTATAGCCCACAGAGCTGAAACCATTGCAAAAGCGGAAGATATTATTATGATTAAAAACAGGGAAATTATAACCCTAAAAACCTCTTAGCGTTTTTAAGTTTTTTGGTGTTGTTTTCCACCCACTGCCTTATCGTTAGGTGAGGCGGCTGCTTCTTTCTTTTTTTGTATGCTTCACTGAGTATTGCATAAAACGGATGGTTTTGATACTTTTCCTTAAACTCTTTTAGCGTTCCCTCAAACGAATCTATTATTCCCAACAGATCTTTTTGCAGATTATCGTATTTTTCATTAAATCTGTCGTGTATCTCTTTTACAAACTCATATTTTTCGCTTTTGGGATTCAGTATTTCAAACAGTTTTTTTATTTCACCGCTCAGCGTCATCTGGATGATATTATGTTCTTTGATATCTCCAAGGATTTTATGTCTTTTTAAATATTCGTCCGTTTTAACTTTTACAAATTTCATATCTTCAAATATCAGAATCCAGCCTTCTTTGCTGACACATACGCCTCTATTTTTTATGTATTCGCTTAAAGGTTTGTTTTCACATATACAGGCGTATTCTATACCAAACTTATCCGCCAGTTTTTCAAAATCAAGCAGATACTTGCCTTTTTCATCCCTCACCTGCGTAAGAATCAGAGCCTCTTTTTTATAATCCATTACGACCTGGGATTTTTCAGAAATATACTCAAACATCGGAAAAAGTCCGTTATCAAAACAGTATTTCACGAACTTTTTTATATTTTTACTGTTTTCATAAATTTCCTGAGACCTCAACGCCTGATACGAATCAAATCTGAGCTTACTTTTAAAACAGACTTCTCTTCCGATTATAACGGGATGAACGAATGTGCCGTCTATTTTTTCGCTGACTTTTATAACTTTTTTATCTTTCAGATCTTCTTGCATCCATCCGGGAGCCTGATTCAGTTCAAAAAACTTATGAATAGCCGGAAATCTTTTCCACCCGTTTTCCTCTTTTACAAACGTAATGCCCCTTAATTCCCATGCGTTAAATTTTTCAAATTCTTCGAAATTTCCCTGTTTATAGTGATATACGGCAATTTCTCTGTTTTTATACGTAAAATTTTTACAAAAAAACTGTTTAGAATTTGATACTATATTATCACATTCATCTTTACTCGGTAAATAAAACATAAACTGAAACCTTTAATATTTTTTAGTATAATTATATCAAAGAAACCAAACGGAGAATAATGGTTAAAATAGAAATTGACAAACACTTGGCAAAAATTACCGGCACTGTTGATAAAAATACAATCGTCGAAATTTATTATCTGTTAAAAGTAAAAAATATGATAATAGATTTAAGCAAAGTAAAATCTATAGATTACGAAGGAGCCCTGTTTTTAGCCGAACTTTCAAAAAAGAACACTCTTACAAACATAAATCAAAACATTAAACCGTTGTATGAATTCGTTTTACAGAATATAAAAAATCTAAATATTATTGAAGACAACAGAACCCTTTTATTTTATGCCCGTGAGTATATAAAAGAGATAGCCGTTTCGATAAAAGAAAACGGTATTAATTTTTTACTGTTCTTTGGAGAATTTATCTATTTTTTACTTTTTCTTATTACACATCCGTGGAAATTCAGATTCAAAGAAACGGCCGCCGTTATCGTTAAAGCCGGAGCGAATATTTACATCGTAGATATGCTTGACATTTCGATTTTCAGAGAGCTGGCTCCGCTGATTGCCGCTATCGTAGTAGCCGGAAGGAGCGCATCCGCATTCAGCGCCGAAATGGGAGTCATGAAACTTACAAAAAAAACAGTTCTAACAACAAACCAAAAAGTTACTATCAGGAGGTTTTTACGAATCCGTATCAGGACTTAACATAGCATAACCTATTAAATACATGGGTATTAATATCGGAAGCGTTACAAAAATAACCCTTAATCCAAATAAACCGAATTAGGTAATAGTAACGTTTGGAGCCGATAAAAGCATAACCCTTAGAAAAAACTGCTACGCGGTATTGGAGCTTGAAGGAATAACGGGACTAAAATATATAGAAATAGAAGGTGGAAGCAAAAACTCTCCAAGCAATATAATATTCAAAAAAGCGACTACGCCAAAAAGACCGGAAGAAATAAAAAAGCGAATATAAATCTCAAACTTTACATTACCAACGCCGTACATGTTATAAGCAAAAACAAATCTTATGTAATTTTGGATAGAAAAGCTTACGTTAATAGCAAATCAAAAGATTTTTATTATAAAATTCCATGTAAAAAAAATGCAAAAAGCGCAGTAGAAGCGTTTAACAGCGCGGTTAAATTGTTTGAAAAAGACCTCATAAACTGGCTGTAGTCTTTTTCCGTCAAATTGCCGCTGTTTTAACTATTCTAATATTATTGTAATAATTTTGTGATAAAATAAGGAAAAAAAGGACAATACAAATGAGAAGTGATGAAGTAAAAAAAGGATGGCACAGAGCCCCTCACAGAAGTTTATTCAGAGCTACAGGACTTAAAGACGAAGATTTCGACAAACCGTTTATCGGTGTTGCAAACTCGTTTATAGAAATTATTCCGGGACACTTTTTTTTAAATAAATATGCCGAAATCGTAAAAGACGAAATATGGAAAAACGGATGCGTTCCGTTCGAATTTAACACTATCGGAGTTGACGACGGTATAGCTATGGGACATGACGGAATGCTTTATTCGCTTCCTAGCCGTGAAATTATTGCAAACTCTATCGAAACAGTTATGAATGCCCACAAACTTGACGCGCTTATCTGTATCCCGAACTGTGACAAAATTACTCCGGGTATGGTTATGGGTGCGCTTAGAGTCAACGTACCTACTATATTTGTAACAGGTGGACCTATGAGATCTGGTCATTTATCAGACGGAACGCCTGTAGACCTGGCTACGGTATTTGAAGGACTGGGCAAATTTGAAAAAGGAGAGCTCAGCGAAGAAAAACTTTATGAACTCGAATGCGTAGCATGTCCTGGAGGAGGAAGCTGTTCAGGTATGTTTACGGCCAACTCTATGAATACGCTTATTGAAGCTATGGGTATAGCTCTTAAAGGCAACGGAACTGTTTTAGCCCTTACACCCGAAAGGGAAGAGCTTTTAAGAACAGCCGCCAGAAGAATATGCGAACTGGCCAAAAACGAAGAGCTTGGGGAACAGTATAAAATAAGAAACATCATAAACGAAAAAGCCATTCACAACGCATTTGTAGTGGATATGGCAATGGGAGGAAGCACAAATACCGTTTTACATACTATTGCAATAGCAAAAGAAGCAGGAGTTGATTTTGACCTGCACAAACTTAACGAAATTGCAAAACACACATCACACATTGCGAAAATTTCTCCTTCACTTCAAACTGTTCACATGGAAGACATCCATAAAGCGGGCGGTATGAGCGCCGTTATGAAAGAGATCAGCAAAAGAAGCGACACGATTCTATACCTTGATAACCCAGTAATAGAAGGCGGAACGGTAGAAGAAAGAATTAAGGATGCAAAAGTATTAGATACAAGCATCATCCACCCTATAGAAAAACCTTATAGCAAAGTCGGAGGACTTGCTATTTTATTCGGTAACCTTGCAGAAGAAGGATGCGTGGTAAAAACAGCCGGTATTACGGGTGAGAAAAAATTCAGAGGAAAGGCCGTATGCTTTAATTCCCAGCAAGAAGCGATTGACGGCATCACTTCAGGAAAAATAAAAGAAGGCGATGTAGTGGTAATCAGATACGAAGGTCCGAAGGGCGGTCCAGGAATGCAGGAAATGCTAGCACCTACAAGTCTGATTATGGGTATGGGTCTTGGCAACAAAGTAGCGCTTATTACAGACGGAAGATTCAGCGGCGCTACAAGAGGTCTAAGCATAGGCCACGTTTCCCCTGAAGCTGCAGAAGGCGGAATGATAGGTCTTCTTAAAGACGGAGATATTATTGAAATAGATGTTGATAATTTCTCAATAAATGTAGATTTATCACCTGAAGAAATCGAAAAAAGAAAAAAAGAGTTTACTCCTATTAAAAAAGAAGTACCAGGCAGATGGCTTAAACAATATAGAATGCTAGTAACTAACGCAAGCAACGGTGCAATATTAAAAGCCGAATAATTTTTCCTCCTTTTGAGGATTAAAGGTAACTATTGAGATTTAAAATATATATTTCAATTTTTGTTATGTGCTGCATCGTAATCGGTATTTCCGTTTATTATACTAATCAAAGTACAAAAATTTTAATTGAAGAAAAAGCAAAAGAAGTTTTTAAAACCAGAACAAAAGAATATAAAGTAATATTAAATGATAAAAAAAATTTTCTTAATTCCTTTGCAAAATTTTTGAGTACTTCTAAACCGGTTATTGAGGCTTATCTTGAAAACAACAGAACAAAACTGATAAATTTCGTAATGCCTTTATACAAAAATCTTCATGCTTCAGGATTATTAGAAGAGATTCATTTTTTTAAAAGACCAGCTATAAGCTTCGTTAATTTCGCAAATTTAAAAGCTTATAATATTGACGTAAGCAAAGCCAGAAGAGATATTGTTTGGGTCAGCACTTCGTTTACTCCTTCTACGCATTTTTACGTATGCAGGCTATATCCCGGATTTAGAGCCACTTATCCTATAATTTATAAAGACAGACTACTTGGAAGCTTATCGTTTGGTATTCATATTAATACTTTTGCAAAACTATTCAGACAGCTAGGCGTAAAAGATATTAGCATATATTTAAATAATAACATTTTAAAAAATTCCCTTACATCAAAAAGATATATTTTTTTTAAAAATCTGCCTTCATATAAAAACTGGAAAATCATGGGAAATATTTACAATATAAAACTCAGCCCAGGTTATGAAATAAAAAACGGCTATGTATTCACTAAAATCAAAATAAATGATTTTTTCAATCATACAATGGCATATTTAATTATAAAAGACGATATTTCTACAAGCATAAACGTATTAAAAACAAGAACTTTAAATAAACTCGCTTTAGAAATATTCAGTTATTTATTTATATTTATAGTAATATTTATTTTATTCAAATGGCTTTTTGACAAATTAAACGAAATGAACTATATTTTATCTCTAATTAAAAATCAGAAATTTAATCAAATTCCAAAAAAAACAGTCCCAAAAGACGAATTAGATAAATATAAAAACAATCTAATAGACATGGCAAACGATATAAAAACTTATATTTCTCTTTTGACTCAAAAAGTTGAAAAATATTCAGACAAAGCATATAAAGACGGCTTGACTGATATATTCAACAGAAGATTTTTAGAAGAAAAAGGAAATGAACTGTTTTTAAAATATAAACTTTCAAAATCTCAAGTCGGTATTATAATGCTGGATATAGACAACTTCAAAAAAATAAACGATACTTACGGTCATGATATAGGAGATTTGGTTTTAATAACACTTGCACAAAAAATCAAAAAACTTATAAGAAAAGAAGATGTTTTTATACGATACGGAGGAGAAGAGTTTATATTAATTTTACCTAATTCAAATATACACAATACATATAAAATTGCAGAAAAAATAAGACAGGCAATAGAAAAAACCGTTATTGATATAGGCGAAAAACATCTTGAGTTTACAATCAGCCTGGGAATAAGCGAAATACATTCGGATGACGAATCAATATATGACGCCATTAAAAGAGCGGATATCAATCTATACAAAGCAAAAAGAAACGGCAAAAACAGAGTCGAGTTTTAATAATCAGTTCTTTTAATAATAAACCGTATTCTTTATGTATCTGATTTTCAAAAAAAGAATGTTTTTTTATATAATTTCTACAAAAAGAGCATATATGAAACAACTGATAAATTCGGCTTTAAAAACTGCCGTTTTAATTATTAAACTTGTTATACCTTTTTATTTACTTGCAGATATACTTATCTATTTCGGCATCTTGCAAAAAATTTCTTTTATATTCGAGCCGATAACATCTATTATGGGATTAAACCCGGAAGTATCGTTATCCATTGCCGCCGGAGTTTTGTTTAATCTATATGCCGCAATCGCTTTCGCTGCCCCTCTCGGACTTACACCGTATGAATGGACAATTTTAGGACTGTTTTTAGGAATTGCACATGCCCTTCCCGTAGAAAATACCATTATGAAAAAATTAAGCATGCCTCACTGGTATTCAACTGTTCTTAGAATAGGTGTGGGTATATTGGCTGTTCTAATCTTAAGAGCTCTTCCGATACACATTGAAGGCAAAACCCTGCAAAAAGAGATAAGCCTGCCTCATTACAGCTCATTTTGGGACATGACAGGCACATCATTATATAATGCTTCTATTTTAGCTTTAAAAATTATTATTTTAATTACGATAATTATTTTTATAATGCATTTTATTAAAACAAAAATTTTTAAAAATAAAAATCTTAGCGCGTCCTTTTCCGTTATTACAGGAATAATTCTGGGAATAACATACGGTGCAGGTATACTTATAGCCGAAAAAGACAAATTAACAAAAAAAGAGCTTTTATTCGTAGGGACATTTCTTATGATTGCCCACTCTTTAATCGAAGACCCTCTACTTTTTGTACTGTTCGGAGCAAATTTTTGGGTTTTAGTCGGAATAAGACTGATTTTGGCGGTTATACTTTCTTACATAGCGGTTAAATTTATAAAACTTTAAACATATATTTCTAATTTTTTGGATTTATCAAAAATTTTATCAAAAAGCTCTTTTGCTTTTTTGACCTCATCAAGCGTAGCTTTTATCTGCTTTAATATATCATCAAACGTATTTACAGCTTCATGTTTTACCGCATTTAAATGATTTTCATTTTTTATTTTCGGAAGTACTGATTTTAACATCTGAGCGGTATTTGTCATAACCTTTTCATTTGCTTCTTTTTGTTTTATAAATTTTTCAAAGAGAGGTTTTATCTTTTTGAACGTTTCGGCTATTTCTTTTTTATCCTGTTCGCTTAATCCGTTGCCCTTATAATGAAACTCATAACCGTATTCATGCTTGAGCGTAAACTCTTCCGATTCAAAATTTCTGCCCTTTTTATATGAACTTGCAGCTTCAATCGAATCGTACATTTTAAGTTCAATTTGATCTCCGTCGCTTGTAACAAAAGAAAAATCAAAACTTGCCGAATTTAATCCGTACCTGTCAATATTTATCATACTGTCTCCCTCTTATTTTAGTCTAAATCGGCAAAATTATGCAATTAATAAAATATATCCAACATATAGTTCACAAACAACTATCATGTTTATGTCTGTCACTTTTCCAACTTGCCTGCTTTATATTTTTGAGATTTAAAATCCCGAAAAAAGTTTTCCGGGAAATATTATTCTTCCTCCTCCACTTCTATAGCCTGATATGTATAAATTGTCGGATGATACATCAGACAGTCTCCCGGTAATCCCGCTTTCATACAAAGATGTACAAAAAACAGCTCAAACGCCGGCAGTTCTTCCCATACACTCGGAAGGAATGTTGCCTGATGATTCGCAAGCTGTAAGATTACCCCGTCAACTCCGGGGCGTATTTTTCTCATCAGATCTTCTTTATCCTCATATTCAAGTTTTTCAGGAATTGTAAGTACGCTTACTTCTATTTTAACCCTTTCAAACTCTTCCGGAGTCAGCGGAGGAAATCTCGGATCTTCAAAAGCCGCCGCTTTAGCATTTGCTACAACATCGTCAATCAATGGCCTGTAAGGAAGGATTGATCCTATACATCCTCTGAGATTACTCCCTCTTGGTTTGTCTTTCATTTTAAGCGTAACAAAACACGCTCTCTTTTCCGCTAAAAAAGGATATTTTTTTATCCATTCTTCTTTGTCTATAAGCTTTTTTCCC
>Ga0256843_1003825_pt1 | contig 10271 bp, 10 predicted proteins | sample AlvinellametaG_FD_191572 | JGI IMG/M metagenome (GOLD analysis project Ga0256843, IMG submission 191572) | Pompeii worm associated microbial communities from hydrothermal vent at the East Pacific Rise, Pacific Ocean - Alvinella | ecosystem: Host-associated > Annelida > Integument > Unclassified ... | reverse complement strand
ACCGTTCACGAAATGCTCTACCGCCACGACTCGCTCGACGCCATCGACTGCCGCGACTACATCGAGACGATCACCCGGGAAATCCTGCTGGCCAACACCGAAGATCAGAAGATCACCCTGCGGCTGCGGATCGACGACGTCTCCCTGCCGCTGGAGACCATGATCTATTTCGGCCTGATGATCCAGGAAATGTTCGTCAATTCACTCAAACACGCGATCACGGACGAAGGCGTCATCCGCATTTCGCTGAAGGCGCAGGGGGAGCGGCTGGTGTTCGAATACGCCGACGACGGCAGGGGATGCTCGGACGAGGCCCTCGGCTCCCGCGAAAGCCTCGGCTCGGACCTGATCCGTTTCGCGGCGAAAAAGCTTCACGCCGACATGCGGATCGAAACGACGCCGCACGTGCACTACAGACTGGAATTCGGCCATGACTGACGTTCTGATCGTCGAAGACGAGTTCATTTCCGCGCAGTATCTGAAAAAACTGCTGGAGGAAAACGGCATGACGGTCTGTGCCATCGCGGAAAACGCCGAAGACGCCCTCGACGCCGTCCGGCGCTGCGATCCCGATCTTATTCTGGTGGACATCATTCTCGAAGGCAATACCAGCGGATGCGAACTCGCCCTCGAGCTGCGCCGCTTCAATCAGGATATCGTGATCATCTTTCTCAGCGCCCACGCCGATCAGGAGATGCTCGACTACGCCCTGGACGTCAACGCCTACTCCTATCTGCTCAAACCCTACCGGGACAAGGAGATCGTCACCACCGTCAAAATGGCGCTGAAGCAGAAACGCTCCCGACAGCCCGCCGAACACATCTACCTGAAGAACGGCTACCGTTTCGACAGGGAACAGGGCAAACTGCTCAAACACAACACGGACACCCTCCTCAGCGGCAAGCGTCTCCAGCTCGTCGCCCTGCTGGCGGAAAACCGGGGAAGCACCGTCGCTTTCGAAACCATTTCACAATCGGTCAACGGGAACGGCGGCGGCATCAACGCCGTCCGCTCGCTCGTCCACCGCATCAAACAGGGCTTCCCCGACCTCGAAATCCACAGCGTCAGCAAAAAAGGGTATGTGCTTTACTGAAGGGCACCTCCAAAAACCCGCTGCCGCGAAACGGAAAAAGTGTAAATTAACCGCCGGCAGGTCAGGCCCCGCCCACCCGCCCGTGCTGCCGGGCGCGGGTGATGGCGATCTTCGGGTTCTCCGCCGGGTTCTCCGCGACGGCGGAAACGCGGTCGAAGGTGAAGCCCGCCCAGCCCTCTTCGGACGGCGGGAACATCTGCGCCACCGTGCCGTCGGCCCACGCGCCGAAGCCCGTGTCGCGGAAGGAGGTGACGGGGTTGGCGTCGTTTTCATGGAAGGGCACCTCTAAAAACCCTGTACGGTCTCAGCGTAACAGAGAAAGTCACAATCAAGGCGACGCTTCGAAGGCCTGGCCGAAGCCAGGTCGAGAAGCGGTAACGCAGAGTATGGCTTTCTCTGTTACGCCCTGCGGGAGGGCTTCTGAGGCACGATCTTTCCTCCGTTTTCCGCTCAGCGTAGCTTCGGCTATGCTTTCGCATAAAACGAAGAAAATCTCATACCTCACAAGCCCTCTGAGATCCGCACAGGGTTTTTAGAGGTGCCCTTAAGTTTGTCGGTGGAGACTCGGCCCGTGGAGGTCGTGTCGGCGTTCTGCGGGTTGGGGTTGGGTCTGGGATTGGCGGGGTTGTCGCGGTAGGAGGCTCCGGGTTCGGACGGGAGGGAAGCCGCACCGCCGGAGTCGAGGGGTGCGGCATCGACAGATGCTTCGCTTTCATTTGTGTTCAGATTGTCATTTTTACTATGCTTTTCATCATAAATCCCCATTATTTCCCCCTTCGCCCATTAATATCCAAACTTGTTGTTCATGTTCGTTTCAAACTCATCGACCCGCCAGCGGAGGTTCTTCTCGCTTTCGGCGGTCTTCGCGGCGGTGTGATCCACGATCTGCTGGGCGAGCTGCTGCATCTGGTTTGCCAAGACTTTAGTGTTCTTTCTGATTTCATTCCTCAGCTCCCCGGTCGCTCTTCCCATCGTCCCGGCAAGCTCCCCAAGCTCCGTTTGCAGCTCCCGGTGAATATACGGCTCCAGCTGCTTGAGCCCCTTCTCCACTTCGGCGACGGCGGCGGAGAGGTCGGACTTGTCGGCTTTGGAGGCGACATCCGTTTTTTTCGCGGTGTCGGCCATCTCCTTTTTCAGCGTGCCGAGGGTGGAGCGCATTTCCGAAAGCATCGCGGCCATCGCTTTCATGTTTTGGCGCTGTTCTTCGCGCAACTGTGCCATCTCCTCGCGGATCACCGCGAGTTCCTCTGCCAATTCCATCACTATCTCCTTATTTTTTTACAAAGAACATAACATCTCTTCATCTCTTTTTCGCCAATCATCCTATCGAGTGTGTAACTCACTCTCTTTTGCATATCAAAACAGCTGCCGGCCCATGCCGGAGAAGGTAGCAGTTTTCTGTGCACAAAAACTGTCTTGTCATATACCAATCCCTTCAAATCCGCCAACTCCGGAATAACCGCGTTTTGCTCAGCACATATTCTTTCTGCTGCATCATATGCATCGAGATTCCGATATTCCCCTGTCATGATAAAACGTTCGTTGATTTCCGTCTCCGACTGTCTCAGTATCAATAAAATCATTGATATTACAATCAGAAAAACAGCCACAAACAACATCTCTTTTTTCATTTGCGACCTCCAACAATCAAACCAAATGCACAAGGAACTTCTACTGCCCTCTCAGCATCAGTAGAACGCGCCGCCGGAGTCGAGGGGTGCGGCATTCGTTTCAAACTCGTCAACCCGCCAGCGGAGGTTCTTCTCTCTCGGCGGTCTTCGCGGCGGTGCGATCCACGATTTGCTGCGCGAGCCGCTGCATCCGGGCGTATCGCCGCGAGTTCCTCTTTCATTTCCATCTGTTTCGCCTTCTCTGTATTCGGTTTTGTTCCGTCCGGCACCCGCCTAATGTCCGCTTACCGCTTCGTACAGTTGTAAAAAGCGTCGTAGCAGAGGCTTTCGCACTCCTCGCGGTCGGAAGGGACGATAAACCCGCCGTTGCTTTCGTCCGCGCCGATGCAGTGCGCTTCACACTGCGCCCGCATCGCCTTGCAGCCCGCGGGGGCGTTCGCCTCGCGCAGCATCGCTTCCCCGATCGCGTTCGGCGTGGTCGAAAGCACTTCCAGCCGCTTTTCCGCCGTCGCCGCCAGGCGGGTCGGCATGCCGTCGCCTTCGACGCCGACGCCGTATCGCCGCCACGCGTCCGCCAGCGCCCCGACGGACGCCGGCCGTTTCACCGCACAGTCGAAATCGGTTCGCCGGAACCTCGCCCGCTCCTCCGCGACGGGGATGATCAGCAGCGCCGTCACCGTGTAGCTGCGCGTGTACTCCTTCGTCCCCGTCACCCGGCACGACACGGGAACGGACAGCACCAGCGGTTTCGGCCATGCGCCGGAATCCAGTGTCAGTTTTGCTTCATCGGGATTTTTGTCCGGCCGCACCTTCCAGCGGACGTCCAGCCGCTTCGTCAGCGCCCACAGCGCTTCGGCTTCCGCCGCCGCTTCCACGGAAGCGCCTTTGCCCAGACGTTCGAGCAGCACCGGAAGCGTCGCGGCCCTCAGCCGTTCCCGCCCCTGCGCCGCAATGCTTTCGGCAAGGCGTACCGGGACTTTCGACCCCGGATCGCCGAAAGCGGCGACCAGCGCCTTTTCATACAGCGCGACATACGGATCGCGGTCGAGAAGCTGCAGATGTTTTCCCGCCTCCCCCGGCATGCGCAGCAGTCCGGCAAGCGCATCTTTCGCCTGCGGGCGTGCGGGAAAGCGTCCGACGATCGTCCACAGCTTCCGGGCATCACCCTTCTCCGACGCCTGACGGAGCATCCGCGAAAGCGCCCGGCCGGAGAGCGGTTCCGTCCGCAGTTCCGCCGCACGCAGCAGTTCGTCCCACGAAAGCGCACCGCGTCGCAGCGCGCCATCCAGCGCCGCCGTCACTTCGGGCTCGGGGCCGAAACGTTCGAGAAAGCGCAGCAGCCCGTCCGGCGTCCCCGCATGCAAAACATACGTTTTCATGACCGACGCCACCCGCGGCCGCAGGCGTTCGAACGCCGCGAGCTTCCGCGCCAGCGCCCAGTCGGGCGCCCGTTTCAGCGCCGCGACCAGCCGGTCGGAAATCTCCGCCGCCTCCGCCGTTTCGGGGTAGCGGTTCAGAAAACGCATCATCCCCTCCGTGTCGCCGTCGCGCAGCAGCAGCGCGGCCAGCCGCGCCACCGCCTCCTTTTCGTAACTGCCCCCGCGCACCTGTTCCAGGTACGCCCACACCTCTTTCGGGGAAGCGCGCTTTTTCAGCGCGGGCCAGCCTTCGCCGCGCGTAGCGATGCGGTAACGGCCCTCCGGCGTCGGATCGTACCGCCAGCGGTCGAAACGGGCGGGAGAACGTTCGCCTTCGAGTTCGAACGACGCGGCGGAAAAACGGTTGACGGAGGGTTCGGCGTAGAGGGTCTTCGGAGCGAACCGCAGCAGGTACCTGCCCGGCGGGCACTCCGCCTCCCCCTCGACGATCCTTTCACGCAGGATCAGAGTGTCGCCCTCGATGCCGAAACCGGCGACCTTGCCGCGGCACGCCTCCGTCGGGTAGCGGATCGTCCCGTCCTTCAGGCCTCCCCCGTCGTCGACGTCCAGCACGATCTCCGCCGGCCAGCTCTCCGCCGGGTCCGTCACGACCAGGCCGATGCGGTACTGCCCGCCGGTCAGATGGCCAAACAGCGTCCCGCCGTGCGAAACCGCCGCCGCCAGCACCGCGGCGGCGAAAAACTCAAAACGCTTCATCGATGTCCGACCCTGCCGCCTGGCGCTTTTTCAGCTCCCGCCCCGCCGCTTTGAGCAGAAGGCTCTGGTAGACCATCACCTTGTCGAAAAGCTTCGCGCCGAGGGCGTTGATCTTTTGCGTCGAAGCCTCCAGCGTCCCCAGCCGGTTGAACAGCGCCGGCTGCCAGACGCCGATGCCCTCCTCCCGGTTGTAAAGCACCGCTCCCGCACCGCCGGAAGCGTCCGCGTAGACGGCCCAGCCTTTGGGATCGGCCCTGTCGCCCAGAACCTCCAGAGCCCCTTTCCACAAAGAGCTCTCGTTTGCGTCCGTCCTTTTCGCCCGGCCCTTTTCGACCATCGATTCGAGAATCGTTTCGAAGGTATAGCGGTCGTTGTCGTCGCCCAGGACACGAAACGCCGTCTGCGAAGCGCGGATAGCGAGGAACAACGGCGCCGTCCACTTGTTCACCGCCTTCTGCGAGTCGTCCTCATACCAGCCGCGCACCCGGATCGACGGGTCGTTCCGGCAGGTTTCGAGCCAGTCGAGATAGCGGCGGAAGTTCCCCGGGTCGTCCTCGCGTATCTGAAAATCCAGATCTCTGAACGTCCTGCGGCAGCCTTTTTTCGAAGGAGCACCTGCCGACGCGAACCCGCCGCGGGCCGGTTTCTTCGGCGCATGGAAGGTGCTGAAACCGCCGCCGGAGTCTTTCGGGGTTCCGGCCGCTTTGGACGGATGTTTTTTGCGGCGCTTTTTCGCCGTGCCTTCCAGCAGTTTCCTGTCCAGCGTCAGAAACGGCGGTTCCGCCCCGGCGACGGCCTGCGAAAGCGACCGGCGGCTTTCACCGTCGGCCGGTTCCAGTTTTTCCCAGTACGCGAGCACTGCTTCCAGCTTCCGGCGGCACGCCTCCCCCGGCAGCCTGCCGCACAGCATATAGTCCGCCTTCGGATAGAACAGCCGGAAACCCGCCGCCCGCATCGCCCGGTCCGGCCCCGAAGCCGTCAGCGTGCCGGCAAAGACCTTCCCTTCGAGCGGCGTGACGGGGCGGGGACGTTCCATCCCGCCTTTCAGCGCACTGTAACTTTCGAGCAAAAGGATGTAGGGGCTTCGAACATCCACCAGCAGCGTCCGGAAGGAGACGGCGTTGTATCCGTTCAGGCCGAGCCGGACGTTCCCGATCTCACGGATGCGGTTGGGGGAGCTGCTGATACCGTACACCTCCGAAGCCCGCGGCCGGTCGTCCAGACGGAGCGTCCTTCTGTTTCCCCTGCCGTCGAGCGAAGCGAACCACGCCGGCAGCGCGCCGACGAAATCCCTGCGGGCGAACACCCCTTCCTCCTGCGGCAATGCCGCGACCCGCCCGATCAGCGCCGCGACTTCCGCGTCACGCTGTTTCGAGATCGATTCGATCTCCGGCAGCAACCGGTCCGGATGCGCCCCGCCGCGGGCGTTCAGAACACCGGCGGCCAGCACCGGCAGCAAAAACAGATACACGACTTTTCGCATTTTCCCCCTCCTGAAAACGGTTTCGAACGCGCCGCCGCGGCGGCGCAAAAACGACGATTATTATAATCTCAGTCAGCTTACGGCTTCGCCCGGGTTTCGGGACGGGTCCGTTCAGTTGAGCTATAATAGCGTCCAAAAAAGCCTCCCATGAACACGACAGACACGACCTACCGCAACGCCGCCCTGCTGATCGTCCTCGGCATGGCGCTCTTTTCGACGATCTACAATGCCTTCATCCCCCTGCACGGCGACGAAGCCTACTACTGGCTGTGGAGCCACAGACTTCAGGCCGGCTACTACGACCATCCGCCGATGATCGCGCTGATGATCGCGGCGACGAATCTGATCAGTCAGGCCGAATGGGGCGTGCGGCTCGTCAACGTCCTCGCCATGTCCGTCGCGGCCTGGGTCGTTTTCGTCTTCGGCAGGGAACTGCGCGACGCAAAAACCGGACTGTGGGGCGTCGTCATCTTCGAATCGGTCGTGCTGGTGCACGCGGGCTACACCATCGTCACCACCGACTCGCCGCTGATCCTGTTCTGGTCGCTGGCGCTGCTGTCGTCCTGGCGCGTCGTCACCCGCGGCAGGACCTCCGATTTCATATGGACGGGGCTTTTCATCGGACTGATGATGATGAGCAAATACACCGCCGTGCTTTTCGTGCTGGCGCTGCTGATCTTTCTGCTGCTGCGCCGCCGGGACCTTTTTGCGGACGTTCGTACCTGGATGGCGATGGGCATCGCCGCACTCGTCATCACGCCGCTGCTGTGGTGGAACTGGAAACACGACTGGATCAGCTTCCTTTTCCAGCTGCACCACGGCGGGGGCGCCGACCACATCACCTGGAACTACTTCACCGAGATCATCGGGGCGCAGTTTGGCGTCTTCACCCCGGTGTTCGCGGCGGTGCTGTTCTGGTCCCTCGCCAGGGAGAAACTGTTTTCGAAGGACGACAGCCTCTTCTTTCTGGCGGTCATGACCGTCACGCCCCTGCTCTTTTTCCTCTACAAATCCCTGCATGTGCATATCGAGCTCAACTACACTGCCCCCGCCTACATCAGCGGAACGGTGCTGACGGCATACGTGCTCGCGTCGCGCGACATGAAAAAAACCTTCTACGCCGGCGTCGGCACGGCCCTGTTTCTCAGCCTCGTCGCCCGCGCCGGGCTGCTCTTCTGGCTGCCGGTCGTGCAGGACCGCATGTACGGCAACCGCGAAGCCGTCGAAAAGCTCAACGCCCACCGCCGTCCGGGCGACGCCCTCTACGCCGACCACCTCACGACCGCCGCGCTGCTGACCTACTACAGCCCCGACCGACCGGACGTGCGCATCCCGACGCCGACGCGCTACAGCCAGTACGACATGTGGGACGACGGCTCTCCCTACGCTCCCGGCCTCTACCTGAGCGACGGCAACATGACGAAAAAGCTGAAAAGGGTTTTTGCAAGCGAAAAGGTCGTCGACACCCTGACCGTACAAAAGGGCCTGCACGGCACGAAGACGTTCTATATCTACCGGGTAAGATAAAACCGCTCTTCTTCCGAGTTCGCTCCTGCCGTTTCTTCCGGCGGCAGACGGTATAATCGCATTGAATTTCACTGCACAGTTACGATATAATTTTTTTTAAAAAAAACCGCATTTTTCCGGTCCGATTTCGACGGCCTTCGCATGATGCCTGCATGGTTCTTTGCCATCCTCGGAACATTCAGTCGGAAAATCGTTTTTTCAAGGGAGTGCCGTTGAGCGTATTGAAACCCCTGATATCGACATTATTCATATTTTCAGCGATATCCGCTGCACAGGCGGATCATCCGGATCTCTATCCGGTCCGTCCGGAAATGGAACAAACGTTTCATGAATTTGCCAAAAACCACCTTGCCGAAGCCCGGGCCTATATGGATTTCATACGCATTTACGTCAAAGGTCTCGAATATCGTATGAGCGACAAGACCTACTATCCTCCGGACCCGGACTCCCCTGTCAATGTCGTTTTCCATATCACGGTCAGACAAAAAAACGGTTTCAACCCGGAACTGACAAAAAAAGCGAAAATGCTGGAAAAATACGGTTTTTTTGAAAAAAACACACTCTGCCTCAAAAGGGACGGCAGGCTTTCTAAATTTGCATATGCGCTCGGACCGTACGTGAGACTGCAGTTTCTTGACGCCCGGAATGAAACGGTCGGAAAAGAGAATCTATGGATCCCCGTTACCCCGGCAAACCGCTGTTTCCATTTAGCGAAAACGGTCCATCACCCCTCGGCGATGGACCGTAAAATGTTTGACAGGATTAAAAACATCCGTTTGGGCGGCATAAGCTTCTTCGACCTCAGGAACCCTTGCGGAGACATGATGATGAACAGTGCGCAGGAGTTTTTGGATTCCGAATCATTGTGGTGCAGGCGGTGAAGCGTACCGTTCGCGGAACATCCCGGCGCCGACACGCTGCAACCGCTCTCTTTCACGACAGCCGGATACAGTTGCGCCCGGCGTTTTTGCCTTCGTACAGGGCACGGTCGGCCCGGTGCAGGAGGTCGTCGAAACTTTCGCCCTCGCGCATGACCGCCCCGCCGACCGTGACCGTGATCTTCAATACGGCGGTTTTCAGCGGCACCGCGTCACTCTCCACCGCCCTGCGGATGCGCTCCGCCGTCCGCTGAAGCCCGGCTTCGTCCGTGCGTTCGAACAGCAGCAGAAACTCCTCCCCGCCCCAGCGCGCCGCGACGACGCCTTCGCCTTCTTCGCCCCGCAGCAGCCGCGCGACATGCACGATCGTCCGGTCGCCGCAGGCGTGCCCGTAAGTATCGTTGACCCGCTTGAAGTGATCGATGTCGATCAGCAGGACACCGGCCCGGCCGGTCTCCAGCGCCCGGGCGCTCCGGCGGGAAATCTGCCGGCGGTTGAACAGGCCCGTCAGATGGTCGCGCGCCGCCCCTTCCTCCAGCGTGCTCTGGTGCGTTCTGGCATGAACGGCGTAAAGATACGAAAGCAGGCTCAGCACCGAGAGAAAAACGAGCAGGTTGAAATGGTGCAGCGCATGCAGCATCGTCGCGGAAATCGTGATTTTCGCATACGCGAAGGCGGGATGGGCATCGATGAGCAGCGCCAGTGCGATGACGAAGGCGATCCGCGCGGCGTAAACGGCACGCGGGTAGGTAAAGACGAAAAACGGTATCACGGCAAGGATGTAGATGTAGTACTGGAACCCGGCCGCCGACCCGAGATACCACGAGGCCAGCAGATTGTGGCCGGTCAGTTCGAAGTAGACGAGCCAGCCGATCAGCCCGTCGTCGCCGGTGTCCAGCGTCCGCATCCCCAGCCCGAAGATCGCGTACCAGTAGACGGCGACGCTCAGGACGTTGACGGCCGCCATGACGGGCAGCCCGAGGTACAGAAACAGCGGAATGAAAAGGGCATGGAAGACCCCCGCCAGCACGAGGCCGTAAAATCCGACTTTCCAGTAGAAGTTTTCGATCTGCAGCCGGTCCCACAGGGTGGAGAGTTTCGTCAAAGCGCGCCTTGTTTCAAAATCTGCACGCAGATTATACCCTGTCTTCCGTTCGTCGAGCGCTCGGATATGAAGATCATTCACCAATCGCAGCGGCAATCGTGTCGATCGGAAGGAACATTGGCAGAGGCTTCGCCTCTTTGAGTGCGAAGAAGCCCAATTTTTCATAGAAAGGGACCGCTTCTTCCTCTGCGAGAAGATAGAGTCCCGCACAACCGGCTATTTTGGAAATCTGCAGTACTTTCAGCATGGCATCGCGAAGCAGACGCCGGCCGATGCCCCGCTTTTGCCATCGCCTGTCTACTCCCAGCATCCCCAGCTTGACGGCAGGAACCAGAGGAGGCAGGCCGGGCAGGTCTTCCGGTGATTCGAACAGTTCCCGCATAATTGAAAACGTATCGAGAGTGTAAAATCCGGCAAAC
>Ga0256843_1003824_pt1 | contig 10274 bp, 9 predicted proteins | sample AlvinellametaG_FD_191572 | JGI IMG/M metagenome (GOLD analysis project Ga0256843, IMG submission 191572) | Pompeii worm associated microbial communities from hydrothermal vent at the East Pacific Rise, Pacific Ocean - Alvinella | ecosystem: Host-associated > Annelida > Integument > Unclassified ... | reverse complement strand
GTCGTCCGGGTCGACCTGCACCGCCGCCTCTTCCGTCGCTTCCGCTTCGATCGACTTGCGCAGGGTATTGAGCTGCGTCAGGAGTTCGAACTGCCGGTAGGCCGTCGCCTCGTCCGGTGCCGTGAGAAATGCCAGCGCGATCGAGGCGTCTTCGAGCCGTCCGGCGGCATTGAGGCGCGGCGCGATCTGAAAACCGATATCCTCCGAGGTCGGCTGCGTCTTGTTGAGGGCTTCACGAATGATGACCGACGCCGGCCGGAACGAACCGCCCATCCGTTTCAGACCCGCCTGCACGATGGTACGGTTCATCCCCACGAGCGGCATCACGTCCGCAATCACCGCCAGCGCGAGCAGTTCGAGGAACTGTCCCATATCGACAGAAAGCCCCAGTTCCTTTTTCACCAGCGCCAGCACCATCCAGGCCACCTGCGCCCCGCAGATCTCCGGGAAAGGATAGTCATCGTCGGCGCGTTTCGGATCGACGACCGCATAGGCGTCCGGCAGGGTTTCGGAAGGGGTATGGTGATCGGTGACGATCAGGTCGATCCCCCGCTCGCGGCAGACTTCCGCCGCGGCGAAAGCGTTGATGCCGTTGTCGACGGTAAACACCACGTCGGCGTCAATCCGCTCCAGCACTCCGGGCGACACGCCGTAACCGTCGGCAAAACGGTTGGGGATCGCCGCCTGAAGCGGATAGCCGATCTGCCGGAAAAAAAGGACGGCAATCGCCGTGGCGGTCACCCCGTCGACGTCGTAGTCGCCCACGACGGCGATCTTCTCGCCGCGGCGGACGGCGTCGGCGATCCGCAACGCCGCTTTTTGGGCATCTTTCAACAGGGTCGGGGAAGGGATCTCGGAAAGCTTGACGAACCCCGAGGCGAAACGCTGCGACAGCAGCCGGTGAAGCGCGGCCTTGTCGAGTAGCGGAACCTCAGGCGTTTTTGGCATGTTCCAGCGTCGCCTTGACGAACGCGAGGATGGAGGGGTTCGGGGTCTGAAGGCGCGACGTGAATTCCGGGTGAAACTGCACACCGAGGAACCACGGGTGCGACGGGATCTCCACGGCTTCGATCAGGCCGTTGGACTCGCCGGTGACGACCATGCCCGCCGCTTCGAGGTCGGGACGGTAGGTCGGGTTGGCCTCGTAGCGGTGGCGGTGGCGCTCGAAGATCACTTCATCGCCGTAGGCTTCTCGCAGCAGCGAGCCCTCTTTCGTTTCACACGGATATTCGCCCAGGCGCAGCGTGCCGCCCATCGGAGAGGTGTGGGTCCGCAGCTCCGTCTCGCCGCTCTGGTTGATGAACTGGTCGATCAGATAGATCATCGGGTGCGTCGTTTCTTCGTCGAATTCGACGGAATTGGCGTCTTCCCAGCCCAGCACGTTGCGGGCGTACTCGACCAGCGTCAGCTGCATCCCCAGACAGATGCCGAGGTAGGGAACCCCGTTCGTCCGGGCGTACTCGATCGCCTGGATCTTGCCTTCGACTCCGCGCGCGCCGAAACCGCCGGCGACCAGCACCGAGTCGCAGTCCTGCAGCAGCGCCTCCGCGCCGCGTTCCTCGATCTCCTCGCTGTCGACCCAGCAGAAATTCACCTTCGCGTCCAGGTGGGCCCCGGCGTGGATCAGCGCCTCGATCAGCGACTTGTAGGACTCCTTGAGTTCCAGGTACTTGCCGACGAAGCCGACCGTCACCCGCTTCTGCGGCGAGACGATCTTCTTGACCAGCGCGTCCCACTGCTCCATGTTCGGCGCCAGCTCGCCCAGTTCCAGCTCCTTGGCGATCGGGGCGAGAATGTTCTGCTGCATGAAGCTGATCGGCACCGCGTAGATGGTGTTGGCGTCGAGGGCCTCGATGACGCTGTCCTGCGAGACGTCACAGGAGAAGGCGAGCTTTTTCTTGAAGGTCTTCGGCAGCGGGCGCTCGCTGCGGGCGATGATCATCTGCGGAGTGATCCCGATCCGGCGCAGCTCCTGCACGGAGTGCTGCGTCGGCTTGCTCTTGTGCTCGCCGGCGGCCTTGATGTAGGGGATCAGCGTCACGTGGATGAAAAAGGTGCCCGCGACCTCTTCGTCGTGCTTCATCTGGCGGACGGCTTCGAGGAACGGCTGCCCCTCGATGTCGCCGACGGTGCCGCCGAGCTCGACGACGAGGATGTCGTGTCCCTGGCCCGCCTTCTTGATGCGGTCGACGATCTCGCCGACGATGTGGGGAATGACCTGGATCGTCTGGCCGAGGTAGCCGCCGGAGCGTTCGCGCTCGATGACGGAGCTGTAGACCTGTCCGGTCGTGAAGTTGCTGGTTTTCAAAAAGGAGGTATCGAGAAAGCGCTCGTAGTTCCCGATATCGAGGTCCGTTTCCGCCCCGTCTCTGGTCACGAAAACCTCTCCGTGTTCGAGCGGACTCATCGTCCCAGGGTCGACGTTGATATAAGGATCGATCTTCAGCATTCCGACCTTTTTGCCGGAATGTTTGAGCAGTGCCCCGATCGACGCGGCCGTCACGCCTTTGCCCAGAGAACTGAGCACTCCGCCCGTTACAAAAATATATTTCGTCATCGTCATCCCCGTCGTTGATTGTTGTCGCAATTATATCGGGGCATGGCTTATCGCTGCATGAGATCGGCGTGCGTGGCGGATGCGCTATACTTGCATCAAAAAGTCCCGCAACATGGAACACGCTCTGCTTTACGCCGTCGCCGCCCTGGCGATCTCCATCGTATTCAACCTGCTGCTTCTGCGCATCGGCGTCTCGCAGGTGATCGGCTATATCCTGACCGGAACCGTCATCGTCTACGCTTTCGACCTGCGCCACCTCAACGACTCGCACCTGCTCGAACAGATCGCGGAATTCGGCATCGTCTTCCTGATGTTCACCATCGGCCTGGAGCTTTCGCTGCCGCGGCTGGGGGCTTTGAAAAAAATCGTCTTTCTCAACGGGGCGGCGCAGGTCACCCTGACGGGCACGGCCGTTTTCACGCTCGCCTACTGTATCTTCGATGTCTCGCTCACCTCTTCGATCATCATCGCCAGCGCGTTCGCCCTCTCCTCGACCGCCGTGGTCCTGAGCTATCTCAAAACGTCCAAAGAGATCTACCTGCCCTACGGCCAGCGTTCGATGGGGATTCTCATCTTCCAGGACATCGCCGTCATTCCGATCCTGCTGCTGATCGGTTTTCTCTCCAGCGACGGAGGCGACTGGCAGACGACCCTGCTTCACACCCTCGAAAGTGCCGTTATCGTCATGGTCATCCTCTTTTTCGTCGGCAAACCGCTGATGACCTGGCTGCTGCATTTTGCCGCCGACAGCGGCGTCGAAGAGCTGTTTCTGGGCTCGGTGCTCGTCATTGCCGTCGGCGCTTCCCTGCTGGCGCACCTCATGGGTTTCACCTATTCTCTCGGCGCCTTCATCGCCGGAGTCATCATCGCCGGAACGAAATACCATCACAAGGTCGAAGCGGACATCGCTTCGTTCAAGGACCTGCTGCTGGGCGTCTTTTTCGTCACCGTCGGCATGAAGATCGACCTGGTGTTTTTCCGGGAACATTTCGGCACGATCCTCCTGAATCTGCTGCTCGTCATGGCACTCAAAAGCGCCATCATCTTCGCCATCATCCGGCTCAACTCCAAGACCCCGGTCGCGCTCAAAACGGCCGTCGCCCTGTCGCAGCTGGGCGAATTCTCCTTCGCCATCTTCGCTCTCGCCGCGGCGGACGGGCTGATTACACCGGGCCTGGAACAGATGCTGATCATGATGGTCGTCCTCTCGCTGATGCTCACCCCGTTCTATCTGCCGCACATCCATCCTCTCGTACTGAAGCTGTTCCGGCAGGAAGGACTGCACGACGACCTGACCCCGATCGCCGAACGGAAAAACCACGTCATCGTCTGCGGCTACAGTACCGTCGGAAAATTCGTCACGGACAAACTCAAATCGCGCGGCATCGACTACGTCATCATCGACAATTCCCTCAAACACGTGAAAGAGGGGCTGAAAAAGAAGGAACCGATTTTCCTCGGCGACCTTTCCAGAAGCACCATCGCGGAGGCACTGCATACCGAAAATGCCGCGGCCGTCATCGTCACGCTCGAAAACCCGGAGAAAAAGCGCCTCATCTGCGAAACCGTTCTGACGATCAACCCCGGCGCCAACCTGGTCGTCAAGATCTCGACGCTGGAAGAAAAAGCCATGCTCGACGGCCTCAGTATCGGCCATATCGTCGACGGCAAGCGCGAAGTCGCCAAAGTTCTGGTCGAGCAGGCGATGCGGTGCCGTGTCGGAACGCATTGAATTTTCGGAAAAAGCGGGATAAAAGAAAAAGACCCGGAGAAAAGGAGGGGAAAACCGGGTCTTCTCAAAGTGTATGATTAAGGAGTGTATAAATGAAACTCAATGACTGCTACTGGTCGTTGAGACATTGAAAGTATACGGCGGATGCAGTAAATCAAGCGTAAACGGCCCGAGCTACGGCTCCGGTTTATGTTTATTTTAAGGCAGGCGAATAAAACCGCGGTCGCCGACCCGCTCTTCCTCACCGCTTTCCTGCTATAATGGCGCCATGCGATGGCGAGAAATCAAACACAATACCGGAAAGCGGAAAGCGGAAAGCGGAAAGCGGAAAGTCCGCTACGCCGACTTCAAAGAGCGGGCGATGGCCCTCACCACCGATATCTTCATGATCGGCATCCCCATCACCCTGATCATCATGATCACCTTCGGGCACGACCAGATGATGAACACCGCCGGCGGGCTCGACGTCCTGATGGACCCCGCCGAAGCGAAAAAACACGCGCCCAATCCGGTCGCCTCCGTCGTGCAGATGGTTCTTTACTGCGTCACGTTCGTTCTGTTCTGGCACGCCAACGGCCAGACTCCGGGCAAGAAAATGATGGAGATCAAGGTCGTCGACGCCGAAACGTTCGAACCGGCTTCGTGGGGAAAACTGATCGTACGTTTTTTCGGATACTTCCTCTCCGCCGTCACCCTCGTCGGATTTTTCACCGGCATGTCCCGGCCCGACAAACGCGCCCTGCACGACCTCATCAGCGGCACGGCCGTCATCAAGGCGTAAATGACCTTCCTCGTCTCCGCCTTCTATTTTTTCTACTTCGCCATCATCGGCGTTTACGTCATTTTCATGCCGAAAGTACTGGCGATGAGCGGATACGAACCTTCCGAGATCGGCATCGTTTTCGCCGCGGCGCCGCTGGTGCGTTTCGCCGTGCCGTTCGCCTTCATCCGCGGCCTGAAGCTGACCCGAAGCGTTTTCAACGCCGCACTCGTCCTGATGACGGTGAGCGCGTTCGCCTTCTTCCCCGCCCTGCCGCATTTCTGGTGGCTGCTCTTCACCAACATCGCGCTGGGAGTCGGGCTGAGCCTGATTTTGCCTTTTATCGAGGTGATCGTCCTCGAACAGATCGGCAGGGAGCGGTACGGCAAGGTGCGCCTGTTCGGTTCGGTCGGCTTCATCGTCGTCGCCCTCGTTCTGGTGAAATTTCTCGACGGCGCCGGGACGGCCATCGCTTTTCTGAGTTTTACCACCGTCGTGACGGCGCTGTTCGGCTACCTGATCGCCCGGCACGACCATCACCGCAACCCGCCGCCGGCATCCGCCGAGGCCGTCCGGCATTTCTCCCTGCTGGCGCATCCCGGGTTCTGGGCCGGAGTGCTGCTGATGCAGATGAGTTTCGGCCCTTTCTACAATTTTTTCACCATCTACGAGACCGCCCACGGCATCGGAATGGACATGACGATCTACCTGTGGAGTTTCGGGGTGATCGCGGAGATCGTCCTTTTCTATTTCCAGGGGCCGCTGCTGCGCCGGAACCTGCACCGCCTGCTGGAGTTCGCCGCCCTCGTCACCGCCCTGCGGTGGGCCGTCGTCTGGCTCGTTCCGGAGAACCTTCTCCTGCTGTTCGCCTCCCAGAGCCTTCACGCGATCAGCTTCGCCCTCTTTCATACGGCGGCGATCAGTTATCTGTACACGCTGTATGCAGAGAAAAAGCTCGCCCAGCAGTTCTTTTTCGGTATCAGTTACGGGCTGGGAGGGTTTCTGGGAGCGGTCGGTTCGGGGTATGTCTACCAGTACTGGCCGAACGCCCTTTTTCTCAGCGCCGCGGTCGTGGCACTGCTCAGTTTCGCCGCTTTGCGGCGGGGGTGATCAGAACTTCCACTTCAGCTGTGTCAGCTGGCTGAAGTCGTCCATTTTCCGTCCGACGGCCGGCCGGGAATCGTGGGTGTAGATCACCAGAAAAGAGAAGTAGAGCTGGCCGTATATCGGCACCTCGATCTTCGCGGAGGTATTGAGGGCATAGTCGTCGAAGTCGTCCAGTTTCGGCTGATAGTAGCCGATCACCCCGAACAGCGAATCCTTGAGAAAGTAGAGCGTATAGGCGAGATAGGCGTTCATTCTGCCGTTGCGTTCGAGCGGGTCGGTTTCCGTCGAATAGTCCACGTACTCGTAAAAAGCCCCCAGTCCGAAAAACAGGCCGCCGAAGCGGGCCCTTTCGTGCCAGAATTTCCACCGCAGCCCGGCACCCGCCAGCGACCGGTCGTTGATGGACTTGAACTCGTCGTCCTCGATCTGGGCGAAAAGCTCTCCGACGGTCGCGTTGCCGACAATCTGACGGATATAGCGCAGGTGCGCGAAAGAGTTGTTGGTGTTCTTGACTCCGCCGGCTTCTCCGTACTCGCCGCGGACCATGCCCCAGACGAGATAGCTGGCGTTGCTGTCGTATGTCGCCTTGAGACTGGCGCTGTAGCTGTCCGTCTCCACGTTGCCCCGCCTGGTCTGCAGCGAAACGGCCGCTTCGCCGCTCCAGCCGGGATCTGCACCGATTTCGCGGGGCTTGACGGGAATGATCCCCGCCTCCGCCGCCAGCGCGGCCAGCAGAAGAAGGAGCAGGGTGCGTATCATGAAAGCAGACCGGTACGTGTGATACACCGCCGGATCAATAGTCGATGATGAGCGACGTCATGAACGTCGTGTCCGTGTATTTCTTGTCCGACGGCGGTTCGTTCATATAGTCGACCTTGTAACTGATCCCCATGGAAAGGATGTCGCTGATCTTGCTCTCGACGGCGGTCTTCGAATAGACATAGTAGTTGCCGGGATTGTCGAAATTGTTCCGGTAGCTCGCTTCTTCGAGAAATTTGAAACTTTCGGTGATCTGCCAGCTGTAGTTGCCCTTGACGATGTAACCGTAATAGTCGTCGTACGCCCCTTTCTCGCGGGTCAGTCCGGGCATCCCTTCGTAATCGGGATAGTTGATCTGCGTACCGTTGGCGTCGAAGTACTTGTCCATCTCCTGGTCGATGCTGTAAAGGAGGTTCGCCTGGAAGTCGAGGTGGTGCACCTTCCCTTCGAGCGCGATGAACTTGAAACCGGGACCGGTATAGAACTGGTAGTCGTAACCGGAGAACTTGTCGTTCTTGTATCCGGCGAGGTAGTTGAGCGTGAAATGCTTCGCGAACTGCCAGTCGTAGTTGAGTTCGCCGAAGTACTTGTTCTTGTTCTCTTTATGGTTTTCCGTACCGTAAAGCGCGTCGAAATCGAGTTTCACGCTGTGCGCGCCCCAGGCTTTTTTCCCGGTAAAGTCGAGTGAAAAGGCGTCGGTGACGGTATTGCCCTGGGTGTTGACGTAACTCAGCTCCGTATGGGTGACGAACTCGCCGGCTTTGTCGTCGGCGCCGAAAAGGGCGGCGCAGAGCGCCAGCGAAAGTGCGGCTGTTTTTTTCAAAACGGTTCTCCTTGCGGGTAGATGTTCCTGCGGCCGCAACGAAAACACGGCCGGCAATTTCCGCGAAGTATAACACATGCTTTTTTTCTCCGCTGTAGGGCAATTCTGAAAAATGGTATAATCGCGGCACGATTTCATATTTATACGTCCCGGCAGCCGTCCGGGACGGCCTGAAGGTTTACACAATGGGTCAGACCATCACCGAAAAAATATTTTCCGAACATGCCGGGAAAACCGTCCACGCCGGCGAGATCGTCCGGGTTCCGATCGACATGGTCATCGGCAACGACATCACGACGCCCATCTCCATCCGGGCTTTCGAAGAGAGCGGCGCGACGAAACTCGCCAATCCCGACGGCTTTTCCATCGTGCTGGACCACTTTATCCCGGCCAAGGACATCGCCTCGGCGAACCAGGCGCGTATCAGCCGCGATTTCGCCAAAAAGCACCGGATGAAAAACTTCTTCGACGAGAAAGACATGGGCATCGAACACGCCCTGCTGCCGGAAAAGGGCCTCGTCGTTCCGGGTGACGTCATCATCGGCGCCGACAGCCATACCTGTACGCACGGCGCACTGGGCGCGTTCAGTACCGGCATGGGCTCGACCGACCTCGCCTTCGCGATGATGACCGGCGGCAACTGGTTCAAGGTGCCCGAATCGATCCTCGTCGTCCTCAACGGCAAACCGGGACCGTTCACGACCGGCAAGGACATCATCCTCGAAGTGATCCGCCGCATCGGTGTCGACGGGGCGCTCTACCGCACCCTCGAATTCACCGGCGACACCATCGGACACCTCAGCATGGACGACCGCTTCAGCATGTGCAACATGGCGATCGAAGCGGGGGCCAAAAGCGGCATCGTCGCCGTCGACGAGATCACCGAAGCCTTCCTCGCCGACAAACCGCTGGCCCGCGAACCGAAGATCCACCACTCCGACCCCGACGCCGAGTACGTGCAGGTGATCGAAATCGACGTGGACGAGCTCGAACCGGTCATCGCCTATCCCTTCCTGCCCTCCAACGGCCACAGCCTTTCGCAGGCGGTCGCCGACAACATCAAGGTCGACCAGGCCTTTATCGGCAGCTGTACCAACGGCCGCCTGAGCGACCTGCGCATCGCCGCGAAGATCCTCGAAGGCAAACGGGTCCACGAAGACGTGCGCCTGATCGTCACGCCGGGCACCCAGCGTATCCTGCGCGAAGCGACGAAACTGGGATACATCGACATTATCGTCGATGCCGGCGGCGTCGTCTCCAACCCGACCTGCGGGGCCTGCCTCGGCGGCTACATGGGAATTCTCGGCGACAACGAAGTCGCCATCTCCACCACCAACCGCAACTTCGTCGGACGAATGGGCTCGCGCAGCTCGAAAGTCTATCTCGCCAACTCCGCCGTCGCCGCCGCGTCGGCCATCACCGGGGTCATCACCGACCCCGCAACCATCGACTGAACCGGGGAGCCGATCCGTGAAAAAATATCTGACAACCGCCGTAACCGCCGTCATACTGACGGGCGGAACTCTCGACGCCTTTGACCTCAACCGCCTCGCGGACAGCGCCGCCAAAACGGCGGCAACTCCGAAAACCGCATCGCAGGACTCCGCCCTGATCCGTCAGCTGACCTCCCGTCTGGGGATCACTCCCGCACAGGCGGGCGGCGGCGCGGCGGCACTTTTCGGACAGGCAAAACAGAAAATGAAGCCCGCCGACTTTTCCCGCCTCACCGCAGCCGTTCCGGAAGTCTCTTCTTTGCTGAACTCTCCCGCCCTCGCCGGACTGGGAGAGCACCTTTCGCTTTCGAAGCAGTTTGCGGCACTCGGTCTCGACAGCGCCACGGCCGCTCAGTTCACTCCCGTCATCCTCGGCTACGTCAAACAGCTGGCGGGACCGGAGGTGTCACAACTGCTCGCCGCCGCGCTGTAACGATGTTCGACCTTCCCTGCGTCATCTTTGCCGGAGGGAAAAGCTCCCGCATGGGGAGAGACAAGGCCCTGCTGCCGTTTGGGGGGCAGACTTCCCTCGCCCGATACCAGTACGAACGGCTCCGCCCTTTCTTTTCCTCCGTGCACCTCTCCGTCGACCGGCCGGACAAATTCGATTTCGACGCGGACCTCATCGTCGACACCGTTGCACAGATCTACGCACCCACCGTCGGCTTCGTTTCCGCCTTCCGGGCCCTCGACGCCGAACGCCTCTTCATTCTCAGTGTCGACACCCCGTTCGTCGGCCCCGGCGAAATCGAAGCGCTGCTGGCGCACGACGACGGCCGCTGCGATGCCGTCGTCGCCCGCACCCGCGAAGGGCGCCACCCGCTCTGCGGCATCTACCGCCGTTCGCTTCTGCCCTCTTTCGAAACCATGCTCGAAACCGGCTCCCACCGTCTGGGGAAGCTGCTCGACACCTGCCGGACCGTCGACGTCCGTTTCGACGACGGGCGGGCTTTCGCCAACCTCAACCGTCCCGGCGACTACCTCGACGCCCTGGCACGGTTGAAGCAATAACTACTTCCCGATCTTTCTGTCTATTTCGGAGG
>Ga0256843_1003823_pt1 | contig 10275 bp, 9 predicted proteins | sample AlvinellametaG_FD_191572 | JGI IMG/M metagenome (GOLD analysis project Ga0256843, IMG submission 191572) | Pompeii worm associated microbial communities from hydrothermal vent at the East Pacific Rise, Pacific Ocean - Alvinella | ecosystem: Host-associated > Annelida > Integument > Unclassified ... | reverse complement strand
AAGTCCTAAGTCAGCATTACCATCTATTAGTGCTGTAAGTGTTTTATCAAATAGTTCACCTGTCTTTTTTAGATTTTGAGTATATGCTTTAGAGTCAACTCTATGGGCTATAGTCAATAGCTCTTTAGTTATCTGTTTACTAATGTCATTTTGTTTTTGTTGTGACTCTTTTTGTCCCTTTGGAGATAAATCTGTATTAGCAATTATATATTGGTATTTATCCCATAAATTTTTAACATTTGATAATCTTTTTGCAATCTCTGGGTCATTCATTGCATTTTTATTGTTTATCATTAGATTTGTGAGAGTATCTTTGAATAGTTCACCTGTACTTTTTAGGCTTTTTTCGTTTTCATCTGATTTTAGACTATTAGCTATGAGTAGTAGCTCTTTTGTCATTTTTTGAGTGAGCATTCTTTGTCGTCCTGCTAGGTTAATAGTTTTTGCTATTTGAGGGTCTAATTGGGATTTACTCTTCTCTTCATACATCTCAACTACTATATTCATATTGTCTAGTAGTGGTAAATTTTTCTTATCTATAGCCTCTAGTGTTGATTTTTTTATATCTCCTGAAGCTACTTTTTCTACATCTTGTTTGAATGAACTCCATAGTTTCATAACCAAATCCAACTGTTTTATTATCTCTTTGTCTGTTGTTTTTGGAAGTTTTAGCTCTTTGTCTCCATTGATAAGACCTTTTATAGTTTTATCAAAAAGTGCTATTGATTGGTTTAGATTTTTTTTGTTCTCTTTTACATTTATTCCTCTTGCTATTAGTAGTGCCTCTTTACTCATTTTTTGGGTCAACATTCTCTGTTTACCAGCAAGATTTATGACGATACTCTGTTGTTGTTTTATAGGCTCTATTTTTGTATCTGCTTGAATATTTGTTGTAGTTAAATATAATCCTAATATCACAGTTGAAACTATTTTTCTCATTAATACCCCTTTAGTTTTGAAGGGTGTATTGTATCATTTTATTAATATAAAATATTTAAAATTTATAAAAAAATTTTTATAAATTTTTATTTAATTTATTTTTAATATTTTAGAACATATTCTGTAGTTTCAAAGGGTTTTTTGATATACTATGAAAATTTTTTAAAAGTGATTATATATATGGAAAAGAGAACAAAATCAGGTTTTATAGCTGTTGTAGGGAGACCAAACTCAGGCAAGAGTACACTTCTAAATCATCTAATTGGTGAGAAGTTAGCGATGGTTTCAAAAAAAGCACAAGCAACAAGAAAGAGAATGAATATAATTGTAATGCACAAAGGTCATCAACTGATTTTTGTAGATACCCCTGGTATTCATAGAAAAGAGAGACTCATAAATGAGTTTATGTTAGAAGAGGCACTAAAAGCTATGGGAGATAGTGATTTAATCCTATTTTTAGCTCCTGTTACAGATAAGCTTGATGAGTATGAGAGATTTTTAGCCTTAGAGGAGTCAAAAAGAGCCAAACATATTGTAGTATTAACCAAAATAGATTTTGTCAGACAGGGTGAAATTCTCAAAAAATTAGGTGAGTATCAGAAATATCAAGATAGGTTTGAGGCTATTATTCCATTTTCAGTGAATAAAAAGGTAGGAAAAGAGGCTCTGCTTGATGAGGTTGTAAAACATCTGCCAGAATCTCCTGCATTTTTTGACACAGATATAATGACTACAGATAATATTAGAGATATCTACAAAGAGCTTATCCGTGAGTCTGTATTTGAAAATCTAAGTGATGAGATACCTTATGAGTCTGATGTAACTATAGAGAAGATAGAAGAGTCTGAAGATATGGATAGGGTCTATGCTACTATTGTAGTAGAAAAAGAGACTCAAAAAGGTATTATAGTAGGAAATAGAGGAGAGGGGATAAAGAGAGTTGGTAAATTTGCAAGAAAACAGCTTGAACTTTTCTCTCAAAAGAAAATCTATTTGGATTTGCATGTCTCTGTAAAAAAGGGATGGAGTAAGTCTCGTGATGGATTGGAGGAACAGGGTTACATTTTTTAACCCTATTTAACTATATCGACATATATTCTTAAAAAATATTTAATAAAAACATTAAATGTTATTATTATTATTATATTTTAAGAATATCTCTTCTTAAATTAATCTTACAAGCAACAATTAATCTCATTCTTAATATAATAGGAGTTAATATTATATAAGGGATGGTAGATTAAACAATTATGTCAGCGAAAATTATAGACCCTAGAATAAAAAAATTTAAGAAAATTATATCAATTGATGCATATACAGATACTTATTATCAATATAAAGAGCAAACGCTTAAACCTATAGAGAACTTATCATTAGATAACAGTAACTTTGTAATATCTTATGTAAAAAATAGAGATATGATTATTGCTTCTTTTGATTTAGGTTTTGGTATAGATGAGGCAGAGCTTGATGATATGATTTATATGAAAGCTTATGATGAGTTGGGACTTGACCCAGAGAAAGAGTATCTAATTCATCATAGAAAAGCCAACAGCTCCCAAGATAGTGGAGTATATAATCTTTTTATTATTGAACCAGAGATTATAGATGAGACTTTTGAAAAGGTATTAGAAAAGACAACTTTTATAGACCTTTTAATTCCTGCACCTTTACTTTATGAGACTCTATATACGACTAAAACTATAGAGCCAAGTGAAGCACACTGTTTTATCTATTTTACTATGGATGATGCTTTTGTGACTATCTATAAAGATGGTGAGTTTTTATACTCAAAATCTCTTGAGTTTTCACTAAATCAGATATATGATAAGTATTGTGCTATGATTGGTGAAAAAGTTGATGAGAAGAAATTCTTTGAGACTTTGGAATCAGAGGGATTAAAAGCTACAGACTCATTTTTTCAACAAAATCTTACAAAATTATTTAGTGAAATCTTTTTACAAATCAATGATATTATCATCTATGCAAAAAGGGCTTATGGTATAGATGTAATACAGAGACTGTTTTTGGGTTCAATCAAGAGTCCAATTATTGGATTGGGTGATTATGGTTATAACTATTTAGGGATACCTACTTATAATTTAGATTATAACTTTGATATGAAAAATGATGAGTGGTATGTGGACCAGCTCCAATATATGATGGTTCAATCTGGGCTTGATTATATTCAAAACCCAAATAAACTTGTCAATTTAACCACTACACCTAGACCACCTGTTTTTAGTAAAAGAGCAAGTGGTCAGTTTATTATTAGTACTACTGTTGCCTCTTTGGTAGCTATAGGATATCCACTATTCTTTTTAGTTAGTGCTTATATGATTGATGCTCATATTATTAAATTAAAATCTGATGAAAAAGCATTATCAACAATTACAAATAAATATAAGAAGATATTAGAAGAGAAGAGAAAAATAATAAATGAAAACAAGAAAGAGTTAAAAGGACTTAATGATATTTTTGAAGGTAAAGCAAAAACTCTAACATCTATATATAATAAAAAAGTTGATTATAGACTAAAGTCTAATTTATTAAATCAGTTTGCAAAAGACCTTATAAAGTATGAAGTTAAACTAGAAGAGATGAGTAGTGATGAGGATAATTTCACTCTACATATAGTAAGTGATGATGATAAAAAGATTACAAAATATATTAAGTATATATCAAAAAAATATTTTGATAGTATTAAAAATATCGATATCAAAAGAATAGCTGTTGACAAAGATGGCTTATATAGAGGTATTTTGAAAGTGAGTTATATATAATGAATAGTATTTTACATAGTTTAGATGAATTTTTTAAAGATAAAAGTGATAATGAAAAATGGATGATTATCTTTATGATAGTCTCTGTAATTGGGTATATGGCATATAGTCTATTTTTACCATATGCTGAGGATAAATTGAATAAATCAACACGACAGAGAAACTCTCTTCAAAAAAGTATATCTAGCCATAAACAGTATATTCAAAGTATTACAGTGGGTGGTGATAGAGATTACTATATCAAGAAGTATGATAAAGATATAGTAAAATTGGAGAAAGATATCTTAAATACTAATGGAGATATAAATTTTATATCAGCTAAATTAGAAGAGCTATCACCACTACTTTTTAATAAAGAGAGTTGGTCTATATTTTTAAATAGTATAACAAAAGAGGCAAAGAACCAAGATGTAAAGATAGAGTATATCAATAATAATTATATAGATAGTAATGGTAGTTTTGGGCATATCTTGGAGATTGCTGTAGGATGTAAGGGTGATTATAAAAATATAGCAAAATTTATGAATAGATTAGAGAAAAATGTATTAGTAACTGATATATATGAGAGTGATATACATTTAGATGAGAACAAAACAACAACTGTTGCTGATGTTAAAATATCTGTATGGGGGATTAATCACTAATGAAAAATATTACGATATCAATAATGATTGCATTGCCACTATCTTTATACTCTACATCTTTGAGTCATGATGAGATAATAAAAATGGTTGAAAAGATAAAACATGAGAGACCTGGTATATCTCTATCTGTATTAGATACTACTCCTAACCCTTTTGCTATTGTTGTACCAGTTGTTGAAGAGAAAGTAGAAGAGGTTAAAATAGAAGAGCCAAAAATAGAGATTAATCCACTTGATAGCTATCATATGACAGCTGTATTAAATCATGCTGCTTTTATAAATAAAAAGTGGTATAAAGTTGGAGACAAGATAGGTATGTACAAGGTTGTTCATGTAGGAAAATCATCTGTCACACTAAGAAATGGGCAAGATTATAGAAAGCTTGTTATACCTAAAAAAAAGAAAAAAATTAAACTATTTAAAGGAAATTAAAATGAGATTTTTGAAAAAAGTAAAATTAATATTATTATGGTCTCTATTTATAAGTTTAGGATTATTACAAGTAGAAGCTAGAAACTGTTCAACTCAGATGTTTACTACTACTCTTGATAGTTCATTAACTTACGGCGATGTTATAGAAAATATTGCCGATGAGTGTGGTTTAACTTTACTTGTCAAAGACAAAGAAGCAAAAAAGAAGCTACAAGAAAATTTATATTTTGTGAAATTGAATAATGCCTCTTTGTATGAATTTTTGGATACTATATTAACAGAAAACGATATAGGATATGAGTTAGATGGTAATAAGCTTAGAATATATTATCTAAGAACCAAAACTTTTAAATTGGACTATCTCTCAGGGGATAGAACAGGTCAGAGTAATGCAAATATTAATATTGCAAATAGTAATGGTTCCTCTACTGGTGGTGGAGGAAATGTAAATGAGAGTAGTGGTGGAGATAATGGTTCTCGAACGGGTGTTTCTATTACAAGCAATGATGATTTTAAATTTTGGTCAAAAATACAGAAAGAGTTAAATAGTCTTATTAATAGACCAGAGGATGATTATAAGGCTCCTGAACCTATTATAAATCCAGAAGCAGGAATGATTACTGTTACAGGTACAACACAACAGTTAAATCGAGTTGGTAAATATATAGAAAGTTTATCAAAACAGCTTAAAAATCAGGTTTTAATAGATGTCAATATATTGAGTGTAACATTTGATGATAGTGCTACAACAGGAATTGATTGGTCTCAGCTTTATAATCTCCAAAATATGTCTCTGACTACAAATCTCTCTGAAACAGCAAAAAATATAGTAGCAGAGGGTTCACTTAAAATAAATAATATAATAAAATTTTTGAAAACTCAAGGAGATGTAAAGTCTATTTCAAATCCAAAAGTCTTGACACTAAACAATCAACCAGCATTGATTTCTGTAGGAAATGAGCTTTTTTATAAGGTTCAATCTACAACATCAACAATAATTGGAAATGGAGGAGGAACCGAAGGTACTAGAGATGAGATAAATTCTGTATTTGCAGGAATACTGCTTGATATCACACCAGAGATATCAAATGATGGCTCTATTACTTTAAAAATCAATCCATCCATATCTGATACGCTAGATGCAGTCGAGAGGGATAGTACAGGTTCAAGAAATATTCCACCTGATTTATCAAGAAAACAGATATCTTCTGTTGTTACTATGCAAGATGGACAGCATGTTATTTTAGGTGGTTTAATCTCTTCTAAAAGAGGAACAAAAGTTTCAAAAGTACCACTATTAGGAGATTTGCCTCTGTTTGATCATTTGTTTAAGAGAGAGGTTAAAATTAATAATGTAGATGAGTTAGTTTTAATTATTACACCACATATTGTAAATAAAGACAAAGAGTTGTCCCTAGAAGATTTGGGGTATAGGAAGTTAGAAGATGAAAAAGAGTAAATATAGTGAAATAAAGAATATTTTTATAGATACAGTTGATACAAATAGCTTTGTAGAGTTAGAGTCAACTGCTTTTAACTATCAAATTTTAGAAGAGAGTCTGGATAAGCCTCTAAAGATGATACTTCTTTTTGGAAAACCAGGGACTGGAAAGAGTATGATTTTAAATAGGCTATATCATAATCTCAAAGATAGTAGAGAAATTCACTATTTTGATGCACCAATATTGAGTGAAAAAGAGTTTCTCAAAAATATATATGAGTCTATGTCATCTCAAAAAATTCCTCAAAATATGCGTGTAAATTTTGATGGTTTATTAAAATATTGTCAAAAGCTCAGAGGTAAAAGAGAGGTGATGTTTTTATTAGATGAGTGTCAGCTATATAGTGAGGCTCTAATGGAGAAGATTAGACTACTCTCTGATACTAGAGTAGTCAAGTTTGTTATTACTCTACATAAAACAGAAAATGAGGATGTAATAGCAAAAGAGCATTTCAAAACTCGTATTTGGGAGGTAATAGAGTTAAAAAATGCAGATATTGATGATTTGGAAGTTTATATACAGAAAAAATTACTACAGAGAGGTTTTGTAGAGGTATCAAATATGATAACCAAAAAAGATATTAAATTTATTCATGCTTGTACCAAGGGTAATTTTAGAGAGACAAATAAATTTTTATATATAGTTTTTAATATTTATGAATATTATGATTTATACAAGCCAGAGAAAATAAATTCAACAAAGTTATCTAAAAAAATTCTTGAGATGGCAGCAATAAAGATAGGATATATACATGATTAATACAAAAGAACTTGAAAAGAGATGGTATAAATATAAAACAAAAGGTGTATTGTTAGTTGTATCTATTTTAGCTATTTTATCACTATTGATTTATGGTGGCTATTATATTTTATATAAATTGGATTTGAATATAGAAAAAAAAGAGCAACCAAAAAAAGCTGTATTAAGTGCAACTAGGGTAGTAGTAAAAGAGAAAAATATTTCAACTCCTATAGAAAAAAAGAGTATAGAAAAAGGTGATAGTGACAATAGTGTAATGCTCTCACCGACTATTCCTGTTATTGATTTAGAAAAAGAGAAATTAAAAGATATCAGAGCCAGAAAAAGAGCCATAGATTATAATATAGCTAAAAAAACTCATCATAAACCTAAAAAGAGGTTAGTAAAAGCAAAAGCATCAACCTATCTAACTGCTAGTGAGTTAGCAGAGGTTAATGGTAATAGATATAAAGCTAAAAGAGAAAAGAAAAAGATAAATATGAAGCTCAGTAGTAGTAATTATATGAGTGTCATGAAGCAAAAATTTAAACAGAATAAAAATCCTAGAGAGGCTCTTTTGATTGCACAAGCCTACTATGATGCAGGTAATTATAAAAAAGCCGAAGAGTGGGCATTGATAGCAAATAATTTAGATAAAACCTCAGATGAGAGTTGGTTACTTTTTGCTAAAGCCAAAGATAAACTAGGCAAAAGAAGAGAGGCATTAAAGATATTGGTAGTCTATTATAACAAAAGCAAATCATCTAAAGTAAAAGCATTGATAGATAAGATGAAGTCAAAGAGTATCTAATGAGAAAGTTATTTCTAATTATGCTATTGAGCTTAATTGCATATAGCTCTAATCTATCAACCCTATATCATTACTATGAAAAACAAGAGTATGATAAAGGGTGTGACTATGCAATGAAGTACTATAGCAAAAACAAAAATGATGAGAAGTTTGTAGCACTATATGGACTTAGTTGTTTGGAGACTAATAATATACATCGTATAGCAACACCTATGATAGTTTTAAAAGATACAAAAAGTTCAAGAGAAAATGCTAGTTATTTTGGAACAATTTTATTGCAAAAACAGTTACTAAAACAGGCTATATTGGATGGAAAGGATTTAAGTAATCTGCGTTTACCAAAAACAAACTTTGTCTTGTCAAAAATTTTTAATCTATTTGTAGATAAGAAATATACTCTAAAAGATGGAGTATATAGATTAAAAGATAGCAAAGATAAAGATATGAGCTATCAGGTATATTTAGAAAAAGATAAAAAAGATATAGATTATATGATTATTGATATTTATGAAAAAGATAAATTTATAAAACGGTATCGCTATAAGTAGGAGATAATATGGAACAGAGAGTTATAGATATATTAATAGATAATGGTGTAATAGAAGAGAGTAAATTAAATCTATTTATTAAAAAATATGGGCAAGAGAGAGTCAATATTGAAAATTTGATTAAGGTTAAAATTATTAATATAGCTCAAATGGAAGAGGCTTTAATCAAAGAGCTTAGATTACACTCTATTGAACTTGATGAGTTAGAACCAATATCTGGTATAGATACAACTAGATTACTTAAAAGAATAGCAAAAAACTTAGATATAGAATATATAGAGATAAATGATGTAGATATAGATTATAAGTTAGTTGAGAGACTACCTTTAAAACAGCTTATGCGTTATAATGCTTTGCCTCTATTTGTTCAAGATTCTAGAGTTACTGTAGCATTTGGAAATCCAAGCGATTTTGAGGCAAAAGGGGCTATAGAGAGATTTTTTCATGGTAAGATAATGGTAGTTGCTATTGCAAAACCAAAAATGATACAAAAAGAGTTACTCAAATTAAAAACCAATGAGGAGGTTGTTGAGTATTCAGAAGATATCAAGCATGATTTAACAGATGGAGCCGCAGAGGTTGCTGATGATAGCAAAGAGTCTCCTGCTGTCTTAAAGCTTATTGAAACTATTTTAAAAACAGCTATAGATAACAAAACAAGTGATATTCATATAGAAGCTACTGAACATAACTGTATAGTTCGTTATCGTGTTGATGGTATGCTCCAAGAGTATTTTAAACTAGAAAAAGTTATATTTGGACCTCTAGCTTCCAGAACTAAACTGCTTTCAAATTTAGATATCGCAGAGAAGAGAAAACCACAAGATGGAAGATTTACTCAAATCGTAAATGGAAAAGTATATGATTTTAGGGTATCAACTCTACCCACTCTTTTTGGGGAATCTATTGTTATGAGGATTTTGGATAAATCAAAAGCATTGGTAAAACTAGAAGATGCAGGTATGAATGCAAAAGCATATAAAAAGTTTACCAAAGGGATTAAATCTCCTTATGGGATTATGCTTGTAACTGGTCCTACTGGTTCAGGTAAGACTACAACTCTATATGGTGCTTTGAATGCTATTATTGATGTCAAAGATAAAATCATTACAGTTGAAGACCCAGTTGAGTATCAGATGAGTGGTATTCAACAGGTACAAGTTAGTCCTAATACAGGGCTTACTTTTGCTGCTGCTCTTCGTTCAATACTTAGACAAGACCCTGACAAGATTATGATTGGGGAGATACGAGACCAAGAGACACTCCGAATTGCTATTGAGGCTGCTCTTACAGGTCACTTGGTACTATCTACTCTACATACAAATGATGCGATATCAGCTATAAATAGAATGCAAGATATGGGAATAGAGGATTATCTATTAGCTGGGGCTGTTATTGGAATTCAAGGGCAGAGACTTGTTAGAAAGATATGTGATATATGTAAAGAGGAGGATGAACATGTCAATCCTGATAATCTAAAAGAGTTATCCAAATATCTACCTGAAAATCCAAAATTTTATAAAGGAAAAGGGTGTGCTGTTTGTAATAATAGTGGTTATACAGGAAGAGAGATGATTTCAGAAGTTTTATTAATATCAGAGGAACTTTCAACAATGATAGCAAATGGTGCATCAAAAGAGCAGATGAGAGAACAGGCTTTTAAAGAGGGCTTTGAGACAATGCTTCAAGATGGTGTAAACAAAGCACTTCAAGGAAAAACTTCACTTGAAGAGGTTCTAAGAGTTGCGAGGTAGTTATTATGAATTATTATAAAGTTACAATGAGTAAAAGAGGCAAAAGAACTACTGAAATTATAAAAGCCAAAAGTAAAATCAGTGCTATTAGAACAGCCAAGCAGGATTTTAACGGTTTCAATATT
>Ga0256843_1003822_pt1 | contig 10275 bp, 13 predicted proteins | sample AlvinellametaG_FD_191572 | JGI IMG/M metagenome (GOLD analysis project Ga0256843, IMG submission 191572) | Pompeii worm associated microbial communities from hydrothermal vent at the East Pacific Rise, Pacific Ocean - Alvinella | ecosystem: Host-associated > Annelida > Integument > Unclassified ... | reverse complement strand
AGGGCATTGGTTTTGCCCTGAAGGTGCATACCAATGTCACCAGTGATCATCTGGACTACCATGGTACGATCGAAGAGTATCGTCGTGTCAAAAGCCTCTTCTTTGCCGATGATACAATGAAACTGCTGAATAAGGATGATATCAAGCATATCTCCTACAACTGGAAAAATGCCTTCAGTTATGGTGTGGACGAACCTGCAACCTATAAGGTACAGGCATTTTCACTGCTGAATGGTATAACAGCAGGGATCAAATATATGCAAGAAGAGGTGACCTTCCATTCACCGATGGTGGGACTCTTTAATCTCTTTAACCTCATGGCTGCCATCGGATCCGTGCATCTGTTGACCAAACGACCGCTACAGGAGATCTGTGATGTGGTTGAGAACTTTGCCGGGGTTGCCGGACGTATGGAGGTGGTGAGTACCGATCCTCTGGTCATTGTCGACTTTGCCCATACCGATGATGGTATCCATGCGGTACTGGAGTCGATGAAAGACCGTGATATCTCTGTTGTATTCGGTGCAGGCGGAAACCGTGACAAGGCAAAACGTCCGCGTATGGGTGCGGTAGCCGGACGCTATGCGAACAAGATCTATGTCACGTCGGACAATCCTCGTGATGAAGTACCCGAAATGATCCTTGAGGATATTCTTGTAGGGCTCGTAGGCAAAGAGAATGTCACAGCCTGTCCCGACCGTCGTTTGGCGATCAAAATGGCACTGGATGCGCTTGAGCCCAATGAAGTGCTGCTTATCCTTGGAAAAGGGGATGAGGATTATCAGGAGATCAAAGGGGTGAAGTATCCCTTTGATGACCGTGAGGTTGTCAGAGAGTTGCTTGCCGAGCGCTAAGGCTCTCCTTTTATCTATGCAGGGAGTTATTGAATTCCCTGCGTGTTATCTTCTTCTAAAATCTTTGGTTGCTATATCATAGGCTTCATAGAACTTCATGACTTTTCCGCCGTTTGCCTTGGCAAATGCTTGAGCATCCGATTTTTTGGCAAAAGCATATTTGCTTGTTTTACTCATGGTTGCAGGTTTATTGCTGCCTACGACATAATAGGCATTTAATGCCGGGATGAACTTGAGTGTTTTGGCATCGACAACTTTGAGGTTGATCAAGTCCGTTTTGTTGATCTCGTTGTCATGTACGACGCAGTGCAGGGAACAGTACTGCCGTTTGCTTCCGTCTTTGAGGGTGGCAGCATGATTGGTTTTGTAAAATGTTGCCAGATGCATACCGCAGATGGCGCATGACTCTTTATGCTCCCCTTTTTGTATGATCTTCGCTTTGTTTTCAGGGACACTCTGGAAACGTTTCCCCATGTGTTTTGGAGACGGATTTCCGCATCCGCTTAGTAGAAGTCCCGATATTAGTAGTAGTGTAAGCCAGAATTTTTTCATATGTTTCTCCTTAAGTGTTGGGTAGATTCATCTCAAACTTTTCGCCGGTTCTTTGTGTATGCAAGTAGAGCTTCCATGCATGTATGATCTGCCAGAGCATCCATCCGAATGAGAGAAGGGTCACGATGCCTGCCAGATAGATCAGTGGAGAGATAAAGACAGACAAAGCAAAAGCTGCGAGGGAAGCGATGTGAATGTAGAGATGTTTCATCGCTGTTTTGGGGTGAATGACTTCATGCATCATAGGTGCGGTAAAGTAACCCTGTGAGTTGAGATGGAACCATGTAAGAAACGGGATGATCTTGTAAAACATGGCAAAAACGATACTCAGGGCAAAGCCTGCAAAAAAGATGTAGTTAAGTGCCTGTAGTTTTGGCATCTCTATAAACTGGATGTCAACCGTAGCGGACATACTGAGGATGAGTAGAGACAGACCGAGTCTCCAGAACCAGACGGTAGCGTCAGTGATGGGACGCTTCCTTTGTGTAAGGCGTCTCAGTGTTAAGAATGCATACCCCATAAGTGGCAGAGCAACCAAAATAGAGATGACAATCCACGCCTCTTCCCATATGAGCGAGAGTCCAAGTCCGCCAATGAGAAGCAGCATCAGTGTAAGAGGCAGGTATTTGCTGACAAACCCCGGATATGGCGGCGTAACATAGAACATTTCGATCACTTGAAAAGAGATGGAGATGATCAGCAGTGTGATCCATCCGAAGAGACCGAAGGAGTAGTGGGCCGTTTTGAACTGAGCGTAATGCACTCCCTGCATAAACCCAGCCAGTGTAGAGGTCAGGTAGAGTGCCAAAAGGGTCAAAAGAGCCAAGGCAACAAGTGCAACGGTCATACCTTTTGAAGAGGCACTGTGATTAGCAAGCTTTAGCAGGTTTTTGAGCATGATAAAGACAATACCGAGAATACTGCTCCCCAGTAAAACCGAGGCAGTAGCGAATAAAGTACTGTTCCCACTCCAAAAAGCAGACAGGAGCAGCAGAATACCAAGGGTAAAAGGGTACTGTACGAGATTGGCTTTGGTTGTTGGTGCAGTGAGTTTGACCCCGGCAATAACCGGGAGCATCTGAAAGAGTGCTGCGAACATAAAAGAGAGCATTACTCCCAGTGTCAGAGTGTGTGTCAAGATCACCGCTTCGATATTTGCAGCATCAAAGATCTTGTTACCAAAAAGAAGTGTAAAGATTCCTGCCAGAAGACCAAAGAGTGCTCCTCCGAGAAAAAAACGGAAGACAACCGCTATCGGTGGTGCCTGATCGAGAGAGAGACCATTTTGGCTAAACATCGCAAAGTGCCTCCAGATCCAGTGTAGGATCTGTTGAGATAAGAATATGCCATGTATGACTACTGTCTTCTTTATTTATAATGTTGAGTCCCTGCTCTTTTGCCAGATCGATAAGCGGTATAGGATTTTTGCGGTGGATCATATAGAAATAGTTGTCCCCGTTCAACTCCCGAAGTGCATGCATGGCACGCTCAAGGGGAATGGGATGTTCCAGCTCCCTTGCATCAAGAAAGATCTTTTCTGATTGAGACATGGGTTAAAGCTCCACCTGCTTCATCTTTTCGAGGGTAGTCTCTTTGAGATCAGGCGGTAGCAGCCTTTCACACATGGCATAGAGCATCTGCTCCTCTTTCATGTTATGCTGCTGAAGCAGGATCATCATCGATTCGCAAAGCGAGAGATACGCATCTTTGTCCTGTGCTTCAAGGGCTGTTGCAAGTTTGCCGATAAGTCCCCGAACCTGTTCATGCTCATAGCGCATGACCTGTGTCGGCCCTTCGGTATTCCCTGTCTGTGCTTCAAAGGTAGGGAAGAGCTCCTCCTCTTCTCGTTTAAAATGTGTCAGTGTTTCATTTGAGAATGTCAGGAATGCTTTTTCCGCAGCCTCCCATTCACCATTTGCCGCAGCACGCTCAGCGTCTGCAAAATGCGTGTCACACTCTCTGTGTTCTTGTGTCATAAATTGTGAAATATTCATCGTTTTCCCCTTGTGCTATATTTTTGATATCTAATCGTCAGCGGATCGTGATCATCTGATCCCATAGGTCCTGAGAGAGAAGTATCTTCTCAACTCTTGCCTGCCAAAGCTTTCCGAACGCCTCTTTTTCTTCTTTACTTGCAATTCCCTGAAGTGCTTTTCCCATGAGTGGCTGCATCATTGGATCGCCGGGAACCATGGACGGATTGTAGCTCAGTGTAACACTCGTATCCGTATCAAGTCTTGTCAGTTTGACCTCTCCGTCCATAGGCACATTATAGCTGACAAGGTTGTCTCGAGAGAAGTTCCCCTGAATACCTTTAAAACCGCTGACGCCATTGGCTCCGGCGATAAATGAGATGACATTGCAGATTACTCCGGTCACACCGTCTGCTTCCCCGTCTTTCATAGAGACATGGATCATTCCTCTTTGGGGAAGTGTCTCGGGATAGAGTGCCTCAAGCCCTTTAAGTGCCATCAGATAGGCGCCTGCAACTGTGGGACAGGAGTGCCCCGCCAGTTTAACACACTCCAGATAACTGATCTCTAGTTTGCCATCTTTGAATGCACCTAGAAAATCACTTAGCGGGTCTTGCAGCATAATGGAGGGAACACGGTCAAAAAAATCAGGATATTGCATAGATACTCCTAGTAGGAAAATAGTTGGGAGGATTATAGTTTAAAAGCGTTAATAAGTAGTTGACCCATGTCAATCCGAAAGGGTTTAATCGTGATTTAAGTAATTGAGAGTAAAATACTCCTAATTAAAATATATTTAAACAAAAAAGGATTTACTATGATGCAAGGTGTACCACAACCAGCCTTCTATATCTTCAAATGTCAGCAGTCGGCACCTCCGGGAATGCCAAAACCAAGCTGTGTAAGCCAGAACGACCCTGAATCTCAGCAACTCTTCCAGCACTTGGCACAGAGCCTGATGATGAAAGGTATTATCGGTACGGTTCAACCAATCCAGACAGGATGTCTCAACCGTTGTCAGCAAGGGCCGGTGATGCTTGTCGAGCCTGGTCATACCATGTATGTAGGTTTGACAAAAGAGAAGATCGACCGTATCATCGATGAGCATATTATCGGCGGTAAAGTAGTAGAAGAGTATGTGATCCCGGAAGAGATGTGGGGCGAGCCGGTTCCTCCCTCACAGATGGCGCGCTAATCTCTCTTTGCAGTGTGGAGATATCTCCTGCTGCAATGAACAATTTCTTCACAATTACTGTATAATATAGATAGAAATGCGGTATAATTCCGTCAATTTAAATCAATTCAGGCAGGAATACTATGAACATTACCATGCTTTATTCTAAACTACATAGAGCAACTGTAACCGATGCAAACCTTAATTATGTAGGTTCCATTACGATTGATCAGGATCTTTTGGATGCCGCCAATATGCGTGTGGGGCAAAAGATCGATATTGTCAACATTAATAACGGTGAGCGTTTTTCTACCTATATTATCTCAGGAGAGAGAGGCAAAGGAGATATTTGTCTCAACGGTGCTGCCGCAAGAAAAGTACACAAGGGTGACAAGATCATTATTATCGCTTATGCGAGCATGAGTGAAGCGGAGGCGGAAGCCTACAAACCAAAAATTGTTATCTTGAATGATGACAATACAATCGCACAGCAGTTCGAAGGGCTTGAGTAATGTTCGGAAACGGCTTTGATATGAGTAAAATGTCCGAGATGATGTCTCAGATGCAGGAGAAGGCCAAAGAGCTGGAATCCCAGGCAAAAAATGTTGAGCTGACGGCAAAGGCCGGAGGCGGTATGGTTGAGATCCGTGCCAATGGAGCGGGAGAGATTATTGACCTAAATATCGATGCATCGCTGCTGGATGATAGAGAATCTCTTCAGATCCTGCTTATTTCAGCGATGAATGATGTGATTAAGATGGTAGAGGACAATAAGAAGTCTCAGGCAATGGGTATGTTGGGAGGAATGAACCCTTTCGGTTCATAGACTCCTCTTTTTGCATAGATATTTCTCCTGTTTCTTTCCCGCTTCAACACGTTATAACCGCTATCTTTTCTCATCTCCCCAGCTTTTGGCAGTATTAATATTGAAACAATCCACAGTAACAAGGAGTTACAATGAATGAAGTGACACAGGCGATAGAGAATGACTCTATTGCCAAGCTGAAATCTCTCGTGAACGGGGGGACAGATCTGAATAAGCCTATTTTGATAGGAGAAGAGTATGACCTTGAAGAGTACGATGAGATCTCTCCTCTTTTTTATGCCATACGTAAATATGCATCCATGGAGCTGATTGAATTTCTGCTTGAGAACGGGGTTGATCTTTTCAAGACGGATAGAGACGGAATATCGGCACTGGATATGGCAATCAAGTTCCGCCGTAAAGATATGATACGTTACTGTATCGACAAAGGGTTTGATCTTAACAGTACCAAACGCAAAAGCGGTATTACTCCGGTTATGCTTGCCGCGTGCTTCTCCGACACGGAAATGATGCAGATGCTGCTTGATGCAGGAGGAGAGATCAATGCGGTTGACGGTACAGGGATGAGTCCGCTTGACTATGCCAGGAAACTTGGACAGAAAAAGATGCAGACATACCTTGAAGAACGGGGTGCCAAGCATGCTGCCTATAGAGACTGATTTGAAGAGAGTAGGTAGTAAGGCGCAGTAAAGCTTAGGCATGCAAGATACTACCTGCTACTCACGCTGTAACTATTTTGTAACTCTTTTTTTTTATACTTCCGAAACTCAAATGAACAAGGAAGGAATACCCTATGAAAAAAACCCTACTTTCACTGGTTACTATTTCAGCGATCGCAACGACAGGCGCACTGGCGGATAGTGCAACGGATATTGCAGAGCTGAAGGCGATGATGGCGGAGATGAACAAACGTCTTGCAAAGCTTGAAACTGAGAACAAGCAGCTGAAAGCAAAAGTAGCAAAGAAGCAAAAGCGTACACCAAAGAAGAAAGTACACTATACCAAATCCGAGCAGTCACAAAAGATCGCTGTACTGGAAGAGAAAGTAGAGAAGATCGAAAAGCATACGACAGTGAAGTCTAAAGCACCGGTCTTGAAATTTTCAGGGAAGCACTATCTTGGTTTTGTCAGTGACAGTGCCGGAGATGAGACGGAGAACTACTTTGAGACCAGAAGAAACTACTTTCAGGTCAAAGCGTATTTTGCAGACAATCCGAAGAACTACATGAGAATTACGCTAGACACCTTCCAGAATACCAAGGGGGAAGATAAAGACTACGGAAGCTGGGAAGTGAGACTGAAGTATGCCTACCTCTATCTTGACAATGTTCTGCCGTTCACCGGTGTAGAGCTGGGACAGGTACATAGACCGTGGATCGACTATGAAGAGCACCATGGATGGTTCTACAGATCGATTTCAAAAGTATTGGTCGAAGCACATGACGGAGCGCACTTTACCAACTCCGCAGACCTGGGTGTAAACTTTAAAACCAAAACAGCGTTTTTCTCTTCCGAAATCGGTGTATTTAACGGTGAGGGGTACCATGGTGTTCAAGAGGGTGACGGCTTAAGTGGTGAGTGGAGACTGACAGGGCATATTTTCGGAACAGGGAAAAAGCATGTACACAAGTCGGATACCTATGCCGATGTCTCTTTCTTCGGTCAGTACAATACCGACTATAAAGCCAAAGGTCAGGACTTTGTATGGTATGGCGTACATGCTGTCTATAATCAGCCCGAATTCCTGCTTGCGGCACAGTATGTTGATGCGACAGACGGCGGTGTTGACAAAGAGGGGAACGGTTGGTCCGTTAATGGTGAGTTCAGACTGTCAACACTTTCGGAGTCTATGTATGGTTGGAATCTGCTCGGACGATATGACAGCTTCGATCTGGATGCAGGAGAAGAGAGAGAAAGAACGATTGCCGGTGTAGCATACAAGTACAACAAAAATGTCGAATTCATTGCAAACTACCTGAATGAACAGGTAGACGGTGAAGATCAGACAGACGCCCTCATGCTAACCGCCGAGGTTAATTGGTGAGAACCGTAAAGCAAACGTGAACTGCTTCACGTTTGTAGGTTCGAAACCGAAGTGGTCGTAGCGAAGCGGAGCCACGGAGGCAAACCCGTAAAGCAAACGTGAACTGCTTCACAGCATCTTCTTTGGGCAGATATGGAATCTGCCCCTACATTATTCTCTTCTCCTCTTTTTGCGATGAACTCCATTCAGTAACAAAATTGTAATACTTTTTTTCTATACTTTCTACCGTATAATAAAATCACGAAGGAAGTTCAATGAACAATATGATCAAAGTCGTACTCGGTGCAGGGTTTGCTGTAGCTGTGGCATTCTATGCGAACTCGATTATCGGACAGGCATCCCATGGCGGGTTCCTGGTACTTGCAGCACTCTTCGGTGCCTATATGGCGATGAACATCGGTGCGAATGATGTTGCCAACAATGTTGGTCCTGCGGTGGGTGCAGGGGCATTGACGATTGGTGGGGCGATCATTATCGCTTCTGTCTTTGAGGCGGCAGGTGCACTCATCGCAGGTGGTGATGTTGTCGGTACGATCAAGAAGGGAATCATTGACCCGGCCGCTTTTGGCGGAGATCCGATGCTCTTTGTCTATGCGATGTCTGCAGCACTCCTTGCTGCGGCACTCTGGCTGAACCTTGCGACATGGCTTAAGGCACCTGTTTCTACGACACACTCCATTGTCGGTGGTGTACTCGGTGGCGGTATTGCAGCGGGCGGCTTTGCGATCGTCTCATGGGGTACGATGGGTAAGATCGCTGCATCATGGGTCATCTCTCCGGTACTGGGTGGTGTGATCGCTGCAATCTTCCTTTATGTGATCAAATCTCAAATCCTTTACAAAGAAGACAAGCTTTCTGCAGCGAAGAAGATCGTTCCTGTACTTGTCTCTATTATGGCGGCAGCTTTTTTGACATATTTGACCCTGAAGGGATTGAAGCATGTATGGAAAGACTTGACCCATATGCTCAGCTTCCTGCCTCAGACTAAAAAGCCGACACTGGGTGTTGCGCTTGTATTTGGGGTGATCGGTGCGATTATTACCTATGTAATTGTTAAACCGAAAGTAGCTGCGAAGATCGCGAACCTTGAAGGAAGCAGAGCCGATATCAACCTGCTTTTTACTATTCCGCTTATTTTTGCGGCAGCGCTTCTCTCTTTTGCTCATGGTGCGAACGATGTTGCCAATGCGGTAGGACCACTGGCAGCGGTCAATGATGCGCTTAGCAACCTTGCTATCTCCAAAAAAGCGGCGATCCCTCTATGGGTCATGGTCACCGGAGGTATCGGTATATCTATCGGTCTGGCGCTCTTTGGCCCAAGACTCATTAAGACGGTTGGTTCTGAGATCACGGAGCTTGACCAGATGAGAGCCTTCTCCATCATGATGGCTGCGGCGATCACAGTGGTTATCGCTTCTCAGCTTGGACTGCCTGTATCTTCTACGCATATTGCAGTCGGTGCGGTATTTGGTGTCGGGTTCCTTCGTGAATGGCTTGACAGCAAAGAGATGGGTGTTAAACAGCAGAAGCTGCAGGAAGAGGTGAACAAGCTTGAGGCACTCAAAGCAGACCTTGATGCCTGTACCAATGAAGACCCTGCAAAGAAACTGGCATTGATCGAAGCGCATAAATCGCAAAAGAAAAAGGTCAAAAAGATCAAAAAAGCGCTTAGAGAGAACTATGTCAAGCGTGGTATGGTCAAAAAGATCGTTGCGGCATGGGTCATTACCGTTCCTGCGGCGGCGGTACTCTCTGCAATTATCTTCTTTGTACTGAAAGGACTGGGTGCCTAAAGGGCTCTGTCCGATTTTTCTTTTTTTAGGGAAGCAGGTCTGCTTCCCTCCTCCAACTTGTGTTATAATCTCCTTATGAACCCACAGATAGAAATAGTTGTTATTGAAGATGAAGAGGATATTTTAGAACTGATCGAGTACCATCTAGTTAAAGCGGGATATGCCGTGACAGGGTTTCTCTCAACCGAAAATGTGGAGCAGTTCCTTGAAGAGGAGACACCTGCTCTGATGATCGTAGACCGTAACCTGCCCGGAACGGAGGGGAGTGAGTTTGTTGCCTACCTAAGAGAGATCGGTTATGATATTCCGGTAATTTTTCTAACAGCTAAAGATAGAGATGTCGACCTTGAGAGCGGTTTTGAAGCCGGTGGGGATGACTATATGACCAAACCATTTAACCCCAAAGAGCTGTTGTTACGCGTCAAAGCGCTGCTGAAGCGTTCGGGAGCGTTACAGAAACAGGAACGGCTCAAGTACAAAACCCTCACGCTTGACGTTGAAAAAAAGATACTCTATGTTAACGATAAAGAGGTAGGACTAACCAATCTTGAGTTCAACCTTCTCCATACTTTTTTGAAGCATATTGACAAACCGTTGACACGGGACTTTCTACGTGATGAGGCGTGGGGGAGTGACGGAGAAGGGGTCAATGACAATGCGGTTAATGTCGCCATTAACCGTCTGAAGAACAAGATCGATCCGGAGAATGCGTATAACTATTTTCATCCGGTGTGGGGAGTGGGGTATAAATTCTTTTAGTAATGCTGATATAATAATAGAGTTTTCTGAAATATCCTACTTTCAAACCATTTTCAAGAAAATACAGAAAAGTAAAGGGTAATTCACTATGGTTCTTATAGATACAAAATATTGACTATGCTTTTATTGTATGGAATGTAGTTTGGGTTGTTTTTTCACTCTTCTTGCAATAACTTTATCAATCAAAGAATATCTTCTTTATTGCATCATTCAAAAAGATTGGTATGGATATCTCTTTTCCTGATGTCGTTTTATTCTATCTTTTGAGGGATCAATTAGTAAAATAATAGTCAAAAAACC
>Ga0256843_1003821_pt1 | contig 10281 bp, 10 predicted proteins | sample AlvinellametaG_FD_191572 | JGI IMG/M metagenome (GOLD analysis project Ga0256843, IMG submission 191572) | Pompeii worm associated microbial communities from hydrothermal vent at the East Pacific Rise, Pacific Ocean - Alvinella | ecosystem: Host-associated > Annelida > Integument > Unclassified ... | reverse complement strand
TCCGTAGAATATATGGCACCCAAGAGGCTTGAAAAGGTGTTGGAGCAGCTGTGAAATACTACAAAAACGGTCGTTTCGGCGGAAAATATGACAGTATCGCCGCACTCTCTTTGCTTGATATCCTCAAATGGAAGCTTTTTAGCGGTACGCTTTTTGCCTCCAAAAGAGAGGAGCCTTACACACTCGAAGTAAAGGATGAGACCGAACGACTGCATATGAAGGAGGATTTCATCTGCTGGCTCGGACACGCCTCCTTTCTCATACAGCTTGGCGGGAAACGGCTGCTGGTCGATCCGGTGCTGGGTAACATTCCCTTCTACAAACGCCATACCCCTTCTCCTTACAGTGCCGATATGCTGGGCAGGATTGACCACCTTCTTCTGACCCATACCCATTACGACCATTTCGATACCGCCTCTTTAAAACAGCTTCTGCCCCGATCGTCCCATGCCTGTATTCCGCTGAAGATGGGAAAACTGCTCCGCAAGATCGATACGACAGTGCCGTATACGGAACTGGACTGGTATCGAACATATACGGATGAGGGTATGAAGATCACCTTTGTCCCTGCCAAACACTGGGGCAGAAGAGGGGTGTTTGATAAGAACCGTGTATTGTGGGGCGGATTTGTCATAGCATATGGAGGAACCACACTCTACATTGCCGGTGACAGTGCGCCCGGAGACCATTTTGAAGCGATCGGAGAAGCGTTCGATATTGATATGGCGCTGCTGCCTATCGGTGCCTACAGCCCGCGTGTGATTATGAAACACAACCATATGACGCCGCAGGAGGCGTATGATGCGTTCAAGGCACTACGGGCAAAAGTAATGGTTCCAATGCATTACGGTACGTTCAAACTGAGTGACGAACCGATGGATGAACCTCTGGCATGGATGAAAGAGATCGTGGAGGGGACCCCTCATAGAATAGAGTTTCTTATACCTGGAAAAATTTGGATGATATAAGCTGTCTGCTTTTTTTATATTTTTTCAAAGAAAGAAAAATAGTTGTTTAAGACATTTTTCTAAAAATGTAAAGAGAATCAATTTTTTCTTTATCTGTTATGAATATCAAAGAATGTGACCAAAGTAGCATTAGGGGTTTAGTCTATTTGGCTAAACTTTTACTGAAAGTATATAATTTAATATAAAGGAGTCAAAAATGACAATAGTAGGTCGTATTTTTGACATGGAAACACTGGCCAGGTTCAGTACACAGACGATATTGGCAGGTGTACTGATGTTGATCATAGGTATTGTGGGGATGCTCGCACCAGGAATGATGTCCCTGCTTGTCGTGACATTGCTTGGATGGTTGTTTATTACCAGCGGTATTGTACAAGGTTACATTACTTATAAAACCTATCGAAAATCATTTAGTGCATGGTTGAAGCCAACTCTCTCTTTTGTAACGGGAATGCTTTTCTTCATCTATCCGGTAGAGGGAATAGCAGTTGCAGCAGTGATGCTCTCTGCCTATTTGCTGATCGATGCTTTTTCCAGTTTTGGTTTTGCTATGGACTATCGACCGCACCAGTGGTGGTGGATGCACATTGTCAATGCGTTGATCTCTATCGTACTGGCAGTGTTGGTAATGGCGGGATGGCCGGCAAGTTCACTCTATTGGGTCGGGCTTTTTGCAGCAATCAGCCTCTTTTTTGATGGTGTAGCACTGGTTTCGATGGGTGTAGCTGCGAAACGTTCAATAAAAGAAGAAAAAAATAATCACTAATACAAGGAGGTATATGATGTCTATGCCAATGTTAGGGGAAATATTCCCAAAGATGGAAGTACAAACAACACATGGAGTGATGAAGCTACCAGAAGATCTAAAAGGAAAATGGACTGTGCTCTTTTCACATCCGGCAGATTTTACACCGGTGTGTACGACAGAGTTTGTTTCATTTCAAAAACACAAAGAGGATTTTGATGCACTGGGGTGCCAGCTGCTTGGGATGTCTGTAGATCAGGTATTTAGCCATATCAAATGGGTTGAATGGATCAAAGAGAAGCTCGATATCGAGATTACCTTTCCGATTATTGCAGGTAATGACAGGATTGCAGAGGAGTTAGGTATGCTGCACCCGGCCAAAGGCAGTAACACGGTACGTGCAGTCTTCATTATCGATCCTGAAGGTGTGATCCGTACGATTCTCTACTACCCACAGGAGATTGGGAGAAATATCTCCGAAATAGTCCGTGCAGTCAAGGCTCTGCAAAAAAGTGATGCTGACAGTGTTGCTACACCGGCGAACTGGCCTCAGAATGAGTTAATAGGTGACCATGTCATCATCCCACCTGCAATGGACGAGAAGACAGCCAAAGAACGTCTTGAAAAACATGAGTGTTTTGATTGGTGGTTCTGTCACAAGCCTCAGTAAGATTTTTCCGAGGTATTGTAAGAGCCTGTAGGCTCTTACAATATTTTCTTCTCATTTCTTAATTTCCCTATATTATCTTTTCAGCATTATGGACTTTTAGCTATAATCACTCTATTATTTTTTCAAAAAGGTACAGGATGGAAGATGTGATTGCATGGCTAAAAGAAAACGGTAATTTAAAGATCATCAATGAACCACTTGATGTGGAACTTGAGATTCCCCATGTGGCGTATGTTGAGGTGAAAAAAGAGGATTCTCGTCCGCTTCTTTTTACCAAACCTGTTAATAAGGCTAAAGGAATCGAATATGATATGCCTGTACTTATGAACATCTTTGCCAACAAAGAGATCACACAGAAGATCTTTGGGAAGCATCCTGATGAGGTAGCAGAAGGTATTGATGAACTACTCAAGCTCAAACCGCCTAAAGCGTTCATCGATAAACTGAAGATGATCCCCAAACTCTTTAAACTCAAAAATGTCTTTCCCAAACGTCTGGATTTCAAAGGAGAGTGTCAGGAAGTCATCATTCCCAAGAAAGAAGTCGATCTGGACAAACTGCCGATCCTGAAAACATGGGAAGAGGATGGCGGCCCGTTCATTACCATGGGACAGGTTTATACGCAGAGTCTTGATGGTAGTATGCAGAATCTTGGTATGTACCGTCTGCAGCAGTATGATAAGAACCGTCTGGGGATGCACTGGCAGATCCATAAAGATGCCTCACACTTCTTTGACCAGTATCAGAGAGCAGGGAGGAAGATGCCTGTTACTGTTGCTATAGGCGGAGACCCGCTCTATATCTGGTGTGGTCAGGCACCAATGCCGCATGGAATGTTCGAGATGCTGCTTTATGGTTTTGTTCGTGGAAAAAATGCCCAGCTTGTCAAGTCAATTACCAACGATATTTATATCCCCAGAGATGTGGATATTGTCATTGAGGGGTTTGTTGATCCGGAGAAGATGGAGATTGAAGGGCCGTTTGGGGACCATACCGGGTACTATACGCTTAAAGAGCCGTTCCCTGTAATGGAAGTAGAGACTGTTACAATGAAAAAAGAGCCGGTCTTTGCTGCAACGGTCGTAGGCAAACCGCCACTGGAAGACAAATACATGGGTTGGGCGACCGAGCGTGTTTTCTTGCCAATGCTCAAGCCGATGGCGCCTGATCTCATTGACTACTATATGCCGGAGAATGGTGTGTTCCATAACCTCATTTTAGCAAAGATGAAGACATTATATCCTGGACATGCTCAGCAGTTCATGCACGCCTTCTGGGGTGTGGGACAGATGAGTTTTGTCAAGCATGCGATCTTTGTCGGAGAGGATGCGCCTGACCTTGAAGATCATGAAGATTTTAGCAAGCATGTATTGAACAGACTTGACAAAGAAAAGATACTTATCACACAGGGGATCGTTGATCATCTTGACCACTCCTCATCCAGGCAGTTCGTCGGTGGAAAACTCGGTATTGATGTGACGGCTGACGAGGTAGAAGAGGGTGTTGGTGAGCTTCTCAGTGATGAAGCATTGCTTAAAAAAGTACAGAAAATAGATGACCGGGTCGTTGCACTTAAACAGTATATGACCCATACCAAGAATCCGGTTTGTGTCATTGCAGTGAAAAAAGAGGAGTCACAGAAGAAACTGATGAAAAAGCTTCGCTCTCTTAGTGCCCATCTTAAAGTTGCGATTATTGTCGATCATCATAATAATGATCTTGAAGACCCGTATATGCTTGTCTGGAGAGTGGTGAACAATATTGATGCACAACGTGATGTGAAGCTTAAGGAGATCATTACTGTTGATGCAACCAACAAAGGGGAACTCGATGGCTTTGTACGTGAATGGCCTGGTGATACCTTCTGTACCCAAGAGATACTTGATAAGCTTCAGAAAAGGGGCTTGATTGATATTGATGATGCATTTATTAAAAGATTTGGATTATTGCCCTTCAATTAAGAGTTTATTTATCTTAATTGGCTATAATTCTTAAACAATAAAAATTATCATTTAAAGGAAAAATATGTTAGTTACTAAAAAAGCACCTGACTTTACAGCTACAGCGGTACTCGCTGACGGACAGATCGTTGAAGATTTCAACCTTTACCAGAACTTTGGAGAGAAGGGAACAGTTGTATTCTTCTATCCGCTTGACTTTACATTTGTATGTCCTTCCGAGATCATTGCATTCTCTCACAGATACAACGAATTCCAGGAGAGAGGCGTGAATGTCATCGGTGTATCCGTAGACAGCCAGTTCTCACACTTTGCATGGAGAGAGACTCCGGTAGAAAAAGGTGGTATCGGCCGTATCAACTTCCCACTGGTAGCGGACCTTACAAAGCAGATCTCAAGAGACTTCGATGTACTTCTTGACGAGTCTGTAGCACTGAGAGGTTCTTTCCTGATCGATACTGACGGAACAGTAAGACATGCGGTTATCAACGACCTTCCGCTTGGAAGAAACGTAGATGAGATGCTCAGAATGATCGACGCAATGCAGTTTACCAATGAGCATGGCGAAGTATGTCCTGCAGGTTGGCAAAAAGGTGATGAAGCGATGAAGCCTGATGCTGACGGTGTTGCAGAGTACCTTGCAAAACACGCGGAAGAGCTGTAATTCAATAAAAGAGACAGAGAAAGCTTTTGCTTCTCTTCTCTTTTTAATATATAACTAAGTATATTACGGTATTTTTAGTTATATGGTAAAAAGGAATACAATGACAGACTATACAGTACTCCTGAAAGAGAGTGGACTTAAAGCAACATTTCAGCGAATGAATATCCTTGGTGTGATCGATATGCATGGTCATATGTCCGTTGAGGATATCTATGCGGAAGTAGTGAAAGTACATCCTTCCCTCTCTTTGGCGACAGTCTATAAGAACATTATCCTGATGGTTGAAAAAGGGGTCTTGGTCGAAGTACCGATCATTGGAAAGAAGTCAAAATACGAACTCTCTAAAGCAGACCATATCCATTTGGTGTGTACTGAATGCGGAATGGTTGAGGACAGACAGTGCATCAATGAAGCCGATCAGGTATTTAAGACATTGAGCCAGGAAGAACATTTTAAACTGAACAAACGGCAGGTCAATCTTTACGGGGTCTGTGAAGCGTGTCAGACACAAAAAGCTTCTTAACTCTTTTTACCCCTTTTCTATTATTTATTATTGCACTGCTTTTTAGTGGTTGTGATGAGAAAGCAATGGTCAACGTATATGACAAAAGCATACTCAATACCCCGATCACATGTATGCATCTTGTTGTTACACCTCCTGATGAGGAAATAGAGGCTTCTATGCGGAAACTCTACCGCTTTGACAGAGAATGTCCTATGCAGCTTACTGTCAGCCATAAAAACGGGATAACCTGTAACAGTACTTACAATGTTCAGACAAAATCGGTCAATGGTTTTCCCTCTTCCTATCTTAATATGGAACTTCGTAAGGGGTTTTCACTCAAGTACAGTTATTATATCGATCTGATGGAAGATGTTGGAAAGAAAGATCTTGAAAGAGGATTTAAACGAATGAAAGAGGATCTTCACCTCAAATAGAAAATGTTGGACAGATCTCTATATCTGCCCTAAAAGATTAAGCTTCTTTAAAAAGTGCTGATCCGATACGTACAAGGTTCGATCCGCACTTGATCGCCAGCTCATAATCTCCGCTCATTCCCATCGAACAGATGGATGCTCCCTTGTTTTCAAGACTTTCAAAGATTTTGTGTGTTGTCTCGAAGCTGTCTTGAATGGCTTTCGTATCATCAGTATGGGCACCGATTGTCATAACACCTTTAAGGTTGATATTTGGAAAACGTTCTTTGATCTCATGATAGGTATCGGCTGCTTTTTCTGGTGAGACCCCGGATTTACTCTCTTCTTTTGCGGCATTGATCTGAAGAAGACAGCTCATTTTGCTTTCTTTGGCTTCAAGTTTTTTGTTCAGTTCTTCTGCAAGTTCAATGCTGTCAAGTGACTGCATCAAAACAGGGCGAAGATCAATGAGGTTGTTGATTTTGTTCTTTTGGAGCGTACCGATCATATGCCATTCCAGCGGCAGTTCTTCCATGAGCTTCATGCGCTCACGAAGCTGCTGTACCTGGTTCTCACCGAATGCTCTTTGTCCCAGTTCATAAAGTGTAGTAATGTTCTCTATTTCCGTATATTTGGCAACGGTGACCAGCTTGACGATGTGGTGTTCACTTACAGAAATACGCGCCGCTTCAATGTTCCAGATCACTTCATCAAGATTTTTTCGTAATTGTTCTTTGTCCAGTATCATCTATCTCTCCGTTGGTACTGCATAGGCAATAGTACCTTACAAAATAATTATAGCTTTTCGATAGAAAAGCATACCACAATTCCTCATTCCTCATTCTTAATTCTTCACTTCTTGCGAAGCAAGATCGGCATACCAAAATTATTCATTATTCATTACGCATTTGATGCGAAGTTTCACTATCCTATTAGCCGGTGAATATCATTGTAAAGCCCCAGCATCATCAGTCCGCCAAGCAGTACCCATCCGGTGACAGTCATATAGTACATGACAGCTTCGCTGGGCTCTTTTCCCCGAACCATCTCATAAAGATTGAACATAATGTGTCCACCGTCGAGTGCAGGGATAGGCAGGAGGTTCAAAACACCGAGGTTGACCGAGATAAGAGCAGTAAAGAAAAAGAGTGCGAGTATCCCTGCGCTGCTTGCCTGTGCAGTAACATCGACAATGGTGATGATCCCGCCAAGCTTGTCTGCTCCCACCACACCGGTGATCAGTTTCTGAACGCTCTGGAAGATCAGGGTGCTTGATTTCACTGTTTCTTCCCAGGCATATTTGAACCCCTCAATAAATCCATAGACTACAGTGGTCTGTTTGGGTAGAGGGCTGATCCCGATGATACGCCGTGTGATCTTCTCTCCAAAGATATTTTTATCATCGATCACTTTGGGTTCAAGGGTAAGAATATTTTTTCTATGATCCCGTTCTATGACAAGAGTGATCTTTCCCTGAGTTGCATTGATCTGTTCTCCGATCTCTTCCCAGTATCGGATACTATGGTCATTGATCTGCAGTATTCTGTCCCCTTTTTGGAGTCCTGCCTGCATGGCAGGCGTATCTTTCCCAACTTCGCCCACATAGGGTAGAAGTTTGGGTACACCCATATAGGCGATAGCAAGATAGAGAAAAAAAGCCATCAAAAAATTGGCAAAAGGACCGGCAAGCAAAATAATGATACGCTGCCACGGTTTTTTTGCATTGTAGCTGTCTGCATCAAAACTTTTAGCGGTTGGATCAGCATCATCCTGCCCTTTCATTTTGACATATCCGCCCAGAGGAATGGCAGAGAGGCTCCACTCGGTTTTCCCTATCTTTTTTGTCCATATCCGTTTTCCGAACCCGATGCTGAAGACATCGACCTGTACGCCAAAGAAGCGTGCAGCAGTAAAGTGTCCGAGCTCATGAAAGAAGATCAGTACAGACAGAACCAGCAGTGCAATTAAAATACCCATAGTGTTCCCTATTGTAAAAAGTATAGAATTATATCCAAGAGTCGTGAAAAATTGATGTAGATTAAATAATTATGATTTTTTTTTGATAAAATAGATAAATTGGAACAGATGTATTTAATAAAAAGGAGAAAAAATGAAGGAAAATGAAAACAATCCCGAAGTAGAAGTAGCTGAAACAGTTGAATCTGTAGAGGAGACAATGGTTCAGGAAATGGAGGAGAAAGAGAGTTCAGATGTGGCACAGGAGGGAGAGAATACAGCGGAAAATGCAGAGAATCCAGAATCTGCGACAGAGGAAGAGTCAGCAGATGAAAGTAGTTCCGAAGCATTGGATGATGATGCTCTGAGTGAGATTGATAATATGAACAGACATGATGCAGCAGTAATGCTGGTGACAAAAACAAGACATATTATCAATGATGCGGAAAAGCAGATGGATGCATGCCGTATGTTACTTCGTGATGATCTGCAAGCCTATGAAGAGGCAAAAGAGGCACTGAAAGCCAATGCATTGGATGAAAGTGAAGCATTGCTTTCGGAAATTGGTTATGAAAGTGAACTGGAAGAGGAGAATGAAGATACAGCGGAAGAGAACAGTGTGGTCTTTGAAGCAAAAGAGGAGCGTCCGCCGTTCTATGTACAGGATGTCTCAAGTGGAAAGTTCGGCAGTTTTGTGCTCTCTCTGATTGTAGGTGCAGGTACGTTGGCTGGATTTGCCTATTTTGCTGCTTCTAAAACTGGAACAGCACTGGATCTTTCCAAAATGCCTTCGCCTGAGACACTGAAGTCATTGGCAGCCTGGTATGGTACACTGATCACTGGTAAAGAGGACTTGATGATCGGTGGTGGTGTGGTTGCTTTGGTTACACTTTTGATTATGTGGATTGTATATGGAATCAGAGTCTCAGGAAAGTCAAAACGTAACCTTGCATTTGCCAAACAGCAGCTTGAAGAAGCGCAGGAGTATGCAAACTATAAAGGCAACTGTAAAACAGAAATGGATAAAGTTGATGAGCATATGAATGAAGCGATCAAGGTATTGAAAACATATGAGATCGTATTGCATGAGCAAAATGGAAAACTGAAAAGAATTTTGCATATTGAAGGGATCAAAGAACTTCCTGATGAATATCATGAAAAATCACGTGATGAGATGGCACATACCAAAACACTGGTCGATGCGATCAAAACATTTATCGCAACACCAATGTCAGAAGAGGGGAAACTCTCAGGAAAAAGCACCATGTTCCTGCATAGTGCAAAGTCCAAACTGCAAAAAGTGCTTGACAGACACTATTGATCTTCCTTTTTGTAGGGGCAGGTCTTGTATCTGCCCGGGTCGGTACAAGACCGACTTCTACTTGTGTTCGATGAAATCGAACCTACGTTTCATTTCTATCCCTCTTAAAAAACAACACATACAACCCCGGAAGTACCAGCAGTGTCAATATGGTCGAAGAGATAATACCGCCAGTTACGACGACCGATAGCGGGTACTGTATCTCGCTTCCTACACCTGTGGCGAAGAGCAGCGGCAAGATGCCGAACAGGGTGGTGAAGGCGGTCATGAGTACGGGGCGCAGACGCAGGAGGGTGGCGTCTTTGACCAGGTCGATGGTATGGACATGGGGAAACTTCTTGCGCAGTTCGTCGATGAAACTGACCAGGACGATCCCGTTGAGGATGGCGATGGCGAAGATGGCGATAAAGCCGACGATGGCAGAGACAGAAAGATATTCACCGCTTACAAGCAATCCGATGATCCCTCCAATGAGCCCCAGTGGTACGCCAAGCAGGATGAGCAGGGCTTTCCTGAAGGAGTTGAAGGCGGTGTAGAGCAGCAGCCCGATAAGCAGCAGGGTGATGGGGATGATCATTGCCAGTGTTGCCGTGGCCTCCTGCATATTCTTGAAATCCCCTGCCCACTTGATGTAGTAGCCGTCAGGGATGGTGACATTCTGCTTGATCTTCTCGTTGGCCTCCTCCACGAAGGTAGCGATATCACGACCCTCCACCTCCAGAGAGAGCACCATGTAGCGGCTGAGGTCTTCACGTTTGATGAAGGCAGGCCCCTGTTTGACAGAGATGTCACACACTTCGGCCAGTGTCACGACCTGTCCGCCTTCCGAACGTAGAATGAGGGACTTGAGTGTTTCGATGTCCTTTTTGGCATCTTTGAGCTTGGCGACGATCCCGAATCGTTTGACACCCTCTATCTTCTGTGTCACTGCCTCTTCTCCGATACCGTAGCGGATCACCTGCATGACATCCTCCACATTGAGCCCATAGCGTGAGAGTGCCAGATAGTCGGGTTTGATGTTGATCTGCGCCTGTCCCAGCTGTGTCTCTATCTCGGCATGGTCGAGTCCCTCAATGCCAAG
>Ga0256843_1003820_pt1 | contig 10281 bp, 12 predicted proteins | sample AlvinellametaG_FD_191572 | JGI IMG/M metagenome (GOLD analysis project Ga0256843, IMG submission 191572) | Pompeii worm associated microbial communities from hydrothermal vent at the East Pacific Rise, Pacific Ocean - Alvinella | ecosystem: Host-associated > Annelida > Integument > Unclassified ... | reverse complement strand
ATTCATGATCTTTACCCCGGAAATGAGTACAAGGGAGAAGTCAATTTGCTCGATCTTGAAAGCGGGGAGTATGAAGATATCCTCAAACTCAAAAAAGAGAACGAGTTGATCCGTTTGCGTCAGAGGGTGGGGATGATCTTTCAAAAGCCGACTCCTTTTCCGATGAGTATCTTCGACAATGTCGCTTACGGTTTGCGTCTGGCGGGTGTGAAAGATAAAACGACACTCGAAGAGAAAGTGACCAATGCGCTAAAAGGTTCTGCCATCTGGGATGAAGTCAAAGATCGTCTCAACGACTCTGCGATGGGGCTTTCAGGAGGACAGCAGCAGCGTTTGTGTATCGCAAGAGCGGTAGCCCTTCGTCCTGAAATCCTTTTGCTGGATGAGCCGACATCCGCCCTCGATCCTATCTCTACCGGTGCGATCGAAGAGTTGGTGAGTGAGTTGAAAAAAGAGCTTTCCATCGTCATCGTCACGCACAATATGCAACAGGCGAGTCGCTTGAGCGACTATACCGCTTTTATGTATCTTGGTGAATTGATCGAGTATAATAAGACAGATAAAATATTTTTAAATCCGAAAGAGAAGCTGACGGAAGATTATGTAACGGGGAGATTTGGATAATGCTGACAAACTATAAAGAGATACTGCAAAAGTCGCAAAAGCGTGTGATGGATCTGGCAAACGACGTTTTGACCGCTTACACTTTGGCGGTGGAAGCGAGTGAAACGAAAGATCTGGAAAAAGCGACACAGGCAAGAAATATGCTCAAAGACGCTCATGAAAGAAACAATAAAATTGATAATGAAATCATCAAAACCCTGGCACTCTTTTCTCCCGAAGCCAAAGACTTGCGGATTGTCGTGGCGTATTTGAAAATCGCGAGTGAATTGACACGTATTTCCGACTATGTCAGAAGTTTTGCCAAAAAGGTGAAGATGCAAATCAGCGGTGAAGTGGATTTAAGTGCTTTGGAAGGGGATATGCGCTCCTTTTTGGAGAGTACGCGAAAGTCTCTCGAAGCGGCGGTACAGTCCATCGAAGCGAGTTCTGTGGATGCATTGGAGACGCTTTACAGAAAAGTCAATGTTGAAGAGAGTAAGTGTGACGATATCATCTCTATTTTAGAGAAAAATATCTTACAGCAAATCTGTGTCAATCCCGAAGATGCCGAAGATATGGTAGAATTCATCAAAGCGATGCGTAAACTCGAGCGTATCTCCGATCGTAGTGTCAATGTCGTTAAACTTGTCTATTTCGCACAAAAGGGTGGAAAGCTGAAACTGTGAAAAATGCACACATAGTGATCATCGAAGATGAAGAGGATATCCTGGAACTGGAAGAGTATCACCTGCAAAAAGCGGGGTTTGACGTGACGGGATTTCTCTCTACCAAACACGTCGAAGATCTTCTTGTCGAAGAGGAGGTGGATCTGCTCATCGTAGACAGAAATCTTCCCGGAACGGAGGGGAGCGAGTTTGTTCAAAAACTGCGCGATACGGGCTATCAGATACCGGTGATATTTGTGAGTGCAAAGGTGCGCGACAGTGAAGTGGAAGAGGGCTTTTTACGGGGCGGAGACGACTACCTGACCAAACCGTTTAACATGAACGAACTCATTTTACGCGTCAAGTCGATCTTGCGCCGTACAAAAGGGACGAATGAGGGGCGAGTGCTTTATCGTGACATCATGCTGGAGTTGGATGAGCGGCGTGTGTTTGTAGAAGAGCGTGAAGTGAAACTGAGTCGTCTGGAGTTTGCCCTTTTGCTCTATTTTGTGCGTAACAAACAGCGTATTTTGAACCGTGATGAATTGCTGGAGTCGGTTTGGGGCGATGAAGCCTACAAACAGGAAAAGACAGTCAATGTCACCATCAACCGACTGCTTAAAAAGATAGACCCGGATAAATCCAAAGGCTACATAGAACCGGTGCGCGGTGTAGGATATAAACTGTGTTAAGACTCGATCAACTCTACTTTCGTAACTTCTCCATCCTCTTTTTCGCCACCCTTTTGGTAACGGCGATCAGCGGCTATTTTCTGCTGGAGCGTATCGAGATCAACAACCACAAAACGATGCTTTTAAATATGATCAACCAGTTTGACGTGAGTGAAAAGTATGTCACGGACAAGGCGGCGTTGATCAGGGAGATCAAAGAGAAAACGGGCGTGCGTGTGACCATCATCGACAGTGAGGGGAATGTACTGTTTGAGAGCAACCGAGATCCCAAAGGGATGGAAAACCATCTCAACCGTCCGGAGATACAAGAGGCGTTGCAATATGGCACAGGTTCCGCCGTGCGCCACTCCAAAAGTGTGGGCAAAGACTTTCTGTATGTCGCCAAAAGAGAGAATGGGCGTTTTATCCGTATGGCGTACGGACTGGATAGTATCCAGAAAAAGTTTTTCGACTTTTGGCTTAAAGCGATGGTGCTTTTTACGTTGGCGATGGCACTGGCGTTTTGGATTGCCATCAAGATCAACCGCCGTATTTCCAACGATCTGGAGCATATCGAAACGAGTCTGGAAAATCTGCTCAACAAAAAGTATGAAGTGAGTTTTGACGATGTGAAGTGTTGTAAAGAGTTTGAAACCATTTCCAGGCAGATCACCAAAGTTTCCAAAAAGCTGGAAAAAAGAGAGCGTCAGAAAGCCAAATATACCAAAAACCTTAAAATACTCAGCAAAAAGCAAAGTGATATCATCTCCGCTATCTCTCATGAATTTAAAAACCCTATTGCGGCGATCATGGGGTATGCGCAGACAGTGAAGGAAGATCCCGACATCAGCCCGCAGATGCGTGAGAAGTTTTTGGATAAAGTACTGAACAATGCCGGTAAAATCTCCGCAATGATCGACCGTCTTGCACTGGCGATCAAACTGGAGAATGAAAACTTTACACCGGAGTTGAGCACGTTTGCACTTGCGCCGTTGCTTGAAGATGTGAAAGAGAACCTGTTGCAAAAGTACAAAAACCGTGACATTGTCATCGATGTAGAAGATATCAAAATCAAAGCCGATCGGGGTATGTTTGAAAACCTCATGACAAATCTGATCGAAAATGCGCTCAAATACTCCGAAGAGGAGGTGATCGTGCGGGTAAACGACAACAAAGTGGAAGTGATCGACAAGGGCATAGGTATAAGCGAAGAAGATATCCGCAATATCACCAAACGTTTTTTCCGTGTCGATGCGCTCAGCTGGGACAACTCCATAGGTGTCGGGCTGTACATCGTCAAGTATATTTTGAAACTGCACAACACTTCCCTTGAGATAGAGAGCGTTCCTCATGAAGGCTCGAAGTTTTGGTTCAGCATAGCGGGGCTTCGGGTTTCATGAAAGAGAGCAGAGAACAACTCTTTTTAGAAGCAGTGGAAAAAGAGGAAGATCCCCTCTATAAAGCGTGGCTCATCGAAAATAAAGAGATCTTCATCACACGCCCAAGAACCCAGAAAAAAGCTTATCTCGAAGCGTTAGAACCGCAGGAAGATGAAACCCTTGAGGGATTGGAAGGGGTAGAAATACACAAAGGAGAGATCTACTTTGCCAACCTCGACCCTCACGCCAAAGGGAAAATCCGCCCCGTACTCATCTGGCAAAACGACAAACTCAACCGCGCCATTAAGCTCGGGATTTACCACTCGGTGATCGTGATGCCTTTAAGTTCGAGACTGTACGGCGGGGTGTATCGTTACCGCATCGAAGCAAGAGAGCAGTTACCCAAAACAAGTGAAGTGGTTTGCAATGCCATAGGATTGGTAGGAAGCAACCGCCTTTTGCCCAAAAGAGGACTGCTGACACGGTTGCATGAAGAAGAGGAAACGGCGATATCGCAGATTTTGAGCGATATTTTTGGGTAAGTTAAATATCGTCGCGGTAAACGTCGGTGATGTCGAAGTCGTAGTCCGGTTCGATTTTTGGAACGTGTTTCAAAATTTTAGGATCGACTTGTTTTTCCGAGAGGTTGTACTCGCTGCCTTGATAGAACATTTGCTCTTTTGCATACTTCTTTTCTCTCTCCATTTGCGCCTGTATCTGCTTTTGTAACTCTTTTTTGTCTATTTTGGTATTTTTACTCTCTGCCTGAACATTCACGGAAGCTAAAAAAAGAGCCAAAAAAATCAAGAAAGCTTTTTTCATAATCTTACCTTATAATTATTATTTTATTTGAATAATTATATCATGTAAAATGCTTTTTTTGTACCTCCTGCGTCAATTTTTCAAAACAATAGTTTAAAATGGGTATCATTTCACTATGCAAAATATTTACATGATCGATTTTATCGATATGGTTTATATGCTTTTGCCTGTAGGGTTGGTCGGATACCTTTACTTTCGATGGTGCGGTGATGTCAAAACGGTGTTGTATGCCCATGTGCGTATGCTGGTACAACTGCTGGCGATAGGGTATTTGCTGGTTTATATCTTCAAGGCGGATCGTTCCTGGTTGGTGCTTTTTGTGGTAACGGTGATGTTGGTTGCGGCTTCATCGATCTCGATGCGTGCTGTGAAACCGAAGGCGAAGTACTATTATCTCATCTCATTGAGTGCGATTGGTATCACAGTGGTTGTCAATCTTTTTTTGATTACGCAGGGTGTTTTAAAGATCTCTCCCCGGTACAATCCTACCTATGTGATCCCGCTTGCGGGGATGATATTTTCTGTTTCCATGAACGCCGTTGCACTTGCTTCGGAGCGTTTTGAAAAGGAGAGAGAGGAGAAGTCGCTGATAGAGGCAAGATCCATCGCATTTCAAACCGCGCTTATACCTGTGTTAAATTCACTCTTTGCCGTCGGTTTGGTCTCTTTACCGGGGATGATGACTGGACAAATCCTCTCCGGTGTCGATCCTATGATAGCGGTGCGTTATCAGATTGTGGTGATGCTGATGCTCTTTGCCAGTGCGGGTATGGCTTCGGCGATCTATTTGTGGTTGATAACGAAAATAGAGCGGTAAGTTTATAGCAGAGGGAGGGGAACTTTGCGAAGAGGTTTCGGTGTTGTTTTTGCGGTAGTGTCGGGTTTGTTGTTTGCCAATGTGTTGTGGGCGAAGAGTCCCAAAGCGGGCTTGAAAAGTAACTATCAGCTCTACTATTTTCAAACGCCCAAAAATGTAGAAAACATAGCGGATATGCTGCGAGAGGGTATCTTTTACGGGCGCTTGCGTTCGAACAGCTTTTTATATCTCCGGGAAGAGGAAAACAGTAAACAAAAAAACAGTGTCGCTACGGGTATAGGCGGTTCACTGATTTTACAATCGGCGTTGTATCGCGGGTTTGATTTTCGCGCGGGGGTGTACTATTCGCGTGGGTTTACTTCGCTTTCGGAAGAAGAAGCGGGTTTCATGAAGTCGAGTACGGATATTTTGAGCCGGTTTGATTATATCAACGACGGTTCGACGGAACTTGCTTCTTTGGCACAGCTTTATTTGCGATACAGTGGTATAGAAGGGACAGAGATCATCGTCGGTCGGCAGTTGATTGAGAGTTTTTTCGCCAAGTCCAACGACAGTAAGATGATTCCAAATGCCTTTGAAGGGGTGAGTCTGAGAAGTGAACTGCGCGAAGGGGTCAATCTCTTTTTAGCCTATCTGACCAAAGAGAAGTTACGTGGACATAAAAACTTTCATTCGGCTTTGATGTACGGTGACGAGAACCTGACTGACAAAAAGATGCCGCAGTGGTATGCCAACGATGACAGCGTGATGCACAAAGGCTTGACCTATACAAGACTTAAAAATGCCGGTATTGACACGACACCGCCTTTGATACTGGGGGATTTTTGTTATAAACATTATCCGCGTATCAAACTCAATACCTCTTTTTACGATGTCAAAGATTTACTCTCTTCCGTGCGACTGGAAGCAAACTATGTTTATCCGCTGGCGGATGATGTAAGTGTTGTGCCGGGAGTGCGTTATATCCGTCAGTTTGACAATGGTGCGGGAGCGATTGGCGGGGCGGCATATGATGGTACGCCAGATGGGTATAATCATCCTGACTCTCTGGACGGGGAGATGATCGGTGCGCGTGTGGTGACAAATTATTTGCACTATAAACTCAACCTTGCCTATACTTATGTACTCGATGAAGCGGATCTCATCACACCGTGGCGTGGTTTTCCTACTGCCGGTTATACCCGTTCGATGGGGCGTTACAACTGGATGGCAAACACCCGAAGCTACCGAATAGAACTTGTCATGAACCAAACCCCCCAGGGGATTTACAAAGATCTTTACGTGCAAACCTCTTTTTTACATACCGATGCCGACGAAAAGAAGGGGTTTTATGACGAGAACTACTACTATCTGGGCTTGATTCAAAATGTTGAAACCTTACCCGCGCTACAATGGCGTTGGCGTTTGGGGTATAATGACACCAAAAAGCCCGATGCCGACAGTATCGATATGCGATTTGAATTGAATTATCTTTTTTAACGGAGTTGAAATGAAATATATCCTTGCCTTGCTTTTTTGTACCTCCGTACTCTTTGGCGGTACCATCAAAATAGCCGTAGCGGCAAATGTCAGTTATGCGATAGAAGATTTGAAAAAGGCGTTTCATGAACGTTTTCCGGATATCAAAGTAGAAACCGTGTTAGGCAGCAGCGGGAAATTGACCGCACAGATCCAAAACGGTGCACCGTACGATCTTTTTATGTCTGCGAACATGAAATACCCGCAGGCGCTTTATGCTTCCGGTGCGGCGGTAACCAGACCGCTTGTGTATGCGCAGGGTGCGCTGGCACTGGTGACAACCGGCAAAACCGATCTCTCCAAAGGTTTGGACGTTTTGAAAGAGGAGCGTATCAAACGTATCGCCGTGGCAAACCCTAAAACCGCACCTTACGGCGTGGCGGCGAAAGCAGCGTTGGAAAAAGCGGGGCTGTACGATATTCTCAAACCGAAGTTTGTTTACGGTGAATCCGTTTCCCAGACGATGACCTATGCCCTGCGTGCGGCGGATGTGGGGATAGTCGCAAAGTCTGCACTCTACAGCCCGAAACTGGCACACTTGCAAAAAGGCAAACAGTGGGTGTCGGTCGATACGAAGTACTACCGCCCCATCGATCAGGGGATCGTGATATTGAAACAGGGTGAAAACTCTGCGGAAACGGCGGCGTTTTATGCCTTCATCTTTTCCAAAAAGGCGGAAGAGATCTTTAAAGCTTACGGGTATATGGTGCCTTGAACCGTTTTCATGTAAACGTGCTTTCCATCCGCCAACATGAACGTCTGCACAGGGTGGAGTTTGCATTTGGCGAAGTTTCGCTCCGGATGGTAGCGCTTGCACTTCCCCAAAACCTCAAAGAGGGTGTACGTGTTACGGTTGCTGTCAAACCGACACACGTGATGTTTACCAAAACACTTCATGAAACGATCAGCACTGCAAACAGAGTTCCCGCTAGCGTTGCGAAGATAGAACGCGGGGAGATTTTAAGCAGTGTACATTTTCACGTGGCAGATACGATGGCAGAGTCGATTGTCAGCAGTAGTGTGGTTGAAGAGATGGCTTTAAAAGAGGGGGATGAGGTGGTACTCTTTTTTGGAGAGGGGACACTTTTTGTCAGCGAGGTGGAAGATGCTTGAAATACTTCATGAAATAGACTTTACGCCCTTTTGGCTCTCTTTCAAACTGGCGGGTGTGACGGCGCTGATACTCTTTTTCATCTCTTTGCCTCTGGCGTGGTATCTCTCCCAGACAAAGTCCAGACTCAAACCCTTTCTTGAAGCGGTGACGGCACTGCCTATCGTCTTGCCGCCTTCTGTTTTAGGATTTTACGTGCTGGTGCTCTTGTCGCAAAACTCTCCTTTGGGGGCATTTTTCGACGAGCATTTCGGAATCAAACTGGTATTTTCTTTTACCGGTTTGGTGGTGGCGAGTTGTTTTTATTCGCTGCCTTTTATGGTGCAGCCTCTGCAAAGCGGTTTTGAAAGTCTGCCTAAAAATATGCTCGAAGCCAGTTACATTGCCGGGAAAAGCAGACTCACCACACTTTTTCGTGTCGCACTGCCAAATATCAAACCCTCGTTGATGACAGCGATCATCGTGACTTTTGCCCATACCGTCGGGGAGTTCGGTGTGGTGTTGATGGTGGGCGGCAGTATCCCCGGAGAAACCAAAGTGGCATCGGTCGCCATTTATGAGATGGTCGAAGTGATGGACTACACCAAAGCGCATATTTACTCGGCGATTATGGTGGCGATCAGCTTTGTGGTGCTTTGGGGCGTCTATCTTTTTAATCAAAAGCAAAAAAGAAAGATCGGGGCATTTGGTTCATGATAGAGATTGCGATTGTCAAGGATCTGCATGGCGTAGACGGGGAGATGAAGCTCGATGTTGCGCTGACGATCGAAGAGGGGAACTTTTTGGCTGTAGCAGGGGAGAGTGGAAGCGGAAAGACGACTTTTTTGCGTATCCTTGCCGGGTTGGAAACGGCTGAGGGGAAGATCCGTATAGGCGATACGCTCTGGCTGGACGGCAACAAAGCCCTGCCGCCGCAGAAACGGAAGATTGGCTTTGTTTTTCAGGACTATGCACTCTTTGCCAATATGAGTGTCGAAGAGAACCTTCTTTATGTGCAAAACGATCCCAAACTTGCAAAAAGATTGCTAGAGATGACAGGACTTGACGCACTGAAAAACCGTCTGCCCGCAACACTGAGCGGCGGACAGAAACAACGTGTCGCACTCTGCCGCGCGATGATGAACCGCCCCAAACTCCTTTTGATGGACGAACCGCTCTCCGCACTCGATCCTGCGATGCGCAGTAAATTGCAACAGGAGATTTTAACACTTCATGAAGAGTTTGCCACCACAACCGTGATGGTCAGTCACGACCCCAGTGAAATCTACCGACTCGCAGAGCGGATGATTGTTCTGGACAGAGGAAAAATTATACAACAGGGAGCGCCCAAAGAGATACTCCTGCAAACCAGTGGATCGCAAAAACTCTCTTTTGAAGGTGAGTTGCTGGAAATCATACAGGTGGATGTGATCTTTGTAGCCGTTGTTGCCATAGGACAGCAGTTGGCGGAAGTGGTGATAAGCCGTGAAGAAGCACAAAAGTTACAAGCGGGTGACCGTGTACGCGTGAGCGTGAAAGCCTTTGGTGCAGTGGTGCAAAAAGCGGGTTAGTCTGTAAGCGAAGCTTTGATCATCGCATAGATAAAGTAGAGAAAAGGTGCTGCTATGATCAAAAACATGATGAGATGAAAAAGGTTGTAGTCTGCAATGATTTCATGAACTTTTTGTAAGAGTGATTTTTCACTGGCAGTGCGGGGAACAGAAGTTTGTTGTGTTACGTGTTGTTGTACTTTTGCAGGCTTTGTGATAGGTGTGTGTACTTTCTGCTCTTTTTGCGACGATGTCTGTTTTGCTCTCTTTTTTGATGTGTTGTGAGGACGTGTGGGAAGTCCTTCTAGCAAAGCTTCTATCCTTCTGTTGTAACGGTATTTGACATAAGTGTGGATTGCCAGTGCGATGGGAAAAGGGAGGAGATTTTCATCTATATTTGGCAGCCACAAGGTTTTGATGAGATAGGTCAGCGGTATCGCAAAAAAGAAAAATGCCAACATGAAAGTCACGGGTTTTCGCGTACCGTAGTAAAAGTAAGCATACCCTTCCAAGTCTCTTAGTTTGTGTTGTCGTTTCGGGTCATTGACGATGTAGTCGATACCGTCACGGGTATAAACAGTATTTCCCTCTTCGTCGGTCGTGAAAATGTGACTCGCTGTGAAATCGTCGTATTTGTCGGGCAATGGTTTTCCTCTTTTGTGCTTTTAACTTAACTAAAAACATTATAACGAATGAATAATACAATAACAAGTTTATACAAAACCATCCGTGAAAGGATTATATAAAAGAGGCTTTTTACCGATATTTCATGCAACCATTGACAAAGGAGAGATATGCGCTATTTGATTTATATCGTTTTAGTGTTCGGGTTGTTAGGATGTGGTACGAGTATACGTGACAACTGGGATGAAAACAGTCAGATGCGTTCAAGCCACACAGGTGATACGACAACGACAAAACCGAAATTTGACTTCTATCTTGGAGCTTCGATAGGTGTCTCTTCAAATGGAGAACAGACTTATCGTAGCGGCATATACGGAAGAAAAAGCGGCGGTGGAGATTTGGTGAAGTTCATCGATCTGGACGGGAAAGATAATATCATAGACAGCTTTGCGGTTGATACCAAAGGAAATATCTACTGGACGGACAGGTCGGTGCATGGTATCTTTATGGCAGATGCATTTGGTAAAAACAGACGTTTGTTA
>Ga0256843_1003819_pt1 | contig 10282 bp, 6 predicted proteins | sample AlvinellametaG_FD_191572 | JGI IMG/M metagenome (GOLD analysis project Ga0256843, IMG submission 191572) | Pompeii worm associated microbial communities from hydrothermal vent at the East Pacific Rise, Pacific Ocean - Alvinella | ecosystem: Host-associated > Annelida > Integument > Unclassified ... | reverse complement strand
CAATTGTTGCACCCCATTTGACTTCACCGCCACAGCTAGGTTTCATCTCCTCCATAAGGATTTTGATAAGTGTTGTTTTACCTACACCATTACCACCGATAAGTGCTATTTTTTCACCAGGATTGACTTTAAAGCTGATATCTTTTAGAACTTGGTTGTCACCATAAGCATGACATACATTGATAACCTCCAATGCCTCATCACCCATAGTTCTTTTTGGCTTAAAGACGATAGAAGGGTCACGACGTGAAGATGGTTTGATCTCTTCGATATTGAGTTTTTCAAGTTGTTTTTGACGTGATGTTGCTTGTTTTGCTTTTGATGCATTGGCAGAGAAACGGCGAACGAACGCTTCGAGTTGCTCTTTCTCTTTTTGCTTTTTAGCGTTGTCTAGTTCCATCTGTTTTGCCATAACATTTGCAGCGATATACCAGTCATCATAGTTACCTGTAAACTCACGAATCTTTTGGTAATCCACATCAAGTATGTTTGTTACAACAGCATTTAAGAAGTGTCTATCGTGTGAAATAACAACCATAGTACCCTCATGGCGTTGGAGTTCATGCTCTAACCAGCTGATAGTTTCAATATCAAGGTTGTTGGTAGGCTCATCGAGAAAGAGTACATCTGGTTTTGGGTAGAGAACCTGAGCAAGTAAAACTTTGAATTTGTCTGCACTATCAAGTGTACTCATTAACTCATTGTGTTTCTCAGCAGGAATCCCTACATTTTCCAGGATTTTAGCGATGTTTACATCATACTCGTATGTTGGATCCTCCTCAACACAGATGGTTTCAAGCTCTGCAAGGCGATTATTGACAGCATCATCCTCAAAGTCACCTGTCATATAGATCTCTTCTTTCTCTTTAATCGCATCGTAGAGGCGTTTGTTGCCATAAAGTACAGCATCCATGATAGTAAACTCTTCAAATGCATACTGGTTTTGCCCAAGTACACCCACTTTGTATTGTTTAGGGATGATAACTTCACCCTCATACTCATTGATCTGACCCGAAAGAATCTTCAAAAATGTTGTTTTTCCAGCACCATTGGCACCGATAAGACCGTAGCGTTTATGACGGTCAAGCTTTAAGTTTATATCTTGAAACAGAACTCTGTTTCCGTATCTCATAGTTAGATTTTGTACTGTTACCATTGTAGTTTGCCTGTAGTAGAAGAATATTTTTCGCGATTATACCTCATTTTGTATAAAGGATACTTTATTTCTTCCACTCTTTTTTGACAAATAGAGCGCTTCATCAACAGTTTTAAGGATAGATTCTTTACTCAGGTTGGCTTCAAACAGAGCTACACCTATGCTGACAGTGATATGTCCCACTTTTGGAAAGGTATGCTCTTGTACAACTTTTCTAAGCTTATTGGCAAGTTTAATGGCGTTTTCTCTATTCATTTTTGGTGCAAGCAGCATAAACTCTTCACCACCCCATCGTCCAAACTTGTCACTCTCTCTAATAGAGTCAAGTATAAGTTTTGAGAGTTCAACAAGTACATCATCTCCTGCATCATGTCCGTAGGTGTCATTGATGTTTTTAAATTTGTCTATATCAAACATTAAAAGTGCAAATGTTTCGTTGTATCGTTTATTTCTAACTATCTCCTCATCGATGATCTGGTTGAGTTTGTATCTGTTGTATATATTGGTAAGAGAATCTTTGGTCGCTAAGGTTTTAAGCTCTTTATAAAGGTGTATTTTCTGGGTGATATCTTGGCTTGTAGAGACAAAATATTTTATATTTCCATCTGCATCTTGGATAGGTGTGATGGTTTGTTCCTCATAATAGATCTCACCATTTTTCTTTTTGTTGACAAATGTATTGGTATAGACTTCACCTGAGAGTATCATCTCCCAGAGTTTCTTGTAACAACTCTCTTGATGTTTTCCAGATTTAAATATACGGTTGTTTTGACCTATAAGCTCGATTGTTGTGTAGCCAGTATGTTTGGTAACGGCATTGTTTACATAGATGATGTTTCCATCGATGTTGGTTATTTTTACCATCTCATCCATCTGTTCAATAGCCTGAGCAAAAATATTGAGTTGCTCTTGCGTGTTGATAAGGTCTGTAATATCAACAATAGTACCCATACCTGCATATTCACCATTGACTTGAATGGTTTGTGTATTAACACGCAACACTTTTGTTTTTTGCTCTTTTGTTATCAGTTTTATATCTGAATACTCTTTTGAAAACTCTTTGCCTTCAAGCCGTTGCAGTACAACCTGTTTGACCTCCTCTTTTTGATCTTCATCAACAAGATCCCAACTGTTCATCTGATAGACTTCATCTTTTGTATACCCTGTGATGTTGCAAAATGTATCATTGACATAGATAAACTTTTCTTTATAGATAAAGATACCAACCTGACTTGCCTGCGCTATTTTTTTGAACTTCTCTTCACTCTCTTTGAGTTGTTGTGATGCTTTTTCATTTTCGATAATATGGATAAGTTTTTTTATTTTTGTTTCAAGAACAGAGAGATCGACAGGTTTGAGCAGATAACCATCAAGTTGTAACTCTATAGCTTCAAAAAGGTAGTCACTTTCACTGTGTGCACTTATGATGACCATAAGTTGTGAAGGGTTGATCTCCTTGATCTGTTTTGCCATCTCGATACCGTTCATCACAGGCATTCTGATATCACTTATAATGATATCTGGATTGTGCTTTTTATAAAGTTCAAGCCCCTCTTGACCATTTTGTGCAACATAAAGATTGTTACAAAACCTTTTTAAAAAGCGAGAAAGCATCTCTCTGACATTGTTTTCATCTTCTACGTATAAAATGGAAATATTATTTTTCATTAAAATCTATCCTAAATGCAGCACCATCTTGCGTGTTGCTTACGTGGAGTTTTGCTTTCATATTGTTTTCAATGATGATCTTGGACATATAAAGCCCCATTCCAGTTCCTTTGCCTTCCTCTTTCGTTGTGAAGTACGGTTCAAAGATTCTTCCCATAATCTCATCGGGAATACCACCTGCATTATCCTTAATGATAACCTTTTTATCCTGAAGTTCTATAGTGATTTTGCCATCTTTGATCTCTCTTTCCATAAGTATATCTTTTGCATTGTTGATAAGGTTGAGGATCACTTGCTGAAACTCATTTTTAAAACCGTTGACCATAAAGCTTTTTCCTGTGATCTCTATGGTGATGTTGTTGTTTTGAAGTTGTGCTGTTTGCATAAACACAGTACGTTCTATCGCCTCTTTGACATCAAAGAGTTCCCGTTTTTTATCAACACGATAGAAGTTTCTAAAGTTATCAATAGTGTTGGACATAAAAGAGATGATTTTTTTACTTGAAGCGATAAACTCTTCAACATACTCTTTGTCAACAAGTCCATCCTCATAGTCATATTTAAGATTTTGGATGGCGATGCTGAGTTCATTGAGCGGTTGTCTCCATTGGTGAGCGATAGCACCTATCATCTCACCCATAGAGGCAAGTTTGCTTTGTTGTTGAAGCACTTCAAGTTGTTTGATGTTTTCTTTGGTCTTGGAGTTGACTATTTTTTCAAGATTTTCATTGAGTTCATGAAGCTCTTTTGTTCTTTGTTGTACTTTTTGCTCCACCTCTTTTTTACTTGCTTCAAGTCTCTCTATCATAGTTTGGAGTGCTTTTGCGAGTTCCCCTATCTCATCATTACTCTTTATGAGTTCAAAAGATATTTTCTCTCCATCCACTCCCGAAGCGATCTCTGAAGCTTGTTTTGTGAGTTTTAACATAGGGGAGATAAGGCGACGTACCAATATAAGAAGAATAAGTGCAACCATTAAAGTTACAATGAACATATACATACCCAAGGACTGCAAATACTCTTTTGACTGCTCTTTAAAAAAGGTGTCACTGGAAGTCAGTGCCAAAATGATGTATCGATCAGGTGTTATATAGAGTTTTGAATAGACAAAGGCAAAGTTGTTCTGGAAACTTTTTTCCTTTGTCATATCGAAATCATTTTCTATTTTATAATTACGATGCAGGTCAAATCCAAAAGTTTTTTCCTCATCTTTGTTGTAGAGGTAATACCCTTGCATATTGGCAATGAAAAACTCTTTGTTTTGTTCAGAGAGGTGCTCTTTAATAGGGGAAAAAAGAAAATTGATATTGGAATTTATAATGATGATGGCATGAGCTTTATGGTTGATATATATAGGAATGGCGATACGGATGGTTGGTATATGTGGGTATGAGATCTCGCCATGTTCTTTGTTGAGGTTGATTTTAGAGATATACACCTCATGCTCTTTGAGGCTAATAGCCTCTTGAAAATAGTTTCTTTTTGCTTTGTTTTGCAGTTCATTCTCATCTTTGGCATAGATGGTACCATCATTACTTTTAAGCGCAACGATGAGCTCTTTACCGTTTTTGTTGATAAGGCGGATATTAAAATAGGCTGGATTGTATGCCAAAAGTGCTTTAAAGTTTTTCTCCAATGAGTGTTTGAGATCCTCATAGGTTGCATTTGTTATGGCATCATAATGGTAGTTGTTGTTAAATGCCCGAAAAAGGGCTTCAATATTTTCATCGTTTGCCAAAAGTTGCGCATCGTAGCGTACATTGTCAATATTTTCTTTAATACTTTTTGCATCTTGTTTGAGCTCAAACTCCAAATTGTTAAGAGTATTTTCTTTAAGATACTCACTAATGAGTGTGTAAGAGAGATATGAGATAATAATAATCCCAAGACCCGCAATGATAAAACTGCCAATACCAACTTTTGTAGATAAACTAATCTTCATAGTTGTCATCTTTTAAGATCTCATTGGCAACCTGTGTTGCATTTTCCACTATACTGTAAACATCAGAAGGTGTTTTGTCCTTTGGTTGGTAGGTAAAATCTTTAGAGCTTTCTATCCCGTAATGTACACGAACCTCAGAGATGGTTCCACTGATAATACGCAAAGCATTATATACAGATGTAGGAGTGATCACCTCATCTCTTGGTAGTGCGATTTTGACAGATTTTAAGTTCCCTCTGTTTTTGATGTTTTGGAGTATATCCATAAGGTTGTCACTTTGTGTAAATACATCAAAAGGGCGTTTTGAGTGGTATTTTTTCTCTTTTGGTATAGAAGGTATTGTTGTGAAAAAATCCTCCATCGCAAGGAGATCATTTCTGATTTTTAACGCAAGAACATAGGTTTCATTAGGGGTATATTCCTGATTCAAAATAGCATCAAGTTCATAGGAGAGTTTCCAAAGATTGTTATACACATCAGAGGGTGTTTTGTCATTATACTCCCGTTTGTTCATGGTGTTTCTGTATGAAGCGAGATGTAAAGAGCCTTTGTAAAGAAGATTGATCTCATCATCAAGACGGAGAATTAGCTCATACACTTCACTAGGGGTTATCTTTGTGTTTGGTGATGAAGGAACCTCTGATGGTTTAAATCCTTCTAACTCTTTAAGTTTTGCAACTTTTTCAAGGTTTTCCAACCCTTTTACATAAACATGGATAGGTTTGAGACCATAAATGTATGTTGTTTTTTTCGCTTTTTGTTTGATACCTTTTTTATCTTTGATAATGGCAACTTTATTTAAAATAAACTCACTCAATGCATACACATCATTGGGTGTTTTTATCAGCGAACTTTGTGGGTACTGATTCAGAGGTCTTTTAAAACTGAAATCTGGAAGCAGGGCAAGGGCATATTCTAAATTTTGTACAACATCTGAGGGGGTTTTTTTCTCCTTAATCTCTTCAAGTTCAAAACTTCTTTCGATACCAAGTCTTCTTGAGATCCTGTTTATCTCAGCAGAAACGGTTTGGAGTGAATCATACACTTCAGTGGGTGAGATGACACGTTGAGGTATTTGTGGAACAGGGACAGGGTCTATCCAAAGTTTTTTCTCAACATGGTGGATCTTTTCAATAAGTGCTATAGAAGCATAGAGTGCGTGGTTTGGATGGAGATTTTCTCTCCTTTTTGGTTTGTCTATTTGAGAATGTACTCTTTGTGAATCACGAAGAAACTGTATCTTTTTTACAATCTGCTGACTTAAAATATATACATCGGTAGGGGTAAAACCTTGCCCTAAAAGAGCATCAAACCCTAATGAGATACTCCATAGCTCTCTATAAACATCAGAGGGTGTTTTGTTGATATATTTTTTGAGTTTAAATGCTTTTGTATTGAGGATGTTTTTCTCTTTTAAAAGGTAAGAGACCTCCATCTTAAGTCTCTCAACATTGTTGTAGACATCTTGAGGTGTTATCTCACGTGGAGGTACGGGAGGTACGGTAATGGGACCATAGTTGTGAATCTCTCTGTATTTGTTGACCTTTGTCAATATCTCAAGTGTTTTTTGTAAAACGTGACGAGGGCGTTTGTCTCGTTGCTTTTCAACAAAAGGGAGGGGTTTTGTGATACCGTTTTCATTTCTGAGTGCTATGACCATTTTTTTTAGAATCACAGATTCACTGTAGACATCTGAGGGTGTCTTTACAGCAGCTGTAAGTTGTAGAAAAAAGATAACAAGTAATAAAAGTACATTTTTCATTTTAAGATCTCTTTATTTATTTTTATGAAGATAAAATATTATAAAGAATAAATATTGTCAATTAGCTTAAAAGTGATTTTTTAGTGACTATTCTTTTTTTGATACAATACTGTTATGCAAATAAGAGAGATAAGATTACAAGAGTTACAGAATGTTTATGAAGTGCTGCATCAGTTGCGTGTTACACTGAGTTATGAAGAGTTTGAAGATTTGATATATGATATGCGACATATGGAGTATAAGATGATAGGGATCTTTGAAAAAGAGCAACTCATAACCTATGCTGGTGTGGCAATACAAACCAACCTTTACCATAAACGTCACCTTTTTGTTTTTGATCTGGTAACGGATAAAAAGTACCAATCAAAAGGGTATGGCACTATGATGATGGAGTATCTTCAAGACTATGCCAAGATGGGGATGTGTGAAAATATTGTCCTCTCAAGTGGATTTGAGCGTAAGGATGCCCACCGCTTTTATGAAAAAGAGGGGTTTGGGAAAAAAAGTTATGTGTTTGTCAAGTCTTTAGTGTAGGCAACACTTTTTATATTTTTTGCCACTGCCACACGGACAGGTTTCATTGCGTTGGAGTTGCGTGTTGTACATAGTGCCGTCTTTATATTTCCACTCTCCATCCACCTCTACAAAACTGCTTTTTTCATGTAAGAGAGAGATTTTTCCATTTTCACGGTAGTAGGCTTTAAACTCTACTATATTGTCATACGCGTCAAGCACTTCGAGTTTGAGCCACTCTAACTCTGGCATCATCTCAAGCTCTTCTACACTCTGAGATGTGGATGTTTTGGCTAAATAGTTCCAGTCTTTGTTTACAAACGCTTCATATCTGCTTATCATTAACTCTTTTGGTGTCATAAGGCTCCATTTTTTGATAGAATTATACAACAACAGATAAAACGGATAATCAAATGAAAATAAAATCACTTTATATAGCAGCACAGGAAAAAAATGCGGGAACACTCTTTGTCTCGATGGGGATGATGGAGATACTCAAACGAAATTTGCATCGTGTTGCTTTTTTTCGACCTATTATCTATGACAGAAATATAAAAGATGGCGATATCAGCTTTATATTGGAGCGTTACAAGCTTGATATGGAGTATGAATCATGTTATGGATTTGATATATCGTATGTTGAGGAGATGATATCACAGGGTAGAGATTCAGAGCTTATAGAGCAGCTTATAGAGAAGTTTAAAAAACTAGAAGCAGAGTATGATTTTGTACTGTGTGAGGGGATCCGTCGCTCTTTTTTAACCAGTACTATCAGTTATGATTTAAATGTTGCCATAGCAAAGAATTTTGCATCCCCTTATATCAACATCATCAACGCCAAAAACAGAAGTGTTAAAGATGTATATGAGGATGTTGTTATCGAAAATGAGTATATCACCTCTGAGGGGTGTGTCCATTTTGCAACCTTTATCAACCGTATCGACAAAGAGCAACACGCAACACTGCAAGAGAAGTTTTCAAAAACCTCTTATACATGTTTTTTACTTGAGGAACTCGAAGAGCTCAATATCCCAACCATTGAGGATGTTATAGAAACATTACAGGCACAAACGGTGATGGTTGGTGAATATGACCACACAAGAGTGGTACGGGGTGTTAAAGTTGCTGCAATGAGTTTAAATAATTTTTTAGAACATATTGAAGAGGATGATTTAGTCATTGTCCCAGCGGATAGAAGTGAAATAGTCTTAGGGCTTTTTGGAGCACTGCACTCTAATGCATACCCAAATATTTCAGCAATAGTTTTCCCTTTTGCAATGGAGATGCATCCAAATATTTTAAAACTTATAGATGGACTTGGCAGTTTTAGCATCCCTATAGTATCTGTAGCAACTGATACATACCAAACAGCAAAAAATATCACAAAAGTGCATGCAAGGTTGCGTGTTGGCAGTGAAAGAAAAATAGCATTGGCACTTGGTCTTTTTCATAAGAGTGTTGATACTGCCATGATAGAGCAAAAAATCGCTACCACCTATAATGACATAATGACACCACAGATGTTTGAGTATAAACTCTTTGCCATGGCACATGAGAAAAAAAGAACCATAGTGCTTCCCGAATCAGAAGATGAGAGGATATTGCGTGCTGCTGAGATAATATTGCGTCGTGATGTAGCAGATATTATCCTTTTGGGTGATGCAAAGAGTTTGGAGGAGACCTATTTGCGTTTGGGGCTTGACCTCTCAAAAGCTAAGATCATCGATCCCGATGATGCTGATTTGATTGAGGAGTTTACTCAGGCTTTTTTTGAGATGCGTAAACATAAAGGGCTTACCTATAAAGTGGCATACGACACCATAACAGGTCATCTAAACTATTTTGCAACTATGATGGTGCATTTGGGGTATGCTGATGGGATGGTAAGTGGTGCGATCCACTCAACTGCCGATACCATACGTCCTGCTTTGCAAATCATTAAAACACAAGAGGGGGTGAGTGTGGTTTCTAGTGTCTTTTTTATGTGTATGGCAACGAAGGTTCTTGTGTATGGGGATTGTGCAATCAACCAAGATCCCGATGCAGCGACACTAGCAGATATCGCTATAGCTTCAGCCCATACGGCAAAACTTTTTGGCATAGAGCCAAAGGTGGCGATGCTTTCATACTCAACAGGGGAGAGTGGCAGTGGTGCTGATGTGGAAAAAGTGCGTGAAGCAACAAAGATAGTGCACCAAAGAGAGCCCAAACTCCTTGTTGAGGGACCTATCCAATACGATGCAGCCATCAACAAAGAGGTTGCACATAAGAAACTGCCAAACTCTCAAGTGGCTGGAGAGGCGACAGTGTTTATATTTCCAGACTTAAATACAGGCAACAACACTTATAAAGCGGTGCAAAGAAGCAGTGGTGCCATAGCGATTGGTCCTGTGATTCAGGGTTTAAAAAAGCCTGTGAATGATTTGAGCCGTGGGTGTTTGGTAGCTGATATCGTTAACACCATAGCCATTACAGCGATACAAGCGAGAGAGTTATGAAAGTATTGGTACTCAATGCTGGAAGCTCCTCATTAAAATGTAAACTTTTTGCTATGCCAAAAGGGGACGTGGTTTATGAAAAAACTATAGAGCATATAGGGGAAAAGGGAAGTGACATCCAAAACCATCATGATGCTTTAGAGGCTTTGGAGATCGATTTTGCACAAGTGGATGCCATAGGGCATAGAGTGGTGCATGGGGGTGAGGAGTTTTCAAAGAGTGTGGTGATAGATGATACGGTGATAGAGAAACTCAAAGAGCTTATCCCTTTGGCACCTTTGCATAATCCAGCCAATATCGAGGGGATAGTTACAGCACAAAAAAAAGCCCCAAACACGCAACAGGTAGCGGTATTTGATACAGCTTTTCATGCAACCCTGCCACAACAGGCTTTTATGTATGCCTTGCCACAGGAGCTTTATACACAACACGCAATCAGACGCTACGGTTTTCACGGAACAAGTCACCACTACCTTATGGAGGAAGCTGCCAAAAAATTAGGCAAAGAGGTGCACCAAGTCAACCTTATCACCTTACATTTGGGCAATGGAGCGAGTGCCTGCGCTGTTAAAAATGGTACAAGTATAGATACCTCTATGGGTTTTACCCCATTGGAGGGGCTTGTGATGGGAACACGGTGTGGTGATATCGATGCAGCTATCGTTATACATTTACAAAGAGAAATGGGACTTAGTGTCGATGAGGTGGATACTTTGTTAAATAAACACGCAGGTTTGGTAGGA
>Ga0256843_1003818_pt1 | contig 10283 bp, 11 predicted proteins | sample AlvinellametaG_FD_191572 | JGI IMG/M metagenome (GOLD analysis project Ga0256843, IMG submission 191572) | Pompeii worm associated microbial communities from hydrothermal vent at the East Pacific Rise, Pacific Ocean - Alvinella | ecosystem: Host-associated > Annelida > Integument > Unclassified ... | reverse complement strand
TTCGCCGGTTTTTCCGGACCAAGAGTATATCCTGAGCCCGGAGAACTCGGCGTAGGAACCCAAGACGTGGGCCTTGCCGTTGACGAGCGCAACCCCGAAAACGACCGGTTCAACGATGTCTTTCGGCTCCTTCAGGTCGAAGGAAACCGAGCTCCCGTCGGGCCTCGCGAGGTAAAGCCTATGACCTAAGTAGTCTATCGCGGCTGCCAAGCTTCCGTCAGGGGCCAAGTCCATGACGGGCATGTCTGAGGTGTCCACGTGCCAGACGACGCTCATGTTCCACTCCCTTGGCTCTGGGGGAGCGGACGTTGGAGAAGTACTTTGAGAACCGCCGGAGCCGAGGCAGGCCGCGGAAAACAGGAAGAAGGAAAGCAGAAGGACCAAAATGCCCTCCTTCAATTCAGCTCACCTTTTCGAGTTTTAGCTCCTCGATCTTCATGTAGCCGTAGACGGTCGTGGTCTTGCCGGTGCTCTGGTCCCTGAAGGCGAAGTGTCCCTCCACCTCAACAGGCAGGAAGAGGTTGGGTGCTACCTTGGCCTTCCCCTCGAGGTTTACGCCCTCCGGGGACCCTGAGTACTTCCACTGGGCATCGACGAGCTTGAACTTTATTCCCGAGAACGTCACGCTCCCGTCCGGTTTGGTGCTCCACACCCAGGTGTGCCCCATCATGTCGGTCCAGGTTCCCGTATGTGGCACCGCGAGGTTCTCGTCGCTCCAGGCGCTCCATACTCCCAGCTGGGTTACCGCGAACCAGCCCATGTAGAGGTTCATCAGGTCCTCACCGACCTTGTCCATCCACTCGCTCTTCCCCTCCATGTAGGGCATCAGCCCGGACTGGAACGGGGCAGGGGAGGTTATCGTGAAGGTCTCTCCCCCGTACTCAAACTGGAATCCGACGAAGTCGCCGCCGGAACTGCCGTAGCTACTCAGGTAGCCGAGCCATCCCATCTCCCAGGGGTATATGAAGACGTCGCCCTTCTCCTTCAGGTACCAGACCCTAATCGTGAGCTTCCCCTTGAGCTGCGCGGCCTTCTTTGGCGTGACCACGGTTGTGTACTCGTAGACCTCCTTCTCTCCCAGGTCGACCTTGTTGCCGCTGAAGTCCACGCCGTAGACGTGGATCTTGGTCTTCTTCATGCTCTTTTCGACGATGTACTCGTAGGTAGGGGAGCTCTGGTTGGGCTGGACCTTGTAGTAGATCTTGTAATAGGTCACCTTGTATTCGTTTCCTCCGACCTTTATCGTCGAGTACTCCCAGGGGCTGCTCCAGTGAAGCTCCTCAGGGGGTGTTGTGGTAGTCGTGGTAGTTGTCGTCGTTTCTACGGATGTGGAAGTGGAAGATGATGTAATGTGCGTGGTAGTGGTCGCTGTTGTGGGCTGAGGAGAGGAGCCCGACTGTGAGTGCGATGAAGTCTCCTCCGAAGAACTTCCCGCCTGCGTGGTCTGGGAGGTCTGAGAGGATGTTGGGGAGGTCTCGGAGCCGCCGCCCATACATCCGCTTGCGATCACGAGCCCTACCATCAGGAAGATTATCAAGATACCTCCAACTTTTTTCACATTTTTCACCTCCGAGCCCGCAAAAAATAAAGGCGGACGTTGAAATACCATTAAATACCTTACGGCTTTTTTCTTATTAAATTTTCCAAAACTTCAAGAAAATCTGTAACAATTCGAAGAAAATCTAAATGCTGTTGCGGCGTTCATCATGTAACGAGGTATAACTGAAGGGCCTCCCGGGCCGCTTTCCAGTCCGCCTCCCGATCAGGGCCGGCAGGTCGAGGATGTGGGTGACTTTCCCTATTACGCCCGTGTCGGCCGTCGCCACATATTCGAATCCCTTCAGCTCAAAATCCGGGCTTCTGACGAGGTGGACCTCGCTATCGACACCGTGTTCGGCGAGCTTCTCCTCGGTGAGCTTCCTTACGAACCCGCTCCTTGGAACGTTCTTCCCGTAGAAGAAGACCGCCCTCCCAACTTTCAGCGACGCGAGCTCCCCGGCGATCAAATCGAGGAGTTCTTTGGTTCTCTCGTTCGGCCGGTACTTTCCCACGTAGCGGATGTCCCTGACGAGCCCGTCCTCGCACAGTATGGCCTCGCCGAGAAGGATGGATTCAAGGGTTATCAGGACGTTGAAGCCGTCTATTCCGAGAACCCTGCCGGAAAGCTGTTCAGGGGCCGCGAGCTTGTTTCTTACCTCCTCTATCCAGGAATCCGGGAAGACGCATCTTGCCAGGAGGTACCTCTCCTCCTCGCTCAGCCGGTAGTGGTTGGCCACGAAGTTCAGCGCCGCTCTCTTCCGGTAGCCCCTGTTGAGGAGGTACTTCAGATCCCGATAAGCCTCGGCGAGCATGGTGGAAAATGGGAAGAAGGTCAGATAACCTTTTCGAAGGTCTCGCCGTTCTTTCCGGTGTGTATCCTCAGCTTGACCTTTCCCCTCAGGAGGGAACTCTTTACCTTTTTTGTGAGGATTTCGTCGACCTGGAATATCCCGGCGGGATGCTTCATCCATATCTCGATCATTATCGGGTGCTCATCGTCGCCCTCCCTTATCTCCACGCGCTCTATGGCAAGCGCCGAGACGGCGTGTATGTCGACGCGGTCCTTCTTGTGCACCAGCCTGCTCCTTCCCGCTTCCATATCGCAGCCGTCCGCTATCGTGACGAGGGAGCCCTCTATGGTGGTGCATGGAACGGCCTCATCGTGGGTGTATATCGCGTTTAGAGTGAATGCCTTCAGGAGGAGCGGGTCGCGCCTCTCGAACTCCCCCACAAGCCTGTCTATGATGGGCCCGGCGAGGAAGACGCTGAACTCGTAGTGGTCTATCCTGTGTATCATGTTGCCGATATCGTGGAAGAGCGCTCCAAAGGCCACTATGAACTTGCTCCACCTGAAGGGTTTGCCGAGCTTTTCGGCCGTCGTCTGGATTCCGAACTTCCTGATGATCCTCAGGAGCTCCAGCGCGCGCCTTGTCGTCAGAAGGACGTGGACCGGCCCGTGGTCGTTGAACTGGTAGACGTTCAGGACGATGTAGTTTGTCGTGTCGAAGTAGTAGTGGTATTCCCTGAAGGCCCGCTCGTAGAGCCTGAAGAGTTCCTCGTCGTCGAGAAGTTCGCGTATCTCCTCGAGGAGAATCTCTTCTGTGTACATTTCTCCCACCCAGTGGCCTAACGGTGGGGAGGATTTAAGGGTTTTGAACTGGAACGGTGAAAATCCCGGGTTTGAGCCCCTCAAAAATGGACAGGGAGATTACTCCAGCATGCCCTCGAGCTCGAGTATCTTCTTGGAGCGGAGGTAGACAACCGGGACTCCCCTCTCCCTGAGACGCCTCTTCAGCCCCTTATCGTTCGTGCAGACGATCACACGCTCGTTCTTGACAGCGAAATCGAAGATCTGGTCGTCTATGGGCCTCTCGCCAAAACGGCCGATCTCAACGGTCTCAAACCTCTCGGCAAGCTTCTTTGCCATCCTGACTGCCAGCAGGTCCCTTCCCCGGGACTTCCTCTCTATGACCTCCAGCTCCTGAAGGACGACGTCGGGAACCGCTATCCTGAACTTAACGTCGAGAACCCTGTTGAGCTCGCCTATTATGTCCACCCCGAACTGTCCCGGGACGAGGAGAAAGTTTGTGTCGGGGATCACGAGCCACTCGCGCTTAGGCATTCAAATCACCAGAAAAGAGGGAAGAAATCACTCCCTGATGAAGCCGTAGCCTATGAGGCGCCACCTCGAGCCGACCTGCCTGCTTATCGCAACCCTGTCGCCGACCTCGGCGCAGATGGGTATCTGGAGCTTTAGCTCGACGGTGTCCTTCCCGAGGCCGGTCACGAGCCCCATCGTCCTCGCCGTGCCCACGTTCAGCAGGAGAACCTCGCGCCTCTTTATGGGGTCGACCTTCAGCTCCTCCTCAGTTCCGACGACGCGCTCGAGAAGGTGGACTTCGAGAGTGAGGTCCTCCCACACCGGCGGTAGCTGGCCGGGTCTTCCGACTACGTTGCCGGCCATGAGGTCGCCCTTCGTGAGGAACGGGTCGAGTTTGGTTCCAACGCCGACGAGTCCGCCTGGGTAGGCCTCTTCAACGAAGCGCCCTCCGGCCTGGAGGGACGTTATCTCTGTAGTGATCGGCTCGTACTTTATCCTGCCGTGGTCCTCGTAGGGAACGCCGGGCCTTATCTCTATCTCGTCTCCGACCCTGAGCTTGCCCTGGATTATCGAACCGCCTATGACGCCTCCTATGAGCTTCTCCGGTGGAGTTCCCGGCTTGTTGACGTCGAAGCTCCTGAGAACGAGCATCTTGGGCGGCTTGTTCGGGTCCCTCTCCGGCGTCGGGATGAACTCCTCTATTGCCGCGAGAAGCACGTCGACGTTCGCACCGTGAAGGGCAGAGATCGGGATTATCGGAGCGTTCTCGGCAACGGTTCCGGCCACGAACTCCTTTATCTCCTTGTAGCGCTCCATGACTTTCTCCCTGTCCACGAGCTCGATCTTGTTGAGCGCTATAACGATGTTCTTGTTGCCGACTATCTGCAAAGCCATCAGGTGCTCTCTGGTCTGGGGCATTACTCCCTCGTTGGCCGCTATTACGAGAACGGCGCCGTCCATGAGGGAGGCACCAGCAAGCATCGTTGTCATCAGCGCCTCGTGGCCCGGGGCGTCTATGAACGAAACGCGCCTCTCGAACTCGGTTTCGTGGCCGCAGTAGGGACACACCGGCGAGCTGGAGTACCTTCCGCAGTTCGGGCACTTCCTTATCTCCGCGTCGGCGAAGCCTATCTTGATTGTGATTCCCCTTCTCAGCTCCTCACTGTGAGTGTCCGTCCATATTCCGGTTAGGGCCTTCGTGAGGGTCGTTTTACCGTGATCAACGTGACCAACCATTCCGATGTTAACTTCAGCCTGTCTGAACTCTTTCTTCTTAGCCATCTACTCTCACCCCTAAATTTAGAAAGCGGGGGCATTTATTAAGGTTTCTTGAACTTGACTTTTACTGAATCTTTCAATCGTTAGTGAGACCTCTTCTGGGATGAAGGGGAATTAGTGTTAAAAAGAGTCAAGGAGACCCGGGTGAATTTAAAGTTACGACTTCTAACCATTAGTTTTGTCTAAACCTAAAAGAAAGAAACCAAAAGGCATCAGGAGACTTCGATGTAAAAACCTACTGGAACTGGCGTATCTCCGTAGGTGTCTCCGTACCAGTGGTGTGCTATCGGAATCTTCATTTTATAGGCGCTCTTCACTCCTCGGAAGTGCAGATAAGCTCCGTTGGTACTCTGTATGTGTCCCAAGACTGCGTAATTAACATAATCCTCAAGGCTGAAGCCAGTCACCACCACGTTGAGCCATGTGGGTGCCGTTTCTGGGCCAAGGAAGCTTATAAGGGCCCCCAAGGGGATGCCAATGTTGAAGCCCTCCCCATTAGTCCCCACGTAGATTTCACTGTAAAAGTCCTCAATATCCGCCTTGCTGTTGTAAACTGCCCCAGTCCTCTCAATCCAGTGGCTTGGAACGCTGTATGGAGGTTTTCCAGAAGATTCACCTGTCTCAATGTGATATATGTTGTTGTAGTAATTCGTGTCAAAATTATCTATTTTGACGAAGTATCTCTCGTTCCCTGTTGGCTCACAGGAGAGGGAGCAGTAGTACTCTTTCTGGTAGATATAGTGAACTGTCCCTTTAATCCAGATGTATCTTGAAGAATGAGAGTAAACGGTTGCGGTCCATGATGCCTTGTACTTCTTTGTTACCGATCTGCCGAGGGCTTTTACCGTTATTGAGCTTGGGTCAAAGCTAAGCTTTTCTGAAATCCGGTCTCCAAAGGCTACTGTAACCATCGGACCCCAGTAGTAGCTTCCCTGGAAGGCCATCTCTATATTGGCGTAGACACTGGTGTCAGCGTTGTTTTCCACAATCATAACTGGTATTTTTTGGTGGGAATAAGACTTGTCTTCTACGGTGTCCCATACATAATAAACGTCGTGCGCCATCGGTTGAACTTCAGAGTTCTTTGAGTTTAAGGTTTTTAAATCCTTGAGCCTCGCCTCTCTAAGATTGAATCTGAGTTCAATGTTTTTTGGGAGCGTGTTTTTACTGGCTTTGACTTCAAAGCTTTCCGGTGGCAGAGTGTAAAGCTTCCCATCTTTAACGACCCAAACGTCAACGCCAATAAAAGCTGTGTGAGAGCCTTTATTCATGGCAATGCCCCTTGGTGCATCGAGATTGAGTTTTACTACACCCTCTTGGGAGATTAACCTCTTGAGAATACTTCCGCTTAATGTTCCTTTCTGGAGAATTTTCATGCTTCCTTTCTCATCAAAGGTCCAGATGGTGTAATAGACCTCCCCCTGGTTGGTTAGCGGTTTTCCACTTTCGTCGAGCAGGAAAACTCTGGCACCGCCAATGGGTGTGGCTCGGATATATCCAATTGAAAAGACCAAAGTTGTAACAATCAGAATCGCTAACAAAAATTTCCGCTCCATATAAATTCCTCCGTTGAGTTTTGTTACTATATAGTCCCTTGTCCCTATAAACCTTTTCTTTTACTTTGAGTAAATGCTTTTCCTTTTTTTTCGAATATTAATCAATTCTAACTTGAGTTTTCCCCATAGAACCGTCCAAAAGAAGCCCAAGTAAAAGAGTTGCATGACGATGCAATCGAAGCTTCAACGATCATAAGATAAGAAGTAGATGGAAGCTCAGAACACGAGCTTCAGATTAATCTGAACGATCTCGGGGCTGATGGTGTTGCCTCTGACGGTCTTCTTCCTCCTCTCTCCTTTCTCCTTCGGCCTGAAGCCGGGCCCCTTCGAGACGAGGATCTTGACCCTCCTCGGGCCGTGGACGTCGGGCCTCATCGGGAAGCCGTCCTTGTCGGTTCCACCGGTTATCTTGAGCCTGACATCGCCCGGTATCTCCTCGCCGAATATCTCGGTGAGGTTGAGCCCGAGCTCGCTCGCCGGTATCACCTCTCCTATGCGCTTTCCTACGAGCTTCTCGGCCTCTTCGCCGCTTATCTCGACCTGCCTGGCTATCCCGTTCTTAGGGTTGGATATAACGAGCTTAAAGGTCGCCATTTCCTCCCACCTCCTATGTCATTAGCGGGATTCATTGGGTAAACCCCTTATCCACTGAGCGCTGTGGCTTGGTCTTTAAAAAGTTTCCCCATTGTGGATCAAAACTTTTTTATAGCTTTCCGCGGGGTAGAAATTTAAGAGGTGATAGGGATGCCGAGAGAGAAGACGACACTTCCGCCGACCGGTGCGGGTTTGATGAGGTTCTTTGACGAGGACACGAGGGCGATAAAAATATCGCCGAAGGGCGTTATAGCCCTCACGCTGATACTCGTCGCCGTTGAGATACTCCTCCACGCCTTTGGTTCCCAGATATTCGGGACTTAAATGAAGCTCGTCTTCTTTAATCCCCTTGCGTTGAGTTCTTCGTTTATTATCGTCCTCACGACTTCTTCCAGCTGGCTCTGGAGCAGTTTGTCGACGTCGTCCTTGAGCTTGTCCATGTCGTGCCTTATTCCCTCGAGCAGCCTTATGTAGTCCCTGGCCATTTCGAGCTGGCCCTCCTGCCTCACGAGCTGTTCCTTTAGGTGTTCGAAGTCCTCTTTTATGATCTGGAGTTTCCTGAGTTCACGCTGGAGTTCCTCCACCTGCTTGGTGAGGTTGAAGTTCTCTTCCTTCAGCCGCTCTATCATCTTCTCCTTGGCCTCGAGCTCCCTCATCAGGGAGTTGTACTCCTCCGCTATCTGGTTGAGCCTCTCTATCTCCCTCAGCGGTGGAACCTTGCCGTCTCCGAGGATTATGACATCAGGACCGACGTTGACTATCTCGCTGGGCCTTATTTTCATCTTCTTTTCGCTCGAGAACATGCTCTGGCCCTTTCCGAGGTTCTCTATCTCCTTCATCTTCAGGATGAAGTAGAACTGGTCCCCCTCAACCTCGACGTTTATGTCGGTCACGAAGCCGAGAATCTTCCCCTCGGTGAGAGAGACGACGAACTTGTTTATAAGCTGGTTAGCCTTTGTTTCTCCGCCCTCCGGCATGTGCATCACCGCTTTCATTTGTGCCTTTGAATACTTAACCTTTCCGCCAACCCTTATAAGTTCCGGCCCCAGTTACCTACGGTGAGACATCATGATAATCTTCGTGGGAAGGTCCAACGTTGGGAAGAGCACGCTAATTTTCGCGCTCACCGGAAAGTGGGTCCGGCGCGGAAAACGGCCGGGAGTCACCAGAAAGCCGGTTGAGGTCAACTGGAGAAACAAAAAAGTTGTGGACATGCCCGGATTCGGGTTTATGAGCGGCCTCCCGAAGGCTAAGCAGGAGAAGATCAAGGACGAGATAGTTAGGTTCATCGAGGAGAACGCGGAGGATATAGAACTGGCAGTTCTCGTGGTGGACGGCAAAGCCGCCCCGGAGATTATAGAACGCTGGGAGAAGAGGGGGGAAATCCCTATAGATGTTGAGTTCTTTGAATTCCTTCGGGAGCTCGGGATACCGACTTTGGTTGCGGTCAACAAGACTGACAAGGTGAAGAATCTGAAACGCACACTGACTTACTTGGCCGAGAAGTTTGGCGTGCCCTACGGTCAGATCGACGAGGTTTTTATTCCCGTCTCGGCAAAGTTCGGGAAGAACGTCGATTTCCTGGCGAGGAAAATTTGGGAAGTTCTGGAGGGGAAAGCCCCTCAGAGCACCTCCAATACCACGTGAGTTATGGTCTCTTTAACTCCCTCCAGGGAGGCTATCTCCTCAAGGATTTCATCGAGCCGGGTCTTGTCGGCCTCTATTATTAAGTCTATGTCCCCTGTAACACGGTAAATGCGTTTGATGTTCATGTTCTTGATGGCTTCGTAGACGTGCTTTCTCTTTGTGGGCTCTATCCTCACGAACACAAAGACGTCGCCTTTCTTCTCACCCAGGAGGTCAAGAGCCTTTTCAGTTAGGTCTATGAAACCCCTCCCTGTTCTTATGTAGCCGAGCTCCTTCAGGACTTTGAGGTGGTTGCTGAGGGCCTGTCTTGTAATCCCAAGCTCTCCGGCGAGTTCATCCTGAGTTTTCTCCACTGTGTGAACTTCTATGGTTTTTCCCTCGTTGTAGAGCTTCCTGAGAAGCTTTATTTGTCTGGGAGTCAGAGTTCCCCGAACCTCCATCATTAGCCCTCCTGCGTTTTCATTTATTCATCTTTTACTAATTTATTAAACCAATCTTAGTCAAGGTCAATGTAAATTTTGACCTCCTACTCCCTTGGTAGAACCACAGGTTATAAGCCTTTCCTCGGTTAAGTTTTTATTCACGTTGGAGGAGTATAGTCCATGAACAAGGCAACGTACACCAGGGACGTCCCGGGGGACCGATTCGATGCCCTTGAGCTTTTGCTGAGGGAGGTTAGAGGGGGCCCCATAAGGATAATGATAGTTGGCGGCACGGACACAGGCAAGACGACCCTGCTGACCTTTCTCCTCAACGAGTTTATAGCTGAGGGTCTGAGCGTTGCCGTCATCGACTCCGACGTCGGGCAGAAGAGCATCATCCCGCCTGCCACTATAAGCCTGGGAATTCCCGAGGGCCCGGTTTCATCTCCAAGCGATCTCGGTGGGATGCTCCACTACTTCATCGGCACAACATCCCCGGGGCAGTACGCAGGGGAGATGGCCCTGGGTGTTGCCAGGCTGGCGGAAATCGCCTCAAGAACTGCCGACGTCACCCTGATAGACACCACAGGCTTCACGACGGGTGTCGGGCTTGAGATGAAGAGGCTCAAGGTGGAACTCGTCAGGCCGGACTTCCTGATACTCCTCGAGAGAGAGGAGGAACTCGAGCTTCTCTCCCGTGCTGTGGGACACCTCACGAGGGTTATCCGGCTGAGCGTCAGCGATAAGGCGAGGAGGTACTCCAGGGAAGAGAGGAGGGAGGTGAGGAAGGAGAAGTGGAGGAGGTACTTCGAGGGTTCATCGGTAATCGAGGTGGACCTCAGGAGGATAACCCCGACGGGAACTTCAATGTTCCAGGGGAGGGAACTCCGCGAGGATGAGAAATCCCTTCTTTCCGAGGTCTTTGACTGGATAGTCTTCGCCGGATGGAAGAGCGACAGGTACGTCGTTGTGAAGGCCGATGCCGGCGATTTCAGGCTCCCCCGGAGGCACAACCTCCAGGCCATAGACTTCGAAAAGCTGAGCAACCTGCTCGTCGGATTCATTAACGCCGAGGGCTTCTGCGAGGGCTTAGGGGTACTGAAGTGGCTTCGCTTCAGCGAGATGAAGGCTGAGATACTGACGCCC
>Ga0256843_1003817_pt1 | contig 10284 bp, 10 predicted proteins | sample AlvinellametaG_FD_191572 | JGI IMG/M metagenome (GOLD analysis project Ga0256843, IMG submission 191572) | Pompeii worm associated microbial communities from hydrothermal vent at the East Pacific Rise, Pacific Ocean - Alvinella | ecosystem: Host-associated > Annelida > Integument > Unclassified ... | reverse complement strand
TGATACTATGATTAAAAGTGCAAAGTTTGTAGCAAAAGTTTTAAAAGGTAAAAAAGTAGTGTTTACAGGTGCTATGAAACCTTATGAAATAGAAAAAGTAGAAGCTGTTTCAAACTTTATGATGGCTTTTGGATTTTTACACAATGCTAAAATAGGAGTATATGTATCGATGCATGGAATGGTAAAAAAATATGATAAAATACGAAAAGATTATAAAAAAGGTATTTTTTGTGAGGAATGAATTTGATAGATAAAATTAAATTATATTTATATGCATTATTTGTAGAACATTCAATTTTGAATATTTTTTGGAAAAATTTTCATAAAGTAGATGAGGGTGTGTATCGTTCAGCTCAAATGAATCCTTATACATTAAAAGAATATATTAAGAAATATAATTTAAAAACAGTTATTACATTTAGACAAGATATTGAAAAGTCTCCTTTGTCTGTATTAGAAAAAGAAGTTTGTAAAGAAATGAATGTTAATTTTGTAAGAATTGGTCTTACATCAAGAAGATTACCTAAAAAAGAAAAGCTTATAGAATTAAAAGAGGCTTTTAAAAAATATCCAAAACCTATGCTTATGCATTGTAAAGCTGGTTCTGATAGAACTAGTTTAGCTAGTTTTTTATATCTTTATTGGAATGGTAAAATAGAAAAAGCAAAAAAACAATTTAGTTTTTGGAGATTTGGACATATTAAAAATTCAAAAGCAGGAATTATTGATTATTGTGCTGAAAAATTTTTAGAAAGTGGAGAAAAAGATATAATAAAATGGTGTGAAGAAAATAGAGAAAAACTTCAAAAAGAGTTTAAACCAAAAGGTTTTTGGAGTTTTGTAAATGATAAAGTTTTAGGAAGAGAGTAAAATTATATTGTTATGGACTTTCAATTCTTGTTTGAGCTAAAATTAATCCTGTAAATAAAGTAAACAAATGCATACTCCAACTTTGAAAAAACAATGGTTCTGCCGTTAATGATATGAAAATAAATGGTATTAAATATATATATTTTAATTTGTTCATAAAAGAATCTTTTATTGGTAAGGTTATTAAATAATATATCATATATATAAATAAAGATAAATAAATAATACCACCATCTATAAACATTGTTAAAAATTGGTTATGCAAATGTTTTGATTGAGATTGTAATGCACATTGGTAATTTGGATGCTGAGCTATAAAATCTTGTAGATAAGGTACGTAATTATTAAATCCAAGTCCAAATATATGACCTTCTTTTAACATTTCAAGACTAAAGAGCCATGAAACAGCTCTTTTACCCCAATTTCCACAAAAATTATTATGATCTGTAAAATTAATGATATCTCTAATAGCATATAAAACTCTTGAGTGAAAAAGTTCACTAAAGTTATATGCTATTATGAAAATAAAAATAGGTAAAAATAAAAGCCATAATAGTTTTTTATTTTTTTCTATTAATAATAAGATAAAAATTGTAATAAAAAATCCAATTTGGCCACCTCTACCACCTGTAATAAACATGTTTACAGTCATTGTCAGAAAGAAAAAAATATAAATAAAAGTAGTTTTTGAAAATTTTTCTTTTAAAATAGAAAAAAATAAAATTAATATACCTATACTTAGATATAATGAATAGTAAGTATGATGCATAAAAGGTGTTGGATCATTTATTGTACTATATTTTAAATTATAAGTAGTTTCCCATAAATTAAATAATATTCCATAAGAAGCAATTTCACTTATAAATAATCCTGTTAGAAAAGCTGAAATAGAATATTTAATAAATTCTTTTTTTATTGAAATAAAAATTACAAAAATAGGTAAATATGAAATATATTTGTTAAATATATATTTTATTCCGTAAATACTATTAGTAGAATAAAAGTTTATAATAATTCCATATATAAATAAAGTAGTAAAAATTATAAAAAATTTATTATTTAAAATAATTTTTATTTTTATTTTAATATCAGTCTGTAAAAAAAATAGAATAAGTAATATATTGCCGATTGTACTAACTAAACTTTTATGTAAAGGAAGTAGAAAAGCATATAATATTATTAAATAATTTAATATATTCTCTATAGAAAAATAATCTTTTTTTAGCTTAATCATTTAATATAGCCTTTTATTTTTTTATAAGGAAAATATATGTTTTTTATTAATAACCATTTTATATGAGATTTATTGAATTTTTTCATAATATATTGTTTAAAATAGTAAGCTCTAAGTTTTTCTTTTTTTGTTTTTTTATCAGATAATCCACCTGGTAGATATTCTTTTTTTGATATGTATGTATTTATTAAAAACATTTTTGTTTTAATTCCTAGATGAAACCAAAAATACCATTCTTGTCCATTTTTAAATTCACAAGTGAATTTGATATCGGTTAGTAATTCTTTTTTTATGAAGTGATGAGCATCTCTATTTATTTTTATTCTATAAAAATACCATAAATAGTCTAATTCTCCTAATGTATAAAATTGTGTTATATTTTTACCAGTTTTTTCTTTTACTTTATAAACAAACCAATTTTGGTTTGGATATTTATTATAATCTTCAACAAATTTTTTAAAAGCATTATCACAAAATTCATCATCATCATCTATAAAAGTTATAATATTAACATCACTTTCTAAAAAATATTCAATTCCTGCATTTCTTGCCGCGTTAACACCTTTATTTTTATCAAAAGTTATAATTTTTATTTTTTCAGTTTCTTTTATAAAGTTTTTTATTGGAATTTCACTTCCATCATCAATAATACAAATTTCATAATTGTTATATGTTTGTTTTAAAATAGAATTTATAGCAATATTTATTAAATTTTTTCTATTATAAGTAGGTATAAGTATTCCTATTTTAGGATTCATATTAGTTCCTTATATTGTTTTGCAATAGTTAAATAATCGAAATTTTGATAATATTTTTGTTCAATTTTAGGGTAATTATTTAAAGCTAATTCTATTTTTTCTTTTAATTCATTTACATCTCCAACTTTTACTAAAAACTTAGATAATTCATTTATTAATATCTCATTTGGACCACTTGGACAATTTGTAGAAACTATAGGTGTATTTAAGATTAAACTTTCTACTAATACATTTCCAAATCCTTCTATTTCTGACGCTAAAACAAATAATTTAGCATTTTTAATATATTTATAAGGGTTTTCTTGCCACCCTAAAAAATGAACTTTATTTTCTAAATTTAGTTGTTTAACTAATTTTTTTAAGTTTTTTTCTTGGTTACCTTTTCCAAGTAAAACTAAGTGTAAATTAGGATTATTTAATTTAGAAAAAGCTTTTATTATTAAATCTTGTCTTTTGATTTTTGTCATATTTCCTACAGATATGATATATTCAAAATTTAAATCTATTTTTTCATTACCTAATTTTTTAATTTCTTCTATATTAAAAGGATTATAAATAGTTTTTATATTGGCATTTAATTTAAATTGTTCTAAATCTTTTTTTATTCCATTAGAAACAGTTATTATATTAGAGTTTTTATAAATACTTATAAATTTTTTTTGTAATTTATATCTTGAAAAAATATTTTTTTGTTTTAATCTTTGTGAAATTGTTGTATGAATTACAAACCATATATTTTTTTGATTTTTTATAGGTTGAAGTATTTCTGCAGTATCTTGCATATGAGCTATTACTAACTCTGGATTGTTTTTATTAATAAACTCTAAAATATTCTTTTCAAAAATAATATTTTTATCATTTATATTATAATCAGTTTTTTCATTTAAAACTAATATTTTAGAATTTTGATAGAGTTTAGTAAAAGCTTTATGTAATGTTAACGCAACTCTTTCAGCTCCTCCTCCTCTTAATGTACCTATAATTTGTAAAATCATAAAAATTTCCTTAAAAATTTATTAATAATATAAAAATTTTCTTTTTCTTTACTTCCTCCATCTACAATAGCAAAATATTTATTGTTTTCTTTTAATATATCAATATTATGCATTTGATATGAATTCCATCCTTTTTTAGATGGAGATAAAATTGTTTGTATAAATTTTTCTTCAAAAGAATTTTCATCAAGTTTTGTTATTTCATACATATCTACTTTTTCTCCATAGTAGTTTTTACAATTTTGAACAAATCTATATATTTTACCATTGTCTATAAAAATTCTTCCACCATTTCTATTTTTTGAAGCATCATTTTGGTAATGTGATGAATGAAAAGTTAAACTTTCTAGATCTTTAGAACTATAAATATCTAAACTATTTTTATCCATATCTGTAACAAATAGATAAAATTTGTCTAAATATACTAAAGTAGGGTCAGCTAATTTTTTACCTTCTAAAAATGTTTTATGGAGTTTCCATTCAAAAGGAAAATTTGAAGCTTTATAGAGTCTTAAATCTTTATTTTCTCCACTTTCTAAAAACATAAAGAAATTATCTTTGTATTTAAAAACATAAGGATAAGATAGATGAAAATCTTCTTTGATAATAATTTTTTGATATTTTAAATTTTTTATATTATCACCAATAGCAATTCCTATCTCTCCTATATCTCTTTTTCTTTTTGATTTTACTTCTATAAATAAATAGTATTGATTATCTTCTTTAATTATAAAAGGATCAGCAACAAATGATGCTGTTACATCATTTACATCAAATTTAGTTAATATGGGGTTTTTAGCATAAGGTTTTAAATCAAAAATAGAGTTGCCTTCATATAATCCTATGGAATATTTTTTTCTTTGGCCCCAAATAGCTTTATTTGAAATTTGTTGATATATAATAAAAAATAAAATAAGAAGTAAGATAATTGTTATAATATACATGATTATTTAGACCTTAAATAGCATTTTTTTTAGATATAATTATATCCAAAAAAAGGTTTAATTAGTGAATTTTATAAAAAATAATTTTTTATTTAGTATTATATTTAGTTTAATTATTGTTGTTCCAAATTTAGCAGCTAGTTTTTTTATAAAGAGTTATTATATTTTTAATAGTAAACATACTATTCAAGAATTTATTATTACTTTTATATTAGGTTTTTTATTGTCTTTTATAAAAAATAAATTGAAAGTTTTTTTTAGTTCTTTTTTTATTTTTTTAAATTTTATAGATATAGGATATTTTTATTTTTTTAGAACTCATTTACCATCTTATCAAATTGAATTACTTTTTAGCGAATATAAAGATATTATAGATTCATTAGCTTCTATTAAATTAATAATTTTTTTATTAATATTATTATCAATTTTATCTATATATATTATTTATAAAATTAGTAGAGTAAAAACTCTTAGTAATAAATATACAACACCTTTTTTAGTTGTATTAATTATTATTTTTCCTATTTTCATTAGAAATCATACAATCAATTATATGCCTAATTCTACCCATTTTGGTTATATTAATACTTTATTTTCTTTTGAAATTTTTATTTCGAATAGGATATTTAAACCTTATAAAGAAAAGATATTTAAAGCTTATATTGTAAAAAAATTAAATACACAAAAACCTATTATTATAGTTATAATGGGAGAAAGTTTAAATTATAAAAGAATGTCTTTATTTGGATTTAATTATAAGACGACACCATTGTTAGACAGTTTAAAAAATGATAATAATTTTATTTATAAAAAAGCTATAAGTTCAGGAGTAAATACTCCTGTAGGAGTTGCGTCATTTTTTTATATTAAAAGAGAACCTGAAAATGTTAAATTAATTTTATCTCAAAAAACAAATATATTAAAATTAGCAAGAGAAAACAATTATACAACTTATTGGTTAAGTATGCAAGAAGAAGGAACAGGTATTTTTCCTTTTCTAAATAATAGTGATTTTGTTAAAACTAGAAAAGATTTTAAAGATAAGTATGATGATAATTTATTAAATGAATTAAAAAAAATAAGTTTTTCCAAAAAGACTTTTGTAGTGTTACATTTAAGAGCTAATCATTCTCCTTATGAAGAATATACACCTAAGCTTTTTTATAAGTGGAGTTTTAATTATAAAGATTATCATAAATATAAATTATTTACTTATTTAAATAGTGTATTATATGTTGATAATATCATATATGGTATTATTGAATATATGAAAGAAAATTATAAAAATTTTATAATATATTATGTATCTGATCATTCTGAAATGTTAGGGTTTAAATCAGAAAATGGGAAATATGGTCATTCACAATTAGTATTTGGAGATACTTTTATACCATTTTTATATTATAGTGATAAATATCATAAAAATTTAAATAAAAATTATTATAACCATTATTTGATTTCAAAAATGTTAGCAGAAGATTTAGGCTATGAAATTATAAATCCTAATGAGAATAAAGATATATATTATATTAATAATGTTAAGTTAGATGGAAGAAGTGGATATTTAAAATATGAGTTAAATTCTCTTGACAAAAATGATACATTATTAAGATAATTTCTTAATAATTTTTTTTATATCACTAAAATCATTTGGGATTAAATAATCCCAGTAAAGATATTTTAAGAAATTTTGAATTAAATTTTTATCAATATTCCAATTTTCTAAAGTTTTTAAAATATTTAATAACTTTTTTTTATTATTGACATGTTTTACAATACCATCAATATTAAAAAAAGCATTACCTAAAGTAATAACTTTTTTATCAAAAAGTAAACTTTCAATACCTACACTTGAATTTATTGTAATAATTGCGTTAGCTTTTTGGATGAGTTCTTGTGTAGGATAGCCATTTGCAAAAGATAAATATTTATGGTTTTTAGCTATTTTATGTAAGTTTGGATATTCTTTTTTTGATGACGGATGTTCTTTGAATACAATATTTATATTTAATTGTTCAGCTATTTCTTTCATTAAAAAGAATAGTTGTTCCATGTTTTTTATCCAAGGAGAAAAAAGGAGTATTTGTGTATCATAATCCACTTGAAAAGGGATGAAAATAAATTCTTTAGGTAAATTTTCTTTTTTTATATTTGCAAATTTTTTTGCATTTCTAGGAGTTCTAGGAATTAGCTCTTTTGGTAAAGGTTTGTCATTTTTATAGTTTTTATAAAAATTTATATCTCTTGGAACAGAATTATAAAAATTAACTCCTTTTTTATCTATTACAAATCTATTTGGTAAAAATCCTGTTTCGAAATATATAGGTTTTATTCTATGAAGTCTAGCTATTTCTAAAGCTATAGCTTGACGAAACATAAAACCGTTCCATACTAGGATTTTATTATATTTAGGGATAGTTGTAAAATATCTCATAAAGCAAAATATCGCATTTAATTTATAAAATATATATAAAAAAAGTTTTGGCATGGGAAAATTATATTTTGCATAAAAATCTTTTATTCTTAAATTTATAGGGTTTGAAAAATCAACTTTGGATAAATATTTTAGAGATTTTAAACTAAATTTATAAATTTTATTTGATTCTTTTATATCTAAATTTATTTGAGTTTTTTCTTTTAGTGTATTAAAAAATTTATATTGTTTTTTATTTACTACAAAAGCTATCAATCTATTACCTTTATCCCATTTTTTTGCATAAATTTATCTTCTCCAAAATTATAAACATCAAAACCAAGCCATTTAGCTATTAAAATAGCAGTTGTTTTATAACCATATATTTTAGTTTTTTTATCTATTTGTAAAAGTAGAACTTCAAGAGGAATTTCTTTATCTAGTGTAATTATATCAAAATATTTGTTTTCGTCTCTTGGATGTAATTTAATAGCTGTATCTTTATCAATATATTTTTTTATTTTTTCTAAAATTTTTGGAGTTATAAATTTTGGATGAGGTAAGAGTATTAGTTTTTTAAATTTTGGAATATCTAAATCTATATTAACTTTTAAAAGATTTATATTAAGTTTTATAAGATTTTTATTTTTAAGACATCTATTTGCAAATTCAGGTTTAAAAAGATAAGCATTTTTTATATATTTTTCACATCCTATAAATTTAGGTAAAACTAATGTGTTTTTATATATAATTTGTTTTAGGAATTTTTCTAAAAATGTATATTTAAAAAGATGTTGTTTTTCTAATATATAACTATGAAGTCCATCATCCATATATGAATATATTGTATTTGTGTAATTTTTTATTAAAATAGAAGTTTCTATTTTTCTATCATTTCCTACAATTATTTCATTAGGATTTAAATTTTTTATAAAATTTAATAGTTTATTTGAGTTTTTTATTCTTAAAGTTATTTTTTTTCCATTTTTATTTTCTTCTAAATATAAATAACTTTTAAACTCTGTTTTTATATTTTTATAAAAAGAATTTTTTTTACCAATAAAAACTAAATGAAAATTATCATTAAATTGATTTTTTATAATTAAACTATCTATTAAGTGTAAATTTGTAGAAGCTATTAAAACTTTATTCAAAATAAGCCTTTTTTAAGTATAATTATACAATAAAAATAAAAAAAGGAAAATTATTATGATAGTTATGACTATTTTAGTAAAAGATGAAATAGATATTATTGAAGCGAATATTAGAACACATGCAAAATTAGGTGTAGATGCTTTTGTAGTAATGGATAATAATTCTACAGATGGTACAAGAGAAAAATTAGATGAATTAGCTAAAGAGTTTGAAATCACTATAATAGATGAAAAAGGTCTTTATAATCAAGCAAAATGGATGAAAAAACTTTCATCTACAGCAAAAAATAAATATAACCCTAAATGGGTTATAAATAATGATGCAGATGAATTTTGGATACCAAAAGACAATAGAACATTAAAAGAGATTTTAGATAATACAAGCGGTGCAGTTTTAACATGTCAAAGATATAATATGGTATTAGATGAAAGTGTAAGTAATGGTAATTTTTTTGATGCTGAATATCATGTACATAATCCAGTCTATTATAGAAAAGAAACACAACTTACTCAAGATTATCCTTCAATAGTTTTATCAAAAATAGGTCCTAAGGTTATAACTGATCCTAAAGGTCTTTTAATTATTAGAGGAGGTAATCATAAAGCATTACATTTAAGAAACTTATGGGATTATTGGAGAAGTTATGATAAAATAAAAAGATTTCCTTATATTGAAGTATTTCATTTTGTAATTAGAAGTTGGGAACAATTTGAAAAACATATAAAAATCAGAAAAAGACTTCTAGAAGATAAAAAGCATGTAAGAATGGGTCCACATTATAGAAGATGGGTAAAGCTTTATAATGAAGGAAGATTAAAAGAAGAATTTGAAAATAGAATTATCTTTAAAAATGATGCAATGGAAGTATTTAAAAGATATGGAATAGTTCAAAGAGATACAAGAATTAAAGATATTATTGTAAGGAATAAATAAAGTGGATAATTTATTATATTATTTATTTGTAATATTTTATTTTATAGTAAAACATATTCCAAAATTTTTAAAAAAAAGTATATTGAATTTTTTTTCTTGGATGTTATGGAATTTGGATTTTTTTAGAAAAAAAATTGTATTAAAAAATCTTGAAATAGCATTTCCAGATAAATCAAAAGAAGAAAGAGTTAAAATAGCAAAAGAATTTTATAAAAAATTTGTATTTTATATGGCTTCTATTATAGATAATATTGATGTGACTATAGAAGAATTAAAAAAAATAGAAGTAATAGGAGAAGAAAATCTTATTAAAGCTAAAAATTTAAATAAACCAATTGTTTTTATGACTGCACATTTTGGTAATTGGGAAGTAGTACCAAAAATTATAGGAGGAGTTTATAAAATTCCTATGGTTGTGCTTATGAGAGAATTTGATAATCCTAAAATAGGGGAGTTTTTTAAAAAAAGTAGAAATAGTTTTAATATATCTACTTTAAATAAAAAATCATCAGCTAGAGATATAATTAAAGCTTTTAAAGAAGATAAAGCTTTAGGTGTTCTAATAGATCAGCATTCAACTAATAAAACGGCAGTTGATGTAGAGTTTTTTGGTAAAACAGTAAAATTTAATAGAGCTATTTCTACATTAGCTAAAAAATTTGGAGTTGTTGTAGTACCTATGTTTAGTTATAGTGAAAAAGAGAAATATTATTTAGAATTTTTAGAACCAAAAGAGTTTGATAAAAATGATACTATAGAGGAATTTACACAATGGCAAGCAAAAATTATTGAAGATATGATAAAAGCCCATCCAAGTGAATATTACTGGTTTCATAAAAGATTTAAGAATATAAAAAACATCTATTGAAATGAAAATGAAATTATGATATAATTCCAGTTCCAAAATCCTTGCTCTTATCAAGATACGATAAGTAAGGGCTAAAAAACCAAAAGGAAGAAATATGAAACATTACGAAACTTT
>Ga0256843_1003816_pt1 | contig 10285 bp, 10 predicted proteins | sample AlvinellametaG_FD_191572 | JGI IMG/M metagenome (GOLD analysis project Ga0256843, IMG submission 191572) | Pompeii worm associated microbial communities from hydrothermal vent at the East Pacific Rise, Pacific Ocean - Alvinella | ecosystem: Host-associated > Annelida > Integument > Unclassified ... | reverse complement strand
ACTGAGCGGAAACTTCGGATATTCCGAGCTTCTGTTCAATTATCTCAAAGAGAGAGTTTAGGGATTTTAAAAAAAGACGATGTTATTGGGTAGACACCACGAAAGAAGGATGCAATGATTAGAAAAGTTTCTATCGGATTTAAAGCATTTGTCTCTACCCAAAACGATGTTAAGTCCCAACAGACAAACAAAACCGAAAAATTATCCAGGGTGGAGGAGATAAAACAACAAATCCAAAACGGAGAGTACAAAATCGATCTTCGCAAAACCGCTGAAGCCATGGCAAAGGCTCTACTGTTTTAATCTCCCGCCCTGACGAAAAGGAAGGGTAACATGCTTATACAAAAACTAAAAACCATAAATTTAACGCTTGACAGATTAATAGAGATTACAAAAGAAGATATTGAAAACATTAAAGTTGCAAACCACGAAGCCGTTTTTGCAAATACGACGCCAAAAGAGAAACTCGCATTGAAATTCAGCGAATTAAAAAGCGAAATAGACAATATCCTCGTTAGCAGAAACAAACCGGTTGAAGAGATATTTTCAGCCGAAGAAGAGAAGTATTTCGAGGTTTTTAAAACGAAACTGAACGAATTTCATACTCTTCACAAAAGATTTTCAAAACTCGCCCTAAGCGTAGCGAATTTCTATAACGCGTTAATGAACGAATTAAAAGAAGACGGCGTCAAGATCGATTACAAAGATTCAAAACTCCCGAAATCATACCTAAAGTTAAAGGCGTAACATGGCAATTTCAACAGCTTATTCAACCGCCCTTACAGGTCTTAGCGCACATCAAAAAGCCCTTGACGTAACTTCAAACAACATCTCAAACGCTTCAAACCCGGATTACGTAAGGGAAAGGACCGTTTTTACGACGCTTGACGGGATCAATTCGATTCCTGGCGATATCGGAATGGGTGTTGAGATTAAAACCGTTATGAGAATAACGGATACCTTTTTGTTTAACAGATACACCCAGACTTCCGCAAACCTTAAAAACCTCTCCACAAAAGAGCAGTATCTAAACGAAATAGCGACATATTTCCCGGATATTAACGACGAAGGGCTAAATAAAGACATAAAAGACTTTTTTGACGCATGGCAGACTTTTGCAAGCAACCCTAACGACGGCGCGGTAAAAGTGGACCTAGCGTACAAAACCCAAAAACTAACCGACGACATAAAACAGTTAAGGGGAAAACTAAAAGACATCCAAAAAAGCCTAAACGATGAGGTAAAAACAAGGGTTGACGAGATAAACACCATCGTAAAAGAGATAGCGGACCTCAACCAGAAAATCACGACCCACGAAGCAAACGGCTCTTCAAACGCAAACGAACTCAGGGACAAAAGGGACGCGCTTGAAAAAAGGCTTAAAGAAATAGCCGACGTTAAAGTATACAAAAGCCCGGTAACCTCACAGGACGCTCAGGGCGAAACGACGGTGGATTACGCCCAAAACTACCAAATAAGCATAGGCGGATACGTTCTGCTTGACAATTCTTCGACAAACGAACTCGTTTTGGAAGACAATTACCAAAACTACAACGTTGCCCTTAAATCCTCAAACCAGATATACGAAATTACCGATTCGATTAAAGGCGGCGAACTCGGAGCTCTTTTGGACGTAAGAGGCAGGGAGTTTAACTCAAACACAGACCCTAAAGACGGTGTAATCGGAGATATGTTAAGCTCGCTAGATGCGTTTTCGCAGGGGCTTATTAGAAGCGTAAATTCCATCTATTCATATTCCGCACAGGAAAACGTAGAAACGGACGTCATCCAAAAACCCATTTCAATCTCGCCCGTAATGGCGGAAAAACCGCTTCCTATGATTGAAAAATACCTAAACCATCCGGTAAGAGACGGAAACTTGGATTTGAGTGTTTACGACGACAACGGCAACCCGACGGGCAAAGTAACGGTTTCTATCGATTCTAACAAAAGCATCAACGACATAATCAAAGACATAAACACATCTCTTACAAATGCCGGCGTTACGGACGTTAGCGCGAAACTGATAAACGGACAGATTAAATTCGTCGACCAAAACGACCAGGAATCGCACAAAGTACTCGTAAAAGACGACGGAAGCATGCTTTTTAGCGCCCTAAACGAAATAGAATACATGCCGCTTGGTAAAATAAACGATACCAAACTTCCTATCCCTATGGAAAACGGTATGTTTGACGTCGTGGTTTACGACGAAAACGGCGAAGAGCTCGCCAGAAGAAGCGTAACGGTCAATTTCGATTCAAAAGACCCAAAATATTCAACTATCGAAGGAATTATTTCTCAAATCAACACCCCGAATATCGACGACAATTCCGACAACAACCACCTAAACGACGTGGACGATTATTTTCACGCGAGTTTTTTAAACGGAAAATTCATTCTAACGCCAAAAAGCGACAACGTATACGTGGGACTTGACAACGACAGCGCGAATTTCGGCGGAAGTTTCGGCGTTAACAAATTCTTTGACGGAAAAGACGCAAGCGATATATCACTTAGAAGCGACTTTATCGAAGACCCGGGCAAAATCGCCGCATTCAAAGCCCCGGCAGAAGGCGACAACGAAGTAGCCAACGAAATACTTCAGCTTCAGTTTAAAGAAATAACCTTTTACGTTAACGGCACGGAATCGAAAAATACCATATCAGGATTTTACAGAAGCATGACGGTTACTTTGGCAAACGAAGCCAAAAGCACTACCGACCAGAAAGAAGCCACACAGACTCTTTTTACTTCCATATCAAACGAATACTATTCGTTAACGGGGGTAAATATTGACGAAGAGCTTATAAACCTTGAAAAGTTTCAAAGAGGATACCAGGCAAACGCCCGGGTGATTACGACGATAAACAATATGCTTGACGCCCTCTTTGCGATTAAGCAATAGGGTCGTCGTAATCCACCTGGATAATGTCCTCGAATAAATCCCAGTGTTCGTGGAGTATATCAACCTCCGCCACTTTTTCTAGGTATTTTCCGCCGTCGTTTCTTACTACGTAAACTTCCGCTACCATCGTATCTTTCGGATAAAAATTGCTTGCGGCAATTTCCGCTTTTTCACCGTTTATCTCAACCATATCAGGCAGCATTAAATCGCAAAAAAAGTCATATACCGGCTCATCAGGCGCTTCAACGTCGCATGCCGTATAACCTATTTTTACATCGTTAATGTCCGGGTTTGCATCATATTCGAAATACCCATCACCGTTTCCCTGTAAAAGCAGCAATACGTCTCCTTCGTTAAAGTTTTCGCTGATAAGCGAATCCACGCTTGCGTTGATATACTCAACGTCTTCGAAAGTGTACGTATCACCGTTTGTTTCAATCTCCGCACCATCAGGTATCACTCCGATAAGGTCGGTTGGAAGGTTTACCGCCTCAACCTCGCCAGCATCAAGAAAACTTCCCACTGTTTCCTGAAGTCTTTGAATATCGCTGCTTTCACTTAAATCGTAACTTTCCAGATCTATTACCGGAGTTAAGTCGTATACTTTTATAAGGTTTGTCTCCCCTCTGATTACCATGAATCGCTCCTTTTTTATTATAATTATATCACAAAAGTTTATAAAAAGGCGCTCAATGGATATAAAATCAAAACTCGACAGACTGATTGAGGAAAATATCTACGAAGTAAACGAGGAAAAACTAGACCCAATTTTAATAGCGAAAAGACACAACGACGAATACATAGCTCTAATAGCCGCACTTTTTGCGTACGGAAACGTAAAGGCGATTCTTAAATTTTTAAACTCCCTCGATTTAACAAACTTAGATTCAAACGGCGCTTATTACAGGTTTCAAACCAAAAAAGACGTGGAAGTTTTTATGGATACGGTTAAAAAAATGAAAGAGCGCCACTCCCTAAACGAACTCTTCTTAAAAGGATACGAAAAAACGAAAAACCCGATTGACGGAATCGGCGAAATTATTAAAACGATCTACGAAATTTCGGACTACAACTCAAAAGGATACGAATTTTTAATAGGTAAAATTCCACCAAACAAAACAAAAGGAGTAAGCCCTTATAAACGCTGGAACATGTTTTTAAGATGGATGGTAAGGGATGACAGTTTGGATATGGGGCTCTGGGAAGGAGTAAAAAAAAGCGATTTAATTATCCCGCTTGATACCCATACCCACAAAGTTTCATTGAAGCTCGGGCTTTTGAAAAGAAAAACGTACGATTTGCAATCGGCAATCGAACTGACGGAAAAACTAAAAGAATTCGACCCGGATGATCCTTTAAAATACGATTTCGCGCTTTACAGAATAGGCCAGTTTGATTTAAAAATATAACCAATTGTTACAGTTTTTTGCTTTTTTCACAATTCACTATTAAAGTTGGATTAATAATATGATACAATTTCACTAAAAAAGGATACTTAATGAAAGAATTGTGGCTCTTTTTTGGATTTTTAGGGCATGATCAGTATGTTCAGCTGATCGTTCATACTCTAATTGCGGCGCTACTTTCCGTAATCGTTGCAAAACTCGCTACAAGAAAACTTCAAATAGTACCAAGCGGCTGCCAAAACGTAATGGAAGCAACCGTTCAGGGTATTTTAGCTATCGGAAAAGACGTAGCAAGCGAAGAGGTAGCAAGAAAATATTTAACGCTTGCCGGAAGTTTGGCAATTTTTATCTTTATGGGTAACGTAATCGGTATTTTCCCGGGATTCGAATCTCCTACAGGAAACGTAAACTTGACCCTTACATTAGCACTAATTGTGTTCTTATACTATCACTACGAAGGTATTAAAGCTCAAGGTCTTGCGCACTACATCGCTCACTTTGCGGGGCCTGTAAAATGGCTGGCACCTTTAATGTTCCCGGTAGAAATTCTTTCACACTTCTCAAGAATCATTTCTCTTGCGTTCAGGTTATTTGGTAACATCAAAGGGGACGACTTATTCCTAGCGGTATTGTTAATGCTTGCTCCTTGGGTATTCCCTCTTGCTGGTTACGCGCTTCTAACATTCTCGGCATTCTTACAGGCATTCGTATTCATGGTACTTACTTACGTATACCTATACGGTGCGGTAACAGGACAGGAAGAAGCTCTTTAATGAGCTTCGTCTCATATTTTATTACCGACCCATCATATTCCATTCAAGAAATTTTCAAAGCTATAACTACCCACAAACCCACTTTCGTATGCTACAGAAACAAAGAGTATTTTGACGAAAACGAAATAATAGAATTTGCAAAGTTTGCAAAAAAACATTCAAAAGTATTTATTAACCTGGATTCCTTAAAAGACGAAAAACTTTTAAATATGTTTGACGGTGTTCACATTCCAAGCTCAAGACTTGAAGAAATCCCAAACTACAAAAACAAAATCATTATCGCTTCCACCCACAACCCTTTGGAAGTCCAAAAAGCAAAACAGGCCAATTTTATAACCTTTTCGCCGATATTCAAATCAAAAAACAGATGTGGACTCGGCACTAATGTTCTTAACCATATCTGTAACATGCATCCAAGAGTCATAGCCCTTGGCGGAATCATTAGCGATAAGGAAGTAGAGGAGATTAAAAAGACAAAAGCCGCAGGATTTGGGAGTATCAGGTATTTTCTTACATAATTTTATGAAGTTCGTTTCCGGTCTCCATCCAGTCTTTCAATTTTTCCCACTCTTCGTTTTCTATCATCTCTTTTGCTTTTTTAAGCTCACTCTTAAACGCTTCTATTGAATCAAGCAGATTTTGTTTGTTTTCTTTAAAAATGTCCCGCCACATGTAAGGATTGCTTTTTGCAAGCCGGCTCATATCCCTAAACCCTCCGGCAGCTAGCGTTACGATATGGTCTTTGTCTTCCTGTTTTAAAACGGCGTTTGCTATGGAGAAACTCACGATATGCGGCATATGAGAAATAAACGCTGCGTGTCTGTCGTGTTCTGCGGCGTCCATTAACTTAATCTTCATTTTCAGATAGTCAAATATCTTAAAAGCAAGCTCTTTTTGCTTCTCGCCGCTATCTTCTATATTGCAAACGACCATTATTTTATTATAGTACAAATCCCCTATCGCAGCCTGAGGTCCGGAATATTCCGTACCCGCCATAGGATGCGAAGCTACGAGGTTTTTTCTTATGTTGGCGGGGCATTCGTTTATGATGGTCTCTTTGGTAGACCCAAAATCAATTATTAAAGCGTCTTTTTTTATGGGTAGTTTTGAAATCTCTTTTAAGGTATTGATAATTCCTCTTATTGGAATTGCGAGAATTATTACGTCTGCGTGGGTTACGGCGTTTATGTCGCCTATTTCATCCACAAGCCCTAGTCTTAACGCATCTTCCTGATGCTTGGGGTTATGATCGATTCCGATAATCTTATCAAACAGGTTTTTGGTGGCAAGCCCGAAACTGCCCCCCATCAATCCGAGACCAACTATAGCGCAAACCATTTAACCTCTTTTTAATAAAAATTATAGCACAATTACGGTATAATTTTACCCAAATCATATGAAGGGAAACAATGAGAAAAATTTTTATACCTTTTTTGCCTATAATATTATTTGCCCAGACAGTCCAGGAAATCGACTATAAAGGATTGATACACATCTCCCCGGTAACGGCCCAGACCATAACAAACTTGGCGCCAAACAGCGACATAACCATGGAAGACGTCGACAGGGCTTTAAAAAACCTATATAAAACGGGATATTTCAAAACGATAAAAGTAGATTACGCAAACGGAAAGCTGACTTTCATCTGCCAGGAAAAACCCACGATTGCCAAGGTAAAACTTATAAACGTGTCACAGGATTTAAAAAAGCTCTTAAAACAGGAAATGATACTTCCTAAAAAAGGTGAACTTCTCTCTTCAAAAAAACTCGAAAAACTAAAAGAATTCATAAAACAATACTACACCGCAAAAGGTTATTACAACACGGCCGTAGCCACCGAAATAATTCCGCTTGACAATAACAGAATAGCACTTGAAATCATCGTAAACAAAGGTAGGGAAGTTTACATAAGAGACGTAAACTTTTACGGAGCGACTCTCCCAAAAGACGAGCTTTTGGACGAAATAGAAAACAGACCCCGCACTTTCTGGAGCGCATGGCCGTTTACAAACGCCGGAAAACTAAAAGCGTTTGATCTGCCAAAAGACAGACAGGCCCTTCAGGACTTCTACCTCAACAAAGGGTACCTAGACGCCAAAGTTTCAATGCCTCTTGCTAAAGCGAACCTTGACAGTTACATTGCGGATATCGACTATAAGATCAAAGAAGGCAAAAGATATATCGTAAAAGGTATAAAAATCGACTATCCTAAATCCGTTAAAGTAAAACTGCCGGAACTAAAACTTGAAAAAAACAAATATTTTAACGTCTCGGCCCTAAGGGAAGACATAAAAAACATTTCACACGCATTTATGGATGAAGGATATGCGTTTGTAAAAGTTTATCCTGACATTAAAAAAGATGGACAAAAAGTATACGTTACCTACAACGTAATACCAGGGGAAATAGTTTATATAAACGACGTAATAATTTCCGGAAACCACAAAACGCTTGATAGGGTTATAAGGAGAAACATATATCTTGCACCCGGTGATAAATATTCATATACAGATATGCAAGACAGCATAAACGCACTCAAAAGGACAGGATATCTGGAAGATGTAAAAATTAAAACTCAGAGAGTAACAAAGGACAAAGTAAACCTTCTCGTAAAAATAAAAGAAGGTCTTAGCGGCTCGCTCAGAGCCGGAATCAGTTACGGAAGCTACACGAAACTTGGCTTTAACCTGGCACTTACCGAAAAAAACGTGTTTGGAAGTGGTCAGACGGTAACGGTTAATGCGGACGTAAGTTCGGTAAACCGTTCATACAGACTCTCTCTTTTTAATCCTCGAATTTTTGATACGGAATATTCATTTAATATTTCTGTATTTAACAACACCTTTGAAGGAATTTCCTATACCTCAAAACAAAAAGGTTTTACAGTTGGATTGGGAAAATCATTAAACAGATATACACATGCAACGATAACTTATGGATATATCAAAACAAACCTTAGCGATTATAACACTACTGTATACATCAAACCAAACAGCATAAAAAGTTTTATAAGTCTTGGGGTAAATTTTAACAATACCGATGATTATTTCTTTCCAACAAAAGGTATCAAAACAAGCGTTTCCACGGAATATGCAGGCATTGGTGGGGATGAAAAATTTATAAAAACAATTGGAAAATTTAAATATTTCTACCCAATTACCGACAGGACTTATCAAACTGTTGCAGTATTAAAATACAGAGTCATTGGAGGAATTATCCAGGAAAAAGGCTATCTGCCTATAAACGAAAAATTTTACCTCGGCGGGTCCAGGACAGTAAGAGGATTTAGTTGGTATTCGATATCTCCGGAAGACAGCGAAGGAAATAAAATCGGAGGCAAAAAAGAATTTATAACCGGTGTGGAAATCTCAACGCCACTTAGCAGAAAAAATAAAATGTGGCTTACGGGATTCGTAGATTACGGAGCCGTTGGCGAAAATAGTCTTAACATAACAAGAAGCTCGTACGGTTTCCAAATCGACTGGATAACCCCAATGGGTCCTTTAAGTTTTATTTGGGGATGGCCAATCAAAAGAGAAAAAGATGACGACTTGCAAAGGTTCGAATTCACTATAGGTACCACTTTTTAAAGGTAAAATATGAGAAAAATAGGTTTCTTGGAAGCTTTTAGCATCGGTGTAGGTGGAATGGTCGGAGGAGGAATATTCGCCGTTTTGGGCTTAACCATCGACCTTGCAAAAGGTGCCGCCCCGGTAGCTTTTTTGATTGCCGGCTTCATAGCGCTCGTTACCGCATATTCTTACGCAAAGCTTTCTATCAAATTCCCGAGTGAGGGTGGAAGCATCGAGTATATCGTACAGGCGTTCGGAAACAACACTTTTAGCGCCACGGCAAACAACCTGCTTTTGTTTTCTTACGTTATAATGCTTGCCCTCTACGCTTCGGCGTTCGGGGCATACGGAAGCGCCATGATTTTCGGTACCGACGTAGGTTGGATGCATAAATTTTTAGCGGTATTGGTAATTACGATATTTACTTTCATTAACCTTCTTGGAGCGTTTTTAACGGGAAAAGCGGAAGACATTTTAGTATATACCAAAATAGCGATTTTGATTATATTTATCGCCATAGGGTTTTATACGGGCAATCATTACGAAAGACTCTCGCCTGAGTTTTGGGAAGCTCCCATTAAAATAATTACCGGAGGGCTTATCATATTCCTGGCATACGAAGGGTTTGAACTTATTGCAAACGCCGCAAAAGACGTCGTAAACCCACAAAAAACCTTGCCGAGGGCCCTTTATTCAAGCGTAATATTCGTAATAATCCTCTACGTACTGATTGCGATAGTAACGATTATAAACGTGGATTTCGAAACCGCCAAAAAGGCCCAGGATTACGTACTCGCAATCGCCGCCCAGCCGCTTTTGGGCAAACTCGGATTTACGATTATCGCAATAGCGGCCATGATATCCACCGCAAGCGCCATTAACGCAACAATTTACGGGGCCGGAAGGGCCGGGTATTTGATTGCAAAACTAGGGGAAATTCCAAAAGATTTCGCCAAAAAAATCAAAAACGGATACGAAGGTATGATAATTTTAGGGCTTCTTGCGATTATATTCGCGACCAGTTTCAATATCGAAAACATCTCTATTGCCGGGAGTTTCGGGTTTTTAGTAATATTCGGACTCGTAAACCTCGCAAATTTCAAACTCAGAAAAATAACAAACGCAAACGCCTTTATTTCGCTTCTAGGAACTGTTCTCTGCTTCGGTTCGGCCGCCATATTAATAGGCTACAACCTGAAAACCAAACCCGAAGCCCTACAAAGCAGCGCATGGGTGGTAATGAGCGTATTCGTGTTTACTTTAATTTACAACAAACTCGGCAAAAAAATGAAAGCGGTACTTGACGAGGAATTAAGGGAGAGACTTTAAGTTTTATTGATTATTTCCAAATCGAAGAAAAGCTCCCTTGATTTTGAGCGCTCTTTTGCGAGATACAAATTCTCGCCTTCGATTATTATCTTTTTGCCTTCTTTATTTATTTTCACATCAGGCATGGAAAGGTTTATGTTTACGAGTTTTGCTACCCAGAAGATATTGCATAGTTTTTCGATAATATCTTTTTTAGGAAGCAGGCATTTGAATTTTTCGATCTCTTTTTTCTTGATTTTCTTTCTTTTGTGAAAGCGTATGATTTTTGATATCAAAAGCCTATCACAATGTCTGAAT